>Ga0209239_1000553_pt1 | contig 21497 bp, 16 predicted proteins | sample GraSoi013_2_20cm_FD_185824 | JGI IMG/M metagenome (GOLD analysis project Ga0209239, IMG submission 185824) | Grasslands soil microbial communities from the Angelo Coastal Reserve, California, USA - Sample 10_02_2013_2_20cm (SPAdes) (version 2) | ecosystem: Environmental > Terrestrial > Soil >...
GCGTTCGCCGTGAGGGGGGGCGGCCCGCCGGTCGGCGTGGTCGGGCTCAGCGAGATTAACCCGCAGTTCAAGACGGCGCGCATCTGGGTCGTGGTGGGCGATAAGTCCTTCCGGGCGCGGGGCTATGGGACCCAGGCGGTGTCGGCTATGCTGACCCTGGCGTTCCGGGATCTGCAGCTGCACGCCGTGAACGCGTGGATTGTCGAGGGCCATCCCGCGCGCCGGATCGCCGAGCGTCTGAAGTTTCAATTGATCGGACGACGGCGCCAGTGCCACGAGATCGACGGCCAGCCGCGTGACCGCCTGTGGTTTGACATTCTGGCCCCAGAGCACCGCGGGGGCAGCGATGCCTGACGCGACCGCGGTGGTGGAAGCGCGCGTCGCCCAAATTCTGGCGCGGGCGCTCCATCTGGAAATTCCCTCAGCCGATCTCGACCTGTTTGAGACGGGGGCCATCGACTCCCTGGCGTTCGTGGAGTTCTTGCTTCATCTGGAGCGGGAGTTTGGGATTGCGGTCCCCCTGGAGGAACTGGAACTCGACAACTTCAGGACGATCCGCCGCATCGCCCAGTTCGTCAACAGTCGGAACGGTGCACAGCCCCACCCGGGACACGGAGGCACCGAGCCGCCCTCAGGTCCAACGATCTCCACGCGGACGAATCCGCTGGTCATCGATCACTGAGCCGATCGTCCGGTCCCCCGTCGATCACAAGGAGCAGCGGAATGGATCTCCAGGCCCGTAAGCGCACCCTGCGCATGTTTAGCAACGGCATGTACGTCGTGACGTCGCGGCGCGGATCGCACTACGGCGCCGCCACCGTGACGTGGATGTCGCAGGCGTCCTTCAGGCCGCCCCTGCTCATGACGGCGATCCGCAGGGACAGCAACCTCTTCCAGTGCCTCGCCGAGAGCCGGGCTGCCGTGGTCCACGTCCTGGGCGACACCCAGCAACCGCTGGCCGCAAAGTTCTTTCGCCCGACCAGGGTGATGGACGGCCACCTGAACGACGAGCCGTTTGTGGAAGGGACGACCACCATGCCGGTCCTCGCGGGCGCACCCGCGTACGTTGAGTGTACGGTCCGGCAGATCTTCGAGACGGGTGGGGATCATGCCGTGGTCATCCTTGAGGTCGCCGATGCCGTGTGCCGTGAGGTCGTCTCGCCGCTCACGATCGCCGCATCTCCCTGGGAGTACGGGGGCTAGGTCGCCGGGCTGCCATGGGCCGTGTGAGGGCGTTGCAGGAAGGCGACATCCCGCAGGTGATCGACCTCCACCGCCGGGTCCTCCTCCCCGGCGCGCCGGCCACAGATGGAGACGTCTACCGCGCCTATTTCAAGGAGATGTTTCTTGATCCCCCATGGGTGCTCGACCAGCCGTCCCTGGTGTACGAGGACGGGAATGGTGCGCCCGTGGGGTTCCTCGGGATCATGCCGCGCCGGATGACCGTGCACGGCCGGCCGATCAGCGCGGTCATTACCGCCCATTTCATCGTCGAGCCGGCCTATCGCGCATCGCTGGCCGGGATCGAACTGATCAAAACCCTCCTGGCGGGCCGGCAGGACCTGACGGTGGCGGACGAGGCGGGGGAGGTCTCGCGGAAACTCTTCGAGGGGCTGGGCGCGAGGACCGCGCTCCTCTATAGCCTGTACTGGGTGCGGGTCCTCCGCCCGGCCGAGTTCGCGGCCGCGCGCTCCGGCCGGGGATCACCCGCCTGGACGGCGCTGAGTCGCCTGGTGGATGCTGCAGCGGCGCGACTACCGGGCAACCCGCTGCGGACGTCGGCGCCGACAATGCTCGGGGATAATCTGGATGGCGAGACGCTCGCCGCGTGCGTCAACGAGTTCACGCAGACCCGCGCGCTCCGTCCCGCCTACGATGGCCAGACGGCTCGGCTGCTGCTGGAGCTCCTCGCCCGGAAGCCGGGATCCGGACGGCTGCACAAGGTCCTCGTTCGCGGTCCTTCGAGCGAGATTGTCGGCTGGTACCTGTATTGCGGATCGCGGGGCGGTGTGGGGGAAGTGCTGCAGGTCGGCGCCCGAGAGGACCAGATTGGCGAGGTGCTCGATTACCTCTTCGCCCAGGCAAGGCACGAGGGGATGCTCGCGCTCGTCGGCCGGATCGACCCGCGGCTCATCGCCGCGTACTCGGCCCGCGGGTGCTTCTTCCGCCACCGGGGGAACTGGACGCTGGTGCACTCGCGGGACCCGCACGTGACCCAGGCGTTTCAGGATGGCGACGCGTTCTTCAGCCGGCTGGAAAGCGAGTGGTACATGCGCTTCCAGGACGGAGGTTCGTCCTGACGGCGATGGGTGTCATCAAGGAACTCGCGTACCGGTTGTTCGTGGCGGCGGGGGTCACCTCGGCCGCCGCCTGGCTGAACCGGCGAAAAGCTGTGATCCTCGCCTATCACGATGTGTATACCAGCGGGCCGGATCCCGTCGCCAACTACGACGGCCTGCGTCTCCGTCTGGCCCTCTTCGAACGGCAGATGCGCTACATGGCAACGCACTACGAGGTCGTCCCTCTGGATGAGATCCGCGATCTGCCGGCTGGATCCCGGCATCGACGATCCCTGGCCGCCATTACCTTCGACGATGGATACGCCAACTTCTACCGCCACGCCTATCCCATCCTGCGGCGGCTCGGACTGCCGGCGACGGTGTTCGTCGTCACCGACTTCCTGGTGCACGGCCGCCCCTTCTGGTGGGATCGCCTCCGCGCCATGATCGCGGCCACGCAGCGTCCGTCTGTGCGCATCGACGTCGACGGGATCCAGCAGTTCCCATTGGCCACGGCACAGGACAAGCAGACCACCCTCACAGATCTCTCACCCAGACTCCTCACGCTGCCGCCCAGCAGGCGTGAGGCCCTGCTCGCCGGGCTGGCCGTGGACCTAGACGTGGATGACCAGACGCCGGCGATCTGCGGGTCGCTCTCGGCGGACGAGTTGCGCGAGATGGCGCGAGACGGAATCTCCGTGGGAAGCCACGGCCGCTCCCACGACTCGTTCCTTCACCTGAGCCGGGACGCGCTGCTGGCGGAGCTCACGGAGTCCAAGCGTGTGTTGGAGTCTGTGGTGGGAGGCCCGGTCACGTGGCTGTGCTATCCTCACGGGGAGTTCTCCGCCGACGCCGTCGAGGCGGCGATCAGGGCCGGGTACCGCAGCGCCGTCACCGTCATCGAGGGTCTGCACGACCCGGCGGCCGATCCGTATGCGGTCCGGCGGATCGGCGTGAACGACCATATGACCTTCGCCCAGTTCGTCGTCGCGGCATCCGGATTGCGGGAGATGCTCAAGGACCTCCTGAGAGTCCGGCGCCAGAGGAGAGGGGAGATGCGCGGACAACCCACAGCGCGCATCCGAGGACTCGGATGAGCACCCCCACGGTGGCGCTCATCGCGCCGAGCATGGAGATTCTGGGCGGGCACGCGGTCCAGGTCCGAGCGCTCGCGCACGGCCTCCAGCGCGACGGCTACGACGTGCTCTTCATCCCGATCAACCCGCCGTGTCCACCCGGGTTACGCTGGCTTCGAGGAGTGCGGTACGCGAGGACGGCCCTCAACGAAGCCCTCTACGTGCCCACGCTGCTCCGGCTTCGGGGGCGGGAGGTGGCGCACATCTTCTCCGCTTCGTACTGGTCGTTCGTGCTCTCGCCACTTCCGGCGATGCTCGCGGCGCGCAGTTTTGGGACGCGCGTCGTCCTGCACTACCACAGCGGAGAAGCCGCAGATCATCTCGCGCGGTGGGGATTGCTGGTGCATCCCTGGCTGCGCCTGGCAGACGAGATCGTGGTGCCGTCCGAATACCTGCAGGATGTCTTTGCCCGGCACGGCTACCGGACGCGCGTCATCCGCAACATCGTGGACACGGCGCGATTCGTCTACCGGGAACGGCATCCCCTGCGCCCCGCGCTGCTCTCCACCCGCAACCTCGAACCCCATTACGGGGTGGAGTACACGCTGCGGGCATTCGCGCGGGTGCGGGCGCGCCACCCGGAGGCCACCCTGACGGTGGCGGGATACGGCAGCGAGGAGGGCCGGCTGCGCCGGCTCGCCGCGGCCCTGGGCATCGACGGCGCCCGATTCTTGGGCCGGGTCGAGCCTGAGGCCATGCCCGGTCTGTATCAGGAGGGCGACATCTTTATGAACTCTTCGTTGATCGACAATCAGCCGGTGTCGGTGCTCGAAGCCTTTGCGGCGGGGCTGCCGGTCATCGACCATTTCCGCGGCACATTGCCGGTCGAGGCCGATATGGTCGAGGCGCGCTATCGCGAGACGATCGAGGGCCTCCAGCCCGGGATCACGCATTTCGCCTTGCACACCTGCTGGTGCGCGATGGCGAGACCGGCCTGATCGTTCCCCCCGCAAACCCCGCGGCGTTGGCCGACGCCGTGACCCGCCTGCTCGACGATCGAGAACTCGCCGTCACCATCGCGCGGCGAGCCCGTGAGGAGGTTCAGGGGTACACCTGGGCGCATGTCCGATCCCAGTGGAGCGCCGTCTACCAGGGGACGGCTGCGCAGGCACGCCAGAGGACGAACGGGCCGCACAGGCGAGGTGCGTGCTGATGGACAATGCGGAACTGACCATTGCAGTCGTGGGACTGGGGCACGTCGGTATGCCGACGGCGCTCGGTCTCGCTGAATTGGGGTGGAGAGTGCTCGGCGCCGACGATGACGCGGACAAGGTGCGCCGCATCGCGGCAGGGGAACTGCCGTTCTACGAGCCGGGCGTCGAGGCGCTCCTGGGCCGGCACCTGGATTCATCGCGGTTTCGCGCCACGACCGACGTCCCGGCGGCGGTGGAGGCGGCCGATGTCATTTTCGTCTGTGTCGGCACCCCGCAGCGTGATGACGGGTCGGCCGATCTCTCGCAGGTGGAATCCGTCGCGCGCATCATCGCCCAGCGGCTCAATGGGTACAAACTGGTTGTGGAGAAGAGCACGAGCCCGGTCCGCACGGCGGCGCAAATCAAGCGCACGATCCTTCGCCACCGCACCGGGACCAATCACGAGTTCGACATCGCGGTGAATCCGGAGTTCCTGCGCGAGGGCAGCGCGATGCGAGACTTCTTCAACCCTGACCGGGTGGTGCTGGGCGTAGAGTCCGAACGGTCACGCGACCTGCTGTTGCGGATCTACCGCCCGCTGCTGCAGCGGCTCGCGGAGACATCGGGGACCCCCCTGCGTGGACGATCGCGTCGTGGTCACCGACCCCGCCACGGCCGAACTGATGAAGCACGCCGCGAACGCCTTTCTGGCCATGAAGATCTCCTTCATCAACATGGTGGCCGATCTCTGCGAGGCGACGGGCGCGGATGTCACGCAGGTGGCGCGTGGGCTCGGCCAGGACCCCCGGATTGGCGCGGCGTTCCTGCGGGCCGGAGCGGGCTTCGGAGGGTACTGTCTGCCCAAAGATCTCCGGGCGTTCATTCAGATCGGGGCGCAGCAGGGAGTTGACGTCAGCCTGCTGCGCGCGGTGGAGCAGATCAACGAGGCCCGGGTGGACCGTCTGCTGCACAAGATTCGTCAGGTAGTATGGATTCCGCGCGGAAAAACGGTGGGGATTCTGGGGGTGGCCTTCAAGCCGATGACCGATGACGTCCGCGAAGCCCCCAGCCTGAAGATCATCAAGCGCCTCAGGTCGGAAGGTGCAAAGGTGCGGGTCCACGATCCCCAGGCCGTGGACAACGCCAGGCGGGTGGTCCCCGAGGACCCTGATGGCTTGGTCTTTTGCGCGTCGCCGTACGATGCGGCGGCCGGGGCCCACTTGATGGTGGTGCTCACCGAGTGGAAGGAATACCTCGAGCTCGATCTGCCGCGCCTGCGCGAGCTGATGGAAGTCCCGCTCCTCATCGACGGCCGGAACCTGTTCGACCCCGCCGTCGTGCGGGCGGCAGGGTTCGAATATTATTCGATCGGGCGGCCGTGACCGCAGCGGATCGCGTCCTGATCACCGGCGGCGCTGGCTTTCTGGGGTCTCATCTGTGCGAGCGCCTCCTGGCGGAAGGGTATGAGGTGCTGTGCCTGGACAGCCTGTTGACCGGACGAGTGGTGAATGTCCAGCACCTCCGGGATCATCCCCGGTTCACATTCCTCCAGGGCGATGTGACCCAGCCGATCGAGATCGATGGACCGGTGCACTATGTCCTGCAGTTCGCCAGCCCGGCGAGCCCCAAGGATTACGCGCAGTATCCCATCCACACCCTGCAGGTCGGGGCCGCTGGCACCTATCACGCCCTGGAACTGGCCAATCGGAAAGGGGCCGTGATCTTGCTGGCGTCCTCCTCCGAAGTCTACGGAGACCCCCGGGAGAACCCGCAGTCGGAGGAATACTGGGGCTACGTTAATCCCGTGGGCCCGAGGAGCGTCTACGACGAAGCCAAACGCTACGCTGAGGCCATCACCATGGCCTACCATCGGGCGCACCGTGTGCCGGTCCGCATCGCCAGGATCTTCAACACCTACGGGCCCCGGATGCGACTGGAGGATGGGCGAGCGCTGCCGACCATGATGGCTCAGGCGTTGCTCGGCGAACCGCTCACCGTCTACGGAGACGGGTCGCAGACCAGGTCGTTCTGCTATGTCTCCGATCTTGTAGACGGATTGTTCAAGTTTCTCACCCTCGACGGATCCTCCCAGGGCGGGCAGGACGGCAACATCCTGAATCTGGGGAACCCTGAAGAAGTCACCATTCATCAACTGGCCCAGGAGATCATCCGCACCACCAACAGCAGGAGCCGGATCGTGTTCCGCCCATTGCCTGAGGATGATCCCAAGGTCCGGCGCCCAGACATCCGCAGGGCCAGCCGGTTCCTCGGGTGGCAGCCCCGCGTGTCTCTGGCAGAGGGATTAAAACTGGTCACGCCGTACTTTTCGGCGGCCGTGGGCAAGGGATGACCTTTCTGTCTGACGACATGGCGTCGCGGCCGCCGCTCCGCGGACACATCTCACCGGCGCAGAGCACGCTGTGGCTGATCGCCGCCAAGACGACCGTCTTCGCCCTCGGCCTTGCCGTGCCGTTGCTGCTCGTCCGCCGGCTGCCGGTGCGCGAGTTCGGCGTGTACAAGCAGTTATTCCTCCTGGTGGATACCGCGGTGGTGATCCTCCCGCTGGGATTCGCCTTGAGCGCGTTTTTCTTCTTCCCCCGAGAGCCGGAGCGAAAGGCCCAGGTGGTCAGGAATATCCTCCTGGTGCACATGTTCATGGGCGCTATCGGAGGTGTGCTGGTCAGCGTCTTTCCTGCACTGCCGGCGGCGCTGCTGAGTTCCCCTGATCTGGCGGCCTACGCGCCGGAGATCGGGCTGGTGATGCTCCTGCTGGTCGGATCATCGTTCGTGGAATTCGTGGCCATCGCCAACGGGGAAGCGCATCTGGCCGCGCTCTTCATCGGTGTGAGCCAGGTTCTGCGCAGCGGGTTGTTCATTACCGCCGCGAGCCTCTTCGGGTCCGTGCGGGCGCTGGCGTATGCGGCGGTGGTGCACGGGTTCCTGCAGTGCGCCCTCATGGCCTGGTACGTGCGCTCGCGATTTTCTGCAGCGCGCTGGGCGCCCGAGTGGCGCTTGGTGCGGGCACAACTCGCCTACGCGCTGCCGCTGGCGTACGCCGGGATCATCTGGTGGCTGCAGGGGTGGGTGCACCACTACTTTGTGTCGCACCGGTACGATGCGGCCGTGTACGCCGTGTACGCGGTGGGCTGTTTTCAGGTTCCGATCATGGGCGTCCTGGTGGAGTCGGTCGGGTATGTGGCAATTCGCCGGGCGAGCGAACTGCGGAAGCGAAACGAGACACGGGAGATCGTCCGCCTGGCGGCACAATCGGTGCGCACCCTGGCCGCGGTCGCATTCCCCCTCTACGCCCTGCTGCTGGTGACCGGTCGGGAGTTCATCACCGTTCTGTTTACGGAGCAATACCGGGCCAGCTGGCCGATCTTCGCCGTCTACCTGACACTGGTCCCGCTGACCATCGTGTTCCCGGCTTGCGATGCGGTCTTCCGCGCATGCCCGGAACACCTCCCGTTCCTTGTCCGGGTGCGGACAGGATTGGTGACCGTGCTGCTGGCAGGTCTGTGGATCGCCGTCCGGCGATTCGACCTGGTCGCCCCCGCCGCCGTGGTGGTTGGGGTGACGCTCGTGGAACGCGTGCTGCTGGCCGGCAAGGTGGCCCGCATCCTGGGCATGTCGTGGAGCGACCTGGCCGCCTTTCGCGGCGTGGCGAGGCTGGGCGTCGCGGCGGCGGTGGCCGGGCTGGCCACCGCGCTCGTCCGGCAGATCCTCGTGGGCCACACGCCCGGGGTGACTGCGCTGGCCGTGTTGGGGATCAGTGCCGGCACGTTCGCCGTCCTGTATGCCGCAGCCGCGCTGGCACTCAGCGTCCTCACCCCGCAGGAGCAGGAGGCGATCCGGCGATGGCTGTCGCGGCGCCGCCGGGTCGCGCCTCGCGAGCGTGCGCCCGAGACGGCGCCGGAGCGTGGCGCATGAGGGCCGTCGGTATGAGGGCGGAGCGCGTCCTGCGGATGCCGTTCACCGAGATGGTGGTGCGGTGCCGTCAGGAAGCCTGGAAATGGGTCGACCGAACGGTCTCTGCGGTTCGCCCGGCGGCTGGACCGGCGCGGGTGCGCCACCCGCGCGCAGGAATGGTCCTGAGCCGGTTTTTCGAGGGCGCGGCCCACGCCCACGCCACGGCGCGAATGCTCGCGTCCCTGCCGCAGGGCCGCCGAATTATCGCCGTCGCAGACGCCCTGTGCCGGGGTCGCTTCGATCTGCTGGGCTACCGCGCACTCGACTTCGGCGATCCTGTGGACTGGCACCTGGACCCGACGTCGGGTCGCCGCGCGCCATTTGTTCACTGGAGTCACCTCGATCCGCTCGACTCCGCGTTGGTCGGAGATAGCAAGGTGGTCTGGGAGCTCAACCGCCACCAGTGGCTGCTCTATCTCGGCCAGGCGTACCGATTCACTGGCGACGAGCGGTACGCGGACTTCTTCGGCCGGTATGTGAAAGAGTGGATGCGTGCCAATCCCGTTGGGATGGGCATCAACTGGGCGAGCAGCCTGGAGGTAGGGTTCAGGCTGATCTCCTGGTGCTGGGCGCTGGCCCTGTTCGAGGGCTCCCCGGCGCTTTCCGGCGGGCTGCGCGCCGCGATGGTTGCGGGGATTGAGGACCATGCCCGGCACGTGGAGCGATATCTCTCCTACTATTTCTCACCCAATACGCATCTGACGGGTGAGGCCCTCGCGCTCTACTACGCGGGGGTGCTGTTCCCAGACCTCCCCCGCGCCCGGCAGTGGGAGGCGCTGGGACGGCGGATTCTCGTTGCGCAGTGCGAGCGCCAGATCTTGCCCGACGGCGTGTATTTTGAGCAGTCCACGTACTATCAGCGCTACACGGCCGAGATCTATCTGCACTTTCTGATCCTTGCCCGCCGAAATGGCATCGGGGTTCCAGAATCAGTGGTGGACCGGCTGCAGCGCATGCTCGACTTCCTGGTGGCCGTGCGGCGCCCGGACGGCTCGATGCCGTTGATCGGCGACGCCGACGGCGGCTGGCTCCTCCCGCTCACGCCACGCGCGGCCGATGACCTGCGAGGTGTCATGGCGGTCGCGGCGGCGTTCTTTGCCCGCTCCGACTACGCGTGGGCCGCCGACGGCCCGGCTCCGGACGTCTCGTGGATCTTGGGGGCGGCCGGCCAGACAGCATTCGCCGCACTCACCCCCCAGCCGCCGCGGGCCACGCCGTCGCGCCTGTTCCCTGACGGCGGCTACGCCATCATGCAGACGGGATGGGAGCGAGATGCGCACCAGCTGGTCTTCGACGGTGGACCGCTCGGCAGCGCGATCAGTGGAGCGCACGGGCACGCGGACCTCCTGAGCCTACAGTGCACGGCCTTCGGGGAGCCCTTCCTCGTCGATCCCGGCACAGACGGCTACACGCTGCACCCGGCATGGCGTGATTTCTTCCGGGGCACAGCGGCCCACTCCACGGTGTGGGTGGATGACCAGCCGCATGCCACACCCGCCGGTCCGTTCAAGTGGATAGCGCGACCCCGGGCACACCTGCGCCAGTGGGTGTCTACGAAGAACCTCGATCTCGCCGACGCTGAGCACGATGCGTATCACCGCCTCCCCGATCCGGTGACGCACCGGCGCCGCATCATATTCGTCAAGCCCCGGTACTGGATTGTCGTTGATGACCTGGCAGGGAGGGAAGAGCACCGGGTGGAGCTCCGTTTCCAGTTCGCGCCGATGCCGGTGACGGTGGATGCCACGCGCTGGGCCCGCGCGGTGGGCCGGCGAGGCTGCGGTCTCCTGATGCGTGCGTTCTCGACCGCCACCCTTACGGCGGAGGTGTGCGCAGGCCGGCTGGCCCCGCTCCAGGGGTGGGTATCGCCGACCTACGGCCAGCGCCAGCCAGCGCCGATGCTGACATACTCCACCGTGGCGCGCCTGCCGCTGCGTGTGATCACCCTCCTCCACCCCGTGGCCAGTCCTCTGGCGTCCCCGCCGCGGGTGTCGCTGCGTGTCACCGATGGCGCCGCACCGGGTGGTGTGGTGTTCGAAGACTCCGGCGAGGTCCTGATCGTACGGGACAACGACGTCTCTCTCCAACGAGAGGATGCCCTGAGGAGCGTGGTGCCCAGCCGATGATCTGGCGCACGCTCTTCTGGACAGGTCTGGGGTTCGTGGTCGTCTCCTACCTCGGCTATCCACTCTGGGTGGCATGCCTGGCGCGCCTGCGATCCGTCCCCACCAAGGCGCGGTACCTCCCGGACCCTCTGCTGCCATCTGTGACCTGCGTGATGGCCGCGGCGAATGAAGCCGCTCTGATCGGACGTAAGCTCGACATCCTCGTCCACCAGGACTACCCTCAAGAGAAGCTCTCGATCATCGTGGTGAGTGATGCGTCGACCGATGACACGGACCGCATCGTGCGGGAACGGGCCGCAGGCGATCCGCGGATTCGCCTGTTGCGCACGTCGCGACGGAGCGGAAAACCCACCGCCATCAATCTCGCCCGTCGGCACATCGACACCCCGATCACAATCCTCGTGGATGCTCGCCAGGAGCTCACCGCAGGGGCGATTCGAGAGCTGGTCGCTCATCTCGCCGATCCGCACGTGGGCGTTGTCTCCGGGGACCTCCGGGTCACGGGCGACGTCTATTGGACGTACGAGGGATTCATCTGGAAGTCCGAATCGCGCTCCGGCTCGATGGTGCAGACCACCGGGTCGCTCTACGCGGTCCGGACCGCGGATCTGCCCGAGATCCCACCAGACACCATCATGGACGACGTGTACGTTCCCCAGACAATCGCCCAGAGCGGCCGCCGCATCGTGATGGCCGAGAAGGCCGGGAGTCTTGATGTGGCGACGCGCTCGGTCCGCAGCGAGTTCATCCGCACGGTGCGGACGATGGCCGGCCTCGTGCAGATCTGTCATACGCTTCGGGGCTGTCTGAATCCAGCACGAAATCCTCTCTGGGGGCGCTTCATCGTGCATAAGGTCTTCCGCCTCGCCTGTCCGTACGGCTTCCTCCTGATGCTTGTCAGTTCGGCGCTGGCCGAGGGCCCAGGGTACCGCATCGCCCTCGCGGCGATGGTCGGCGTGGGCCTGATCGCGCTTGGGGGGTGGCTAGGCGCGCGCTCACGCCTGTCGTCGCTGATCCTGTCCTTTGTCGCGCTCCACCTCGCGGCGCTGTGGGCGGTGCCATACTATTATCTCGGCCGTTTGTCGGTGACATGGGCGCGGGTCGAGACCGATCGGACATGATGCCGCCTGCGCTGAATGGGACGCCGACGCGCCCCGGTCTGATTGGCGGATCAGTCGGATATTTTCTGCTGCGGCGGATGACGGCACGCGTCGGTCCGCGCGATCCCTGCGCGGGTGTGGCGTATCAGAGCCGCAGCAAGGTGGAGGTGCTGTTCGGCCCCCAGATCTGGGAGCGGGTGCGGGGCAGGGTGGTGATCGACTTCGGATGCGGGTTCGGCGCCGAGGCGATCGAGATGGCGCGGCACGGCGCCAGGAAGGTCATCGGGATCGACATCCGTGATCACGTCCTGCGGACTGCCCAGGCCGCTGCGGAAGAGGCCGGGGTGGGTGACCGGTGCGTCTTTGCCAGGCACGCGGACGAGAAGGCCGATCTGATCGTCTCCATCGACAGCTTCGAGCACTATGACCGGCCCGCCGAAGTGTTGCAGGTGATGCGGCGACTGGTCAAAGACGATGGTCGAGTCCTCGTGTCGTTCGGGCCACCCTGGTGTCATCCGTTGGGAGGCCACCTCTTCTCCATCTTCCCGTGGGCGCATCTCATCTTCACAGAGCGCGCGTTGATGCGCTGGTGGTCCGACTACAAATCCGACGGCGCCACGCGGTTTTCTGAGATCGAGGGCGGACTGAACCAGATGACCGTCGGTGGGTTCATGAGATTGCTGGCAGAGAGTGACTTCAAGATCGCGAGATTTGAGGCAGTCCCCATCAGGCGATTCCGGTACCTGTTCAATTCGCTGACCCGGGAATTCCTGACCTCGATCGTGCAGTGTGAACTGATCCCACGCTAGGCACGTGAGCACCACCACCCCCCCGCATCCGGGTAAAACATTCGCATGTGCGGCATCGCCGGCATCGTGAGGTTCGATCCAACTGAGATCGTGCCCGAAGCGCGTCTGGTGCGTATGCGGGACGCGCTGCGCCATCGCGGGCCGGATGATCAGGGGGTGTGGATCGCGGGGCCGGTCGGGCTGGCCACGCGGCGCCTCTCCATTATCGATGTCGCCGGCGGCCATCAGCCCATGGCCAACGAGGACGGCTCCGTCTGGATTACCTACAACGGTGAACTGTACAACCACCCGATCCTCCGGCCCCAGCTGGAAGCGCGGGGGCACCGCTACCAGACGCGATCCGACACAGAGACCATTCTTCACCTCTACGAAGAGGAGGGCGAGCGCTGCGTGGAGCAGCTGCGGGGGATGTTCGCCTTCGCGATCTGGGACCGGGGGCGGCGGCGGCTGCTGTTGGCGCGGGATCGGCTCGGGATCAAACCCCTCTACTACGCGGTCACGGATCAGGAACTGCTCTTCGGCTCGGAGATCAAAGCGATCCTGGCGGCGGGGGTGCGGGTGGCCCTCAACGAGTCGGTTCTCCCGGAGCTGCTGGCCACGCGGTTCATCGCCGGCGAGGAGACGCTGTTCCGCGGGATCCGGAAACTCATGCCTGGCCGCACGCTCTCCTGGTCCCCCGGGGACGCGCCTCAGCTGCGGCGGTACTGGCGGCTGCCCATGGCGATCGACCACACGCCGCTCCGCCTCGATGACCGGGCCCGGGAGCTGCGCCAGCGGCTTGAGGCGGCGGTGCGCAGCCATCTGATGAGCGATGTGCCCCTGGGAGTATTCCTGTCCGGCGGACTTGATTCGAGCGGGATCGCCGCGCTGATGGCGCGCATGGTGCCGGAGCCGATCGAGACGTTCGCCGTCGGGTTCGACGACGCCGGCGCCAACGAGCTGGCGTACGCGCGCCTCCTGGCCCGCTCCGTGGGCGCCCGGCATCATGAGGTCGTGGTCTCGCCGGCGCAGTTCTTCGCCGCGCTCCCCAGATTGATCTGGCATGAGGACGAACCGATCGCGTTTCCGTCGAGTGTCCCCCTGTACTTTGTCTCGCGCCTGGCGGCGGAGCAGCGCGTGAAAGTCGTGCTGACGGGGGAAGGGGCTGACGAGCTCTTCCTGGGATACCCGTGGTACAAGGTGACGCCGTGGAATGAACGGCTGGGCCGGGTCTACCGGGCTCTGGCGCCCCGGGCGGTGCGCACCGGCATTCGTGTCGCGATTCCCTCGCTTCCCGCGCCGGTGCGTCGCTACGCGCGGCGGTCGTTTCTCGCGCTCGAGCCGACGCCCCGAGAGCTGGTCTATGAAAATTTCGCCGTCTTCCCTGTCACCATGCAGCAGCAGCTGCTGGCCGACGGGCTGCTGGATGGGCGGGATCCGTACGCCGACGAACTCGGCTGCTTTGCAGAGGCTCCTGGTGGAACCCTGGAACGGATGAGCCACACCGACCTCCAGACGTACCTCGTTGAGCTCCTGATGAAGCAGGACCAGATGAGCATGGCGGCGTCAGTCGAAAGCCGTGTGCCGTACCTGGACCACGAGCTCGTGGAATACGCGGCGGCCCTGCCGGCCCGCGTCAAGCTCCGCGGATGGCAGACCAAGGTCGTGCTGCGCGAGGCCCTGCGCGACCTCGTGCCGCGCGCGATTCTCACGCGTCGGAAGATGGGGTTTCCAGTGCCGGTCGGGGGATGGCTGCGCGGACCGTTCTGGCCGATCGTGGACGAGTTCGTGCTCAGCCCGCGGGCGCTGGGGCGGGGGTTCTTCCAGCCCGCGGGCCTCAGACACCTGGCCGAGGAGCATCGCGCAGGACGAGCCGAGCATGGGGACCGCCTCTGGCTGCTGGTGAACCTCGAAATCTGGCAACGAATCTTTCTCGACGGGGAAGAACCCGTCCCCACCATCATGGGAGAACGATCATGCGTATGACGCGTCTTCTGCTGCTTTCCCTGCTCGCGGTGATGGCGTGTGGTGTTCCACTACGCGCGCCCGCGGCCGCGCTCGGTGCGACGGCACCATCCTTGCCCCGGGTGGTCAGGGTTCCGTCAGGCGGCGATTTACAGGCCGCTCTTGACGCAGCCCAGCCAGGGGATTTCATTGAACTGCCGGCCGGGGCCACGTTCGTTGGCAACTTCACCCTGGCCAGCAGGCCCGGAACGGGTTGGGTCGTAGTTTACTCATCCGCATTCTGGCGCCTGCCGCCGCCGGGCGTCCTCCTGCAGCCCGCGCAGGCGACACTCATGCCGAAAATCATCAGCCCCAACGCGCTCCCGGCGATCCGCACGGCGGCCGGAGCCCATCACTACATGTTCGTCGGGATCGAAGTCACGACCTCGAGCGCCGACGGCCTCAACCTGATTCACCTGGAGTCACCCGCGCAGACGTCAGTCGATCAAGTTCCCACGGACATCGTCTTCTATCGCTGCTATATCCACGGCTCCGCCAGCGGGAACATCCGCCGAGGGATCGTGCTCAACGGCGCCCGCCTCGCCGTGATCGGTTCGTATCTGTCGGACTTTCACGACCGCGACGCAGACTCCCAGGCCATCGCGGGCTGGAATGGGCCGGGGCCGTTTACGATCATCGGCAACTACCTGGAAGCGGCGGGGGAGAACGTGATGTTCGGTGGGGCCGATCCCACGATCCCGGGACTGGTCCCCGCTGACATTGAGGTGCGGGGCAATCGGTTTGCGAAGCCGCTGTCCTGGAAGGCAGACGAGCCGGACTACGCCGGGATCCCATGGGTCGTCAAGAACCTCTTTGAGCTAAAGAACGCGCGGCGCGTGCGTGTGGAAGGCAACAGCTTTGAGTACAGCTGGTTTGATCAGCAGCCGGGGTTCGCCATCCTGTTCACGGTGCGCAATCAAGACGGCGGGGCACCATGGTCTGTCGTCGAAGACGTGGCCTTCGTCAACAACGTCGTTCGACACACCGCCAATGGGATCCATCTCCTGGGCTGGGACAATAACTATCCGAGCGAGCAGACGAAGCGCATTCTGATTCAGAACAACCTGTTCGACGATGTCGGTGGTCCACGATGGGGAGGGCTCGGGCGGCTGTTCCAGCTCATCGACGGGGCGGCGGACGTGGTCATCGACCACAACACGGCGTTCCAGACCGACAGCGTGATCGCGGCGGCCGGCCGGGCGCACATCGGGTTCGTCTTCACCAACAATATCGCTCCGCACAACCTCTACGGGGTGGGCGGCGATAACACGTATGGCAACCCGATGCTCACCCTCGACACCTATTTCCCGTTCGCCGTGTTCGCCCGCAATGTGCTGGTGGGCGGGAATGCGGCCCAATATCCCCCGGACAACTTCTTTCCCGCGTCGCTGGATGACGTGGGCTTTGTCAACGCCGCTGCCGGCGACTACCGGCTGGCCTCGACGAGCCCGTACGCCAACATGGGGACCGACGGGCGCGATATCGGGGTAGACGTCGGCGCTCTTGTCGGAGCGCTGCTCCAGTGGTGGGGGCCGTAGCCCCGTGCGCATCCTGTGGGTGAACGTGAGCGGGCTGTGGCCGCCCAATGCGGGCGGCCGGCTGCGGAGTTTTCACATCCTCGCTGAGTTGTCGCGCCGGCACCAGGTGACCGTGGTGACGACCCGGGGGGTGGGAGACGACCCGGATGCGCTTGCCGCCGCCCTGTCCCGGTGCGAACAGGTGATGTCCGTCCCCCACGCCGCCCCCAAGCCGGGGGAGGCGCGGTTCGTGGCTGCGCTGCTCCGATCCTGGCTGTCAGTGCGTCCGGTGCATTTCTGGCGATGGCGGGTCCCCGCGCTGCGTCGCAAGGTCGAGGCAATGTTGGCGAGCGGTGGGGTGGATCTCTGCGTAGCCGACTTCCTCAATGCCACGCCGAATATCCCCACCGCGGGCCCCACACCGATCGTGTTCTTTGCCCACAACGTCGAGCATGTGATCTGGAAGCGGATGGGACGGGTCGACCCCCGGCTCTGGTGGCGCACCGCGCTCGCGCTCGAGTGGCGGAAGATGCGGCGGTGGGAAGCCCACGCCTGCGCTCAGGCCAGCCTGACCCTCGCGGTCTCCCCGCGCGATCGGGACATGCTGGCCGCGCTGGCCCCAGGGGCGCGCGTGTTCGCGATTCCCACCGGCGTCGACCCGGCGCACTTCGCCCCAAACGGTGTTGTGGAGTCCCCTGCGCATCTCGTCTTCACCGGGTCGATGGACTGGTACCCGAATGAAGATGCGATCCTATACTTCCTGGATGAGATTCTGCCCGCGATTCGTCGCGAGATCCCGGCAGTGTCCTTCACCGTGGCGGGACGGAACCCGACACCGCGATTGCGGAGCGCGGCCGCCGCCTCCGGCGTGCGCGTCACGGGGACGGTCGATGACATCCGTCCCCATATCGCCGAGGCGGCCGTCTATGTGGTCCCGCTGCGAATCGGCGGAGGCACGCGCCTCAAATTGTTCGAGGCGCTGGCCATGGGGAAGGCGGTCGTCTCGACAAAGATCGGCGCAGAAGGTCTCCCCCTCACTGCCGGGCGGCACTTCGTGGCCGCGGATGATCCCGCCGCCTTCGCGTCCGCCACAGTGTCGCTCCTCCGCGATCCCGGGCGCAGGAAGGCGCTCGGCGACGCGGGACGGCGTCTGGTGACGGAGCGGTACTCGTGGTCTCAGGTAGCGCGGGAGTTTGAAGCCCGGTGCGAAGAGCTGGTGACTCGTCATGCGCGTTAGCATCTTTGGGCTGGGGTATGTGGGGTGTGTGACCGCGACGGGGCTGGCGAGGGCCGGACACCGCGTGATCGGCGTGGATGTCAATGCGGAGAAGGTGGCCATGGTCAACGCCGGCACGCCGCCGGTCGTTGAGCCCGGATTGGAAGCCGTACTGGCCGAGATGACTCAGCAGGGGTATCTGCGGGCCACGACCTCCAGCGACGACGCCGTCGGTGAGACGGACCTGGCGATGATCTGCGTCGGCACGCCCGGCCGCGCGAACGGGCGGCCGGATGTGAGCGCCGTGGAGCAGGTGGGGCGGGAGATCGGGTCCGCCCTCCGCCGCCGGGATCGCGCCTACACGGTGGTGCTGCGCAGCACGGCCCTGCCAGGCACGACCGAGGGCGTGCTGATCCCAGCCTTGTCGGCGGGGGCAGGGCGTCTGCTGGATGGCCCGGTGCGGGTCGCAGTGAACCCGGAGTTCATGCGCGAGGGCTCGTCGCTGCACGACTTTGCGGACCCGCCATTCGTGCTCGTGGGGTGCGCCGATCCGGCGACCGCCGCAGTGGTGCGGTCACTCTATGACGGAGTCGCCGCGCCGTTCATCGAGACCGCCGTGCGCACGGCGGAGATGATCAAATATGTCTCCAACGCGTTCCACGCGCTGAAGGTGTGTTTTGCGAATGAGATCGGTGACCTGTGCGCTGCGTGGGAGGTGAACCCGCACGACGTCATGCGGGTGTTCTTGATGGACCATAAACTCAACATCTCCGAGGCGTACCTGCGCCCCGGCTTCGCCTTCGGAGGGTCGTGTCTCCCCAAGGATCTGCGGGCGCTCGTCTCCGCCGGGCGGGCCGCTGACCTCCCGTCCCCCGTGCTCTCGGCAATCCTGCCCTCCAACGAACTCCAGGTTCGCCGGGCCATCGAGGCCGTGCTGGGCACACGCAAGCGGCGTGTCGGCGTCGTGGGTCTGGCGTTCAAGCCGGGCACCGACGACCTCCGCGAGAGCCCGATGGTGGCGCTGGTGGAGGCGTTGATCGGCAAGGGTCTTGACGTGCGGGTCATCGATCCCAACGTCGCGGTGGCCAGGCTGGTTGGCGCGAACCGCCGCTATATCGAGGAGGAGATTCCGCACATCGCCTCGCTGATGTGCGAGAGTGTCGAAGCGATGTTGGACCACGCGGAGGTCCTCGTGATCGGCAGTGCCAGCGAGGAGGCGCGGCGCGCGCTCGCTGCCTCGCGTCCCGAGCACATCGTCGTCGATCTCACCCGCGGCGCTGCCGGGTCCCACTCCGCGCGGCTGCGGCCCTCGCTCGAGGGGTCCGCGATGCACGTACCCCCCTCTGGCGACTAATCTGAGTTTCCACGGACGGCAATGTCTGGTCGAGCCGCCAGGCGGAGGCGCGTCCACCTGCCGCCCCCGGGCGAGGATCCGTATGGTCAACATGGAGGTGATGGGGATGCTCACAGGAACGCGCAGGTCGCGGCGCCCCGCTATTCCGCGCGTCATGGCCGGCATCACGGCGGCGGTCCTGATGAGCGTACCCGCTCCGGGGCCGTCGGCTGCGGGGCCGCATGCGGGTGCGCCGAAGCTGGCGGTCGCTGCGGACCCGACCGCCACGGCACGCGTCGTGAAGTCGTTCGGCCGGCTGCTCCCGGGCTTTGAAGTCAACCGCGGCCAGGTCGATGCGCAGGTGAAGTTCCTGACGCGGGGGAGCGGCTACACACTGTTTCTGACGCCCAGCGAGGCGGTGCTGGTGTTGCGCGCGCCTGACGCAATGCCCGCGGCGGGACAGGCGTTGGTCAGCACGGCTGAAGTGCGCATGCACCTGGCCGGAGCAACCGCGCAGCCACGCGTGGCGGGCGTCGAGAAGCTGCCGGGCATCGTGAACTACTTCCTCGGCAACGACCCCGCGCAGTGGCACGCGGACATCCCCACCTATGCGGAGGTGGTCTACCAGGGCGTCTACCCTGGGATCGACCTCATCCACCACGGCACCCAGGGCCGCCTGGAGTACGACTTCGTCGTCGGGCCGGGGGCAGAGCCCGGGGCGATACGGGTGGAGTTCCAGGGGGCGGATGGCATTGTGGTCGATGCGCATGGCGACCTGGTGCTGCATACCGCAGTGGGCGACCTGCGCCAGCGCAAACCCGCGATCTACCAGGATGTGAATGGGGTGCGCCGGGCGATTGCGGGGGACTACGTGGTGCTGGGGCCCCGGCGGGTCGGCTTCCAGGTAGCCGCGTATGACCGAAGCCGGCCGCTGATCATCGACCCGGTTCTCCTGTATTCCACCTACCTTGGGGGCAGCGGATTTGAGGTCTGCTACGATGTGGCCATCGACGCCACAGGGAACGCCTACGTTGCCGGCTCCACTACCTTGACGGATTTCCCGACGACGACAGGGGCCGTCCAGACGGCCTCCGGGGGCTCAGCCGACGCGATTGTGGCCAAGGTAGACCCGACGGGTTCGGGACTGATCTACTCCACCTACCTCGGCGGCGCCGCGGCTGATGAGGGCTATGGCATCGCCGTCGACACTGCCGGCAACGCCTATGTGACGGGTAGAACCAACTCGCCCAACTTTCCGACGACCGCGGGGGCTTTTCGGACGTCGTTCAGCGGCAACATCGACGCGTTTGTGACGAAGGTGAATGCGAACGGGTCAGCGCTGGCCTACTCGACGTACCTTGGCGGCAGCGGCTACGAACGGGCTCCCGGCATCGCGGTCGACGCAGCCGGGAACGCGTATGTGACCGGCTTCACGGACTCCGCGAACTTCCCGACGACGCCTGGAGCGATCCAGACGAACTTCGCCGGCACCACCGACGTGTTTGTGACGAAGGTGAATCCGAGCGGGTCAGGCCTGGCCTACTCTACCTACCTCGGCGGTACAGCCGCTGACGTCGGCTACGACATCGTCACCGACGCCGCGGGGAACGCGTATGTCACAGGCTACACGAACTCAACGAACTTTCCCACGACCACGACGGCATTTCAGACGGCCAGCAGCGGGTCCCTCGATGTCTTTGCCGCGAAGGTAAATCCGGGCGGGTCGGGACTCGTCTACTCCACCTACCTCGGTGGCGGGGCGGCCGAGGAGGGCTATGGCATCGTCGTCGACGGCGCGGGGAACGCCTATGTCACGGGTTACACGAGCTCACCAGACTTCCCCACGACCCCGGGCGCCTTTCAGGCGGCCTTTCACAACTCCGCCAATCCGGATGCCGCCTACGATGCCTTCGTGACGAAGTTGAACCCGATGGGTTCGGGACTGGTCTACTCCACCTACCTCGGCGGGGGAGTGGTTGACGTTGGCTACGAGGTCGCGATCGATGCCGACGGGAACGCCTATGTGACCGGCTATACCGCCTCGTCGAACTTTCCGACCACCACTGGAGCTTTTCAGACCGTGCAGAGCGGCTACGCCGATGCTTTTGTGACGAAGGTAAATCCGGGCGGGACAGGGCTGCTTTACTCCACCTTCCTCGGCGGCGGCAACAACGACCTGGGCTATGGCATCGCCGTCAACGCTGCAGGGCACATTCTTGTCGCCGGCCGCACAGCCTCAACCAACTTCCCGACGACTGCGGGGGCCTTGCAAACAGGGAGTGACGGTCCCGGGGATGCCTTCATCGCGAAGTTCAGCAGCCCCGCCACAGTGCCGGGACAGATCGAAGCGGAAGACTTCGACCAGGGTGGCGAAGGCGTTGCCTACCACGACCTGACGCCGGGGAATCAGGGCGGCCAGTACCGTCCCGCTGAAGACGTCGATATCATCCGCTACCCCAACGGCGCCTATGTGGTCAACAACTTCCAGACCGGAGAATGGCTGCAGTACACCATCCAGGTCGCGCAGACGGGGACCTACCGGCTCGACCTGCTGGTGAGCCGCCGGTGGGACCTCACCAGCCGCTGGCACGCGGAGATCGACAATCAGCCGGTCACAGGCTCGGTGGTGGTGCCCGACACCGGGTCGTGGGATACGTTCTGGTGGGTCGGTGTCGGCGGGATCACCCTGACGGCAGGCCCCCATGTCCTGCGGATTGTCGCCGACCAGGAGTACTTCAACTTCGCGGCCCTGCGAATACTGCCGGCCGAATCACCCTTCGCGGGCACCCCGGCGGCGGTGCCGGGGCAGATCGAGGCGGAAGACTTCGATCACGGCGGGGAGGGCGTGGCCTACCACGACCTGACGCCGGGGAACCAGGGCGGGCAATATCGCACT
>Ga0209239_1000555_pt1 | contig 21464 bp, 22 predicted proteins | sample GraSoi013_2_20cm_FD_185824 | JGI IMG/M metagenome (GOLD analysis project Ga0209239, IMG submission 185824) | Grasslands soil microbial communities from the Angelo Coastal Reserve, California, USA - Sample 10_02_2013_2_20cm (SPAdes) (version 2) | ecosystem: Environmental > Terrestrial > Soil >...
GCCTATTGCGCCGGCGGGCCGCTTTCCCCAGTTTGACTTTTGCGCCCCCCTGACACCGCTTACGCTCGAGGTGTTTCGTGGCTCAATCGCGTCCCCTGGAGCGCGCCAAGCTCTTCTTCTTCCGCCACTTCGAGCGGGTGTTCGTGCTGCTGTTGGTGCTCGCGATGGTCGCGATTCATGCGTTGGTGGAGCAAAAGTTCGCCTTCCTGAGCTTCTACTATCTGCCCATGATTCTCGCCGGCTTCTACGGCGGCCGACGGTTCGCGGTGATGGCGGGTGTGTTCGTCGTCGCGCTCATTTTCTTCTACCAGTACGTGCAGGGCCTGGACATGCTGCCCGGCTTCTATCCCGACGCGGTGCTCGCGCTCGGTCCGTGGGCGGGCTTCCTCATCCTCACCGGCTACGTCGTAGGCGGGCTGGCTGAGCAGCGGGAGGCGCGGCTCGCAGAAGTTAAGAACGCGTACATGGCGACCCTCGAGCTCCTGACCTACCACATCGAGTCCGCCGAGCGGAATCAGCAGGGGCACTCGAACCGGAAGTGGCGGGGGCGATCGGGCGGGAGCTGAAGCTCACCGAGGTCGACGTCGAGAACCTGCGGGTAGCGGCGCTGCTGCACGAAGTGGGGACGCGCGACCAGCGCCTGCTACGGCTGCTGTCCCGTTCGGTGACGAGCTCCTCGGTGGGCGTGGCGCGCGCCATGCGCGGCGCCGCGGAGATCATCGGGGAGTACGGGCACTACTACGAGATCGTGGGTGAGGACTGGGACATCGAGGCGCTCCCGCTGCCATTGACGGTGAAGATCCTCGCCGTGGCGGACGCCTTCGAGACCTTGCAGATGGCGACGCCGGTGCGTCCGGCGTTTCCGAAGTGGACCGCCCTCGAGGAAGTGGAGAAAGGGGCGGGCAAGACGTTCGCGAAGGATGCGGTGCGGGCGCTGCGCAGCGTCGCGGGTCGGCCGGAGGCCGCGGCGCCCGAGGCGGGTCTGAGGGTCGTCTAGGACCCGGGCGGGAGCTCGGGCGTCCGCCGCCCGCTGGCGACTCCCCCAGCCACCCCCACCCCGAACGCCGCCGCCGTCCAGACCGTCACCGGAAGGAGCACCCCGAGGGGGAGCGCCACCACGGTGCCGGCCAGCCCCGCGGCGAGGCCTGCCACTAGCGGCGCCCCGGGCCTGCGCACCGCATCGACGAAGCGCAGCCGACGCCGCACGAAATTGCGCGTGGCCACGAACCCTCCGCCCAGCGCCGCCGCTCCGATCAACAAGCCCAGCATGTGGATCTCCTGTGTCGCACGCCCTACGCAACTTGCGCGAAGGGAGTTTCCACCGCAAATCACAAGGATGACGGACGGTCGGACGGTAGGACGGCCGGACAGAGAGATGCCGCGGCTCACACACCGGCTGGCCGTAGCCGTGGCGTTCCTCCTGTCCGTCAGTCCGCCCGTCCGCCTGCCCGCCCAAGGTCTCCGCGTCCCCTACCAGACGTTCACCCTCCCGAACGGCCTCCAGGTGATCGTGCACGAGGATCACTCGGTACCGGTGGTCGCGGTGAACGCGTGGTATCACGTCGGCTCGTCGGACGAGAAGCCGGGACGCACCGGGTTCGCCCACCTGTTCGAGCACATCATGTTCATGGGCTCCCAGCACGTGCCCACCGGCGAGTTCGACCGGCTGCTCGAGGCCGCGGGCGCGGACAACAACGGCTCGACCACCGAAGACCGCACCAACTACTATGAGGATGGGCCCGCGAACGCGCTTCCCCTGATGCTGTACCTCGACGCGGACCGCATGGGATTTCTCTTACCCGAGATAACGGCGGACAAAGTCGATCTGCAGCGTGGTGTGGTGCAGAACGAGCGGCGGCAGAGCTACGAGAACCGTCCCTACGGGCTCGCGGAAGAGAACATCCTCGAGCGGCTCTATCCCGCGAACCATCCCTACCACTGGCCGGTGATCGGCTCGATGGCGGATCTCCAGGCGGCGACCCTGGCAGACGTACGACAATTCTTCCAGACGTACTATACGCCGAATAATGCGACGCTCGCGATCGCGGGCGATATCACGGCGCGGGACGCACGCCAGCTCGTGGAGCGCTACTTCGGCGAAATCCCCCGCGGGCCCGCGGTGGCCCGCACGCCGCCGCCCCCGGTGCCGGTGGCGGGAGTGGTCGGCGCCGTGCTGGAGGACCGCGTCCAGCTGCCGCGCCTGTACGATGCCTGGCACACCGTGAAGGCGTTCAGCGCCGACGACGCCACGCTCGACGTCCTGGCGAACGTGCTCGCGGGCGGCCGGTCGTCCCGCCTCTATCGACGGCTGGTGTACGAGCTGCAAATCGCCACCGACGTCGTGGCGTTCCAGGACGGCAGCCGTATCGACGGCAAATTCGAGGTGTACGCCACCGCCCGCCCCGGCCACGACCTCGGCGAGCTGCAACGGGTAATCGACGAGGAGTTGCGGAAGCTCGCCGACCAGGGCCCGACGCCGCGCGAGGTGGCGCGGGCCCAGAACACCGTCGAGGCACAATTCCTATCACGGATGGAGCGCGTGGGCGGGTTTGGCGGCAAGGCCGATCAATTGAACTTTTACAACTACGTTGTCGGGACCCCGGACTATTTCCAGAAGGATCTCGACCGTTACCGGAAGGTGACCCCTGCGGCGGTGCAGCGCGCCGTCCAGACCTACCTCCCCGGTGCTCACCGCGTGGTGCTCAGCGTGGTGCCCCAGGGGAAGCAGGAGCTCGGAGTGCAGCAGGAGGCGCGGCCATGAAGGCGGACGGGCGGACAGGCGGACGGCCGGACCGAGGCCACGCAAAGCGGGCTGTGCCGTGGTTGGCGGGCGCACTGGCCTTGCTGTCCGCCAGTCCGCCAGTCCGGCTGTCCGCCCAAGTCGACCGAACCAAGCCGCCCGCACTGCCGCCTCCCCCGGCGCTCAAGCTCCCGGCCGTCCAAACCACGACGCTCGCGAACGGCCTCACGCTCGCCGTCGTCGAGATGCACAAGGTGCCGGTCGTCGACGTGCAGCTCCTGGTCGACGCGGGCGCGGCGCGGGACCCGTCGGCCGCACCCGGGCTCGCCACCTTCACGGCGACGATGCTGCAGCAGGGAGCGGGCGCGCGCAGCGCCCTCGACGTCGCGGACGAAGCCGCGTTCCTCGGCGCCCAGCTTGGCACGGGGGCGAGCTTCGATGGCGCGAGCGCGTCGATCCACGTGCCCAAGCGGCGGCTCGCGGCCGCGCTCGACTTGCTCGCGGACGTGGTGCTGCGGCCCAGCTTTGCGGATTCGGAGATCACACGGCAGCGGGACCTCCGCGCTGCGCAGCTCGTGCAGCAGCGCGACGAGCCGGTGGCCGTGGCGAACATCGCGTTCCCTGCGATCGTGTACGGTCGCGAGCATCCATACGGGCACCCGCTGAACGGCACCGACAGCGCGACCGCCCGGCTCGCGCGCGAGCGCGTCGCGGAGTTCTATCGGACGTACTACCGGCCGAACGGCGCGCGCCTGTTGATCGTGGGCGACGTCACGCTCGCCGAAGCGCGCCGGCTCGCGGCCGCGCGGTTCGGCGGCTGGGAGGCCGGCGACGTGCCCGCGTTCCCGAGCCCCCCCGCCCCGTCTGCGGCGGCGCCCCGCACGGTGTATCTGATCGACAAACCCGGGGCGGCGCAGTCGGTGGTGCGGATCGGCCATGTGGGCCCGATGCGCACGACCCCCGACTGGTTCGCGCTCGAGGTCTTGAACACCATCGTGGGCGGCGCCTTCACCTCGCGCTTGAATCAGAATCTCCGTGAGACGCACGGCTACACCTACGGCGCCTTCTCGCAGTTCGTGCCGCGGCGCCTCACGGGAGCGTTCGTGGCGCTCGCTTCCGTGGTCACGGCGAAGACCGACAGCTCGCTCATGGAGTTTCTGAAAGAGCTGCGCCGCATCCGCGAAGAACCGGTGGCGCCGGCCGAGCTCGCGAAGGCGAAAGCCTATCTCACCCTCGGCTTGCCGGGGGATTTCGAAACGACCGGCGGCGCCGCAACGCGGTTCCGCGAGCTCCTCGCTTTCGGCCTGCCGCTCGACTACTACGACCGGTACGTCGAGCGGATCAACGCCGTTACCGCCGCCGACGTGCAGCGCGTCGCGCGCCAGTACATCGACCCGGACCACTTCGACATCGTCGTGGTGGGCGACAAGAGTCAGGTCGAGGCGGGGATCAAAGGCTTGAACGAGGGGCCGATCGTGTACCGCGATCTCTGGGGGCAGGAGATCAGGTAGTCACCACCGGATCGCCGCGCTGGCCCAGGTGAATCCCGAGCCGAACGCCGTCAGGATCAGCAGGTCGCCGCGCTTGAGCCGTCCTTCGCACAGCGCTTCGTGCAGCGCGATCGGAATCGACGCGGCGGTCGTATTGCCGTACTTCTGGATGTTCACATAGACCTGGTCGTCGCGCAGGCCGAGGGCCTGCTGCACCATCTCGAGGATCCGCAGATTCGCCTGGTGCGGGACCAAGAGCGTCACGTCCGCGGGCGTCGCGCCGTTCGCCTTCAGGGCCGTGGCCACCGACTGCGGCATCAGCAGCGACGCGAACTTGAAGACCTCACGGCCTTCCATCACCGCGCGGTGCTTCCCCTCCTCTATCAACTCGGCGCTGATGAAAGGGTCGTGCGCCAGGCCGGGGGCGTCGACCCACAGCTTCTCGGCGTGGCGGCCGTCGGCGTAGAGGTGGGTCGAGAGCACGCCGCGCCCCGGGTCGTCGGTGGGGCCGAGGATCACGGCGCCGGCGCCGTCACCGAACAGCACGGCGGTGTCGCGGCCCCGCGTGGTCCGGTCGAGCCCGCGGGAGTGGACCTCGGCGCCCACGAGCAGCACGCGGGCGTACTGGCCGGTACGGATCCAGGCGTCCGCGACCGAGAGACCGTAGATGAACCCGGAGCACTGGTTGCGCACGTCGATCGCCGGGATGTTGCTGATCCCGAGCTCGCGCTCGAGGAACACACCGTTGCCGGGCTCGAAATGGTCGGGAGTGCAGGTGCAGTAGACGATGCAGTCCAAGTCCGTCGGCCTCATGCCGGCCTTCGCGAGCGCCTGCAGGGCCGCCTGCCGTGCCAGTGTGGCGCCGGTTTCGCCCTCCGACACCCAGTATCGCGTCTTGATCCCCGAGCGTTGGGTAATCCACTCGTCGGAGGTGTCCATGATATGCGAGAGATCGTCGTTGGTGACGACGCGCTCGGGAACGTGGAACCCCGTGGCGATGAACTCAGTGCGTAGCATCGGTCTTCCTTGCGGGAACGGGGGCACGGGAGGAGATTTCGCCCCCGACTCGAGGCTTGGCAAGGGAGTCATGGATCTCACGGTCAGCCGGGCGCAGTACGACGCCGTGCGCGGGACGCGGCACCTGCCGGACGTGCTCAAGAAGGTCCTGGACGGCGCCACGCGCTCGGGAGGGGGCGACGGATACGTGCTGCAGCTGAGCTACGAAGAAGCCACGGCGCTGAACGAGTTGTGCGCCTGGAACGTGCACACCGACGCGAGCGGGGCGGTCAAACCGGAGTCCACGGTGTTCGATGATCTGGTCAAGGCCATTCTGACACATCCTGACTACTGAAGATGGACTGTCGGACGGTGGGACAGTCGGACGGAAAGGGGATATGACGAAGCGACTGCTCGTCTTGCTGGGCTGCCTCACGTTTCCCCTTTCCCTTTTCCCGTTTCCCGTCCTCTCCGCCCAGAAGCGCGCGATGTCCATCGACGACTACCTGGCGCTCAAGTCGGTGGGCGACCCGCAGCTCGCGCCCGACGGGAAGTGGGTGGCTTACACCGTCACGGAGCACTCGCTCAAGGACAACCGGGGCATCACGCGCATCTGGCTCGCCGACGTAGCGAGCGGGTCGGCGCGTCAGCTCACGGCGGGGCCCGGATCGGATCGGCAACCGCGCTGGTCGCCCGACGGCCGCACGCTCGCCTTCGTCTCCACGCGAGAGAACGGCGCGCAGCTGTGGGTGCTCCCGATCGCCGGGGGCGAGGCGCGGCGCGTGACGAAGCTCGCCGACGGTGTGTTCGATCCGGTGTGGCTACCCGACGGCACGGGGCTCGTCGTGACGAGCGACATCAAGTGGCCGGCGCAGCAGGAGATCGACCGGCGCAACGGCGACTTCCCCACCGATGCCCGCCTCTGGACCGGTCTCCTGTGGCGGCACTGGGACGATTGGCGTGCCGGCAAGCGTCAGCACCTGTTCACCGTCACGCTCGCGGACGGCAGCACCACGGATCTGACGCCCGTGGACCGCGACGTCCCGACGATCGCGACCGGCGGCGACGGGGACGTGAGCGTCTCGCCCGACGGGAAGGAGATCGCGGTCGCCGTGCATGGCGATTCGACCGTCGCCGACAATACGAACGTGGACGTCTCCATCATGGGGCCGGACGGTTCCGGGATGCACGCGCTGACTGCGGGACGCGGCGCCGACAACACGCCGCGCTTTTCGCCCGACGGCAAGTGGCTCGCGCACCTCTCGATGGAGCGGGCCGGGTTCGAGGCGGATCGACTGCGACTGATGCTGGTCGGACGGGCGGACGGGCGGACGGGGGGACCGGGCATCGAGGCAACCAAGGGCTGGACGCTCTCCGTCGGGTCCTACACCTGGTGCCCCGATTCGAAATGCCTCTACGCCGTGGTCGAGGAGCGCGGGCGAGACAACGTGTACCGGATCGACCTTCCGTCATTCCGTCGTTCCTCAGCGGTAGGAGGCGCCGGGGTCAACACGGACCCGCAGGTGATGCCGGACGGTCGGGGGCTCGTGTACTTGCACCAGAGCAACACCCAGCCCAACGAGATTTGGGTCGCCGGCCGGCAGCTCACGCATCACAACGATGCGGCGCTCGAGACGCTCGATCTCCGCCCGCTCGACGAGCTCGGCTTCGTGGGCGCGCTCGGAGACTCCGTGTTCGGGTGGCTGCTCAAGCCGCCCGGCTTCGACGCCGCCAAGCGGTATCCCCTTATCTATCTGATTCACGGCGGGCCGCAGGGCGCCTGGACCGACTCCTGGAGCGCGCGTTGGAATTACACGATGTTCGCGTCGCGCGGATACGTGGTGGCCGCGGTCAATTTCCACGGCTCGACCGGCTATGGCCAGAAGTTCACGGACGCCATTTCCCAGCACTGGGGGGATTATCCTTACCAGGATCTCATGAAGGGCCTCGACGTCGTGGCACGCCTCCCCTACGTCGATTCGACGCGCATGGGCGCGGCCGGTGCGTCCTACGGCGGCTATATGATCTACTGGATCGCCGGGCACACCGGCCGCTTCAGAACGCTGGTAGCGCACGACGGGGTGTTCAATCCGATGAGCATGGCGGGGGCGACGGAGGAGCTGTGGTTCATGGACTGGGAATTCGGCGGCACGCCGTACGCGAACCGCGCGCTATACGAAAAGTGGTCGCCGTTGAACTTCGTGCAGAACTGGAAGACGCCGATCTTGATCGTCCACTCCCAGCTCGACTTTCGCGTGGACCTGTCGGAAGGCTATCAGGCGTTCACCGCCGCGAAAGTGCACGGCGTGCCCGCCAAGTTCCTCTACTTCCCCGACGAGGGCCACTGGGTGCTGCGGCCGCGCAACCGCCGCCTGTGGTGGGGAACGGTGCTCGACTGGCTCGATCAATACTTGAAGCCCACGCCGACGGGGGCCCGGTAATGGGCGCGGGGGGGGGGGAGCCGTTCCTCAAGACACTGACGCGGACCACCGTCGCCGCCGGAGCGCTGGGCGTCGTGTTCCTGCTCGCGTTCCCCCGGCACGCCTCGCTGGCCTCCGACTTCGTGGACGCGTTCACCGTGGCGTTCTGTTTCACGTTCCTGGGTCATTACCTCGATCGACTGTTGCTCGCCTTGCCCGGGATCCGCGCCGGCGCGGGACCGCTGGTGCGGGTGGTCGGCTGGTTCGCCGGTGGGCTGTGGTGCGCAGTCATCGCGCGGTGGTTGTGGATGCAGTACGGGCGGGATCTGCGGGAGCTGCCCGGCCTGATCTGGGGGGGCGTGCTCTTGGTGGTGCTGGAATTCGTGGGCCGACGCCGGGAGGCCGCGTAAGCGCGCTACGACGCTACGACGGTACGTTGTACGAGGGCTTATGACGTAGCGTCCTAGCGTCGGACCACGCCGTCATGGTCTAGTCCACACGTTATTCCCCCGTCGCACATCCGGAAAATTCTGCCCCGGATCGATTTCGACCTTCACGACGTCGGCCGGGACTTTGCGCTGGTACGTGTAGCGGTTCCCCAGGTACCAGATCTCGACGGGGAGGCGCACGTTCTCCGTGGCGCCGTTGGCGTACGTGAGCCGCAGGTCGACGGGCATCGGAAGCCCGCCGAGGCTGGAGAGATAGAGCAAGGCACTGGGCCCGGTGGAGTCCGTCCGGGCGCGCACCGAGTCCACCGCGAGGTCCACGACGTCGGTCCGGTAGAACCAGCCGCGCCAGAACCACGACAGGTCTTCCCCGAGCCCGTCCTCCATGGAGCGGAAGAAGTCCGCTGGTGTGGGGTGCTTGTACGCCCAGCGCCGGATGTATTCGCGCAACGCGGCGTCGAAGCGCGCCGTGTCCGCGACGATGTGCTCGCGCAGCAGATAGAGCCCCGTCGCGGGTTTGTTGTATTCCGCCTGGCCCAGCAGGGGCGGGGGCACGCGATCGGGCAGGAGCATCGACGGCACATCCAGGCCGCTCGCCGCGAAGCGCGCCCACTGGATCGCGTTGCCGCGGTCGCGCGGGGTCGTGTCCGAGTAGAACGCAAGGGTCGAATAGAGGTTGATGAACGTATTGAACCCCTCGTCCATCCAGGCATACAGCCGCTCGTTCGACCCCACGAGCATGGGGAACCACTCATGGCCCAGCTCGTGCGTGGTCACGCCGAACAAGCCTCGGTCCCCGGCGCGGTGCCCGCAGAACACGATCATCGGGTACTCCATCCCGCCCACCGGACCGGCCACGTTGATGGCGGTCGGATACGGATAGGGGAACCATTTCTCGGAGTAGTGCTTGATCGAGTGACGGGCGTATTCCGTCGAGCGCGCCCAGTCGGCGTTCGCCTCGGGCGGATAGAACGACTGGATCAGGATGCCGTCGTAGCCGCTCGCGTCCCAGATGAAATTGGCCGCGGCCGCCCAGGCTACGTCGCGCACGTTCTTGGCCGTGAAATGCCAGGTGAGCGTGGGCCTTGGGCCCGCGGGCCGGCTGAACGGCTGCCCGACCTCCGACTTCGGGATGATAGCGACGGTGCTGTCGGACCGGGCCGCCCGGGCGAGCCGGGCGCGCTGGCCTGCCGTGAGCACCTCGACGGCGTTGGTGAGGGTCCCCGTCGCCGTCACGACGAAGCTTCTCGGCAGGGTGATCGACACGTCGAAATCGCCGTACTCGAGGTAGAACTCGCCCTGGCCGAGGTACTGCTCGGTGTTCCAGCCGCGCACGTCGTCGTATACCGCGACCCGCGGGTACCACTGCGCGACCTCGTACAGCCAGCCGCCGGAGAACTGCTCGCGCCCCATACGATCGGACCCATGCTCCGGCACTTCGAAGCGGTACGCCAGCTCGAGCTCCGCCCGCCCGCCGGGCGCGAGCGGCCGGTCGAGGTCGACGCGCAGCATCGTGCCGTTACCGGTGGTTTTGACGGGGATCCGTCCGGCGGCCTGCCCCACGCGCCGCACGGCTCGCACGTATTCGATCGTGTAGCCGCCCTCGAATCCGCGGCCCGCGAACCGTGCGTCGGTCGGGTTCAGGGCGGCGCCCCGGCTGTTCGCCTTGTAGATGTTCTGCTCGACCTGCAGCCAGAGGTAGCGCAGCGTATCGGGCGAGTTGTTGGCATAGCGCAGGGTCTCCGACCCGGCGATCGTGTGGGTCGCGGTGTCGAGCGTGGCTCGGATCGTATAGTCGGCGCGCTGCTGCCAGTACCGCGGTCCCGGCGTGCCCGAACCCTCGCGCACCTGGTTGGGTGTGGGGAGGGCGAGCCGTCGGAACGGCGACGTGTCGCCCACCTGAGGGGGGAGCGACGGGAGCGGAGCGGCGGCGGGCTGCTGCAGTGCGCCGAGCACGAGTGCCAAGGCCAGCATGTTATTCCCCCGTCTTCGCTTCCGAGAGGTAGCTCGTGGCCACGCCGCCGACCACCATCGTGAGCCCGAGCCAGCCGAGAAGCGAGAGTGCCTGATTGAAGAGGAGCGACGCGAGCACCGCCCCCACGACCGGCTCGATGGTCGCCGCCACCGAGGTGAGCGCTGCGTCGATTCGCTGTACTGCAGCGAAGAAGAGAAAGTTGGCCGCGAGGACGGAGCCGAGCGAGAGCAAGAGCACGTACATCCACGCTCCCACGGTGTGGGGCGGCAGCGGCGTGTGTCCTGTCAGCGGCAACACGATCCCGAGCACCACGATGCCGCCGAGGATCTCGAGGAAGAGCACCTGCGTCGCGCCGTAGCGCGGCACGGCGTAGCGCGCGAGCAGGGTCGTGCCGGCGAACGAGACCATGGCGAGCAGCCCTCCCGCGACGCCCTGGATGAGACTCGGCAGCGGGATCGCTGCCGCCCCGGCTCCCGCGCCGTGGCTGCCGCCCTGCACCGTGAGCGCCGCCCCGGCCATCACGACGAGCGCGAGGACGACCCGCAGGGCGGTCAGCTTCTCGCCCAGGAGCGGCTTCGCGAGAATGGCCACGAGCACGGGCGCGATGTAGAGCAGCGCCGCCGCACTCGCGACGCCCGCCCCCGCGATACCGAACTGGTAAGCCACCTCGAACAGCGCCACCAGCGCGCCGCCGCCGAGCCCCACGAGGACCCAGGCCTTTCGGTCGATCCGGAACAATTGCGGGCGGAACAGGCCGTATGCGAGAAATCCGAGGAGGCCGATTACCAGGCGCCAGAAGCCGATCCCTGTGATCGCCTCGCCGGCGCGGTACAGCGCCGTCGACAGCGGGCCGGTCGTGCCCCAGATAGCGCCGGCCGCGAGGGCGAACAGGTAGCCTGCCAGCCGGCTCGCCCGCGGAGTGGTCTGGATGGAAGGCCCCGGCTGGATCTGGCTAATGTGGCTGCACGGCCGCGCGGATCGCCTGCGAGACCGCGTCCACGTCGCCCGGCCGACCCCACCACTCGAGCGCGAAGCGGCCGACTGCCATCAGAGCAAGCAGGCCGCCCAACAGTGCGAGGGCGATCCGGAAGGTCGGGGATTGCGGTTGCAGTTGCGTGGGAACGAGCGCGACCACAAGGCAGACGATCCCCGGCGCGAGCCAGATCGGCAGCAGGGCGCGGGCGAACAACGTCATCCGGAAGCGACCATCCAGCACCGTCTTCCCGTCGCGCTCGCGAAATCGCCCGATGAAGGTAGGTCGGAAAATCGCCCGGTATTTGGCTGCATCGCGATAGTAGAGCACGACGCCGTCACCGCGGATCCAGCCGTCCAGTCCGACCGCGTTCCACGGCCGGCCGTCGATCACGGCCTCGAGTCGTGTCCGCGCCTCGGGGGCCGAGCCGCTGCAGGGGAAGGTCACCGGCTTCACGACAGGAGCTCTCCGCGCAGCACGGTCACGGCCTGGCCGGCGAGCGTGACGCGGTCGCCGGCGAGTCGCACGCGGATCACGCCGCCGCGGGGCGAAGCCTGGTACGCGGTCATCTCCGTGCGGTCGAGGCGCTCGCTCCAGAACGGCGTCAGCGCGCAGTGGGCGGAGCCCGTGACGGGATCCTCCGGCACGCCGGACCGGGGCGCGAAGAAGCGCGATACGAAGTCGAAGCCCGGCGTCGTGGCGCGGCTCGTCACGATGATCCCGCGAGCGTCCACCCGCTCGAGCGCCGCCAAGTCCGGCTTGAGGCTGCGCACCGCGTCTTCGGAATCGAGCGCGACGAGGTAGTCGAACTTGCTGCGCCCCACCCAGCGGGGCGTGACCCCTTCCCCCAGCGCGGTGGCGAGGCCGGGCGGCGCGGGTGCGGACGCCGGGGGAGTGGCGGGGAAGTCGAGCTCGATCCAGTCGCCGCGGCGGTCGGCCGTGAGCAGACCGCTCTGGGTGTGGAAGCGGGCCTGCCGGCCCGCCGGGAGGCGACCCTCCTCCCACAGTACGTGCGCGCTCGCAAGGGTCGCGTGCCCGCACAGCGCGACCTCGACGGTGGGGGTAAACCAGCGGAGCCGGTAGCCCTCGTTCTCGGAAAGGAGGAACGCCGTCTCGGCGAGGTTCATTTCGCGCGCCACGTCCTGCATCCAGCGCTCGTCCTGCGGTGCGGGAAGCACGCACACGGCGGCGGGGTTGCCGCTGAAGGGGCGGCTCGCGAACGCGTCCACCTGCACGATCCTCAAGCTCATGCTCTAAGGTAGCGTGCTTCGCGCGCCCAAGAAACGGCTTTACAAGATCAGCATGACGATGACTACTCGGCCCCGAGACTCGTCGAGCACGCTGAGAACGTAGCTGCTCGGCGTGTCCCTCCGAAGCTGATAAAGGCCTGTGGACCCGGTTGTGAGCTCAGCCCGTGCGTCTCCGACGGCAAGGTAGCCAGCACGGCGAGCCTGAGACATGAGAGCAGCGACGTCTGCCGTGTCCAGTTGCAGAACGACTCGGGTGTAAAGGTCCTGCCCAAACGCGCCGGAGGACTCGTCGCGGAACTCGAGCACCCGAGCGTTTGACGGGACTCGGAGGCCGCTCTCCCGGCGGACGATGGCAAGGGGCGATCGTGAGCAACTGGCCTGGACGCCGATTTGCGCGACCAGAAGCATGAGCGCGCTGCCAAGGAACCACTCGAGTCGCGCGGTTGACTTCACCCAATCACGCTTAGTCAGACGGTTTCGACGACTCGGGAGCCCTTCTAGGGCAAGCCAGCGCCTGCAAACGGCCTTCCTGGTCGTGCAGCAAGTGCCGGGCGCGGCTGCGCGCGAAATTCCAGCTGCGCCAATCGTCCTGTTCGAGCCTGCCGCGCTGAGTGATCAGCCCGGCCGCGACCCCACAGCGCGTCGGGCCGTCGAGTCGCGGAAGGGCCTCGAGCAACAGCGGCACGGCGTCGGCGCTCAGGGATGCCGCGTACCAGCCGTCGAACGGGCGCTGGGCAGCAGGACGTGCAAGGTTGGTGCGGACGATGAGCGCGTCGGGATTGACGAGGTGCAGGCCAGCGAGCACCGCGAATCCCTGGACCAGCGCCCCGAAGGCGAAACGCCGCCGCTGCCCGCGCAGGGTGGTCCACGCGAACCAGGCGAACACGCCTGCGAGATAGAGCATGAAGGCCGTCGAGTAGACGCGGATTTCCGACAGTCCGAACGCGCCGACGTAGAGGCGCATGCGCGCAAGCGCGGACGCCATCACCACCGCGAGCAACAGGAGCAGCACGATCGCGAGCTGCCGGAACGTCCGCTGGTGCTCGCGCGACTCGGTGCGCACGACCCAATCCGCGCCGGCGAGCAGGGGGAGTACCAGCCCGCTGGCGGTCACGAGCTCGAAAAAGCCCCGCCGCGCGTACTCCGCGTACGTGAGGCCCGTCGCGGCGGCGATCAGCTCAACACCTCCGAACAAGTAGCGCAGCTGGATGACGACGAAGAAGAGGAACAGGAGATCGACGAGGCCGAGCGCCGTCGCGACCGGAATGATGCCGAGCGACAGCTTCGAGTCGCTCTCCGTCAGCGCATGTGACGGAGCCGGGCGGAGCAGCGCGCCCCGCAGATACCCCGCCGTGAGGGCTGCGAAGATCCCGAACAGCGCGATGTGCCCCAGCACGGCGCCGAAGTCGATTGCGAACACGTCGACGACGACGTCATGAAACACGGCGTCCGCCGAGCTGAACAAGCCACCGAAGACGACGAGCAACGGGAACGCCAGCGTGGCGCCCAGCGCGACAGCGCGTACCTGCCGCAGCCGGCCCCCGGGCAACTCGCTCCAGGTCACGTCGCGGCCGACCAGCGGGAACACGCCGATCCACGCGCTCACCGCCGCCTCGAAGCCGGCCCGCAGGTAATGCCACACCTGCCGACCGCGCAGGGCCACGCCCTGGATGCTCGGGAAGGCGACCGCGAGGACGATCACCAGGCCGATCGCGTCGAATGCCTGGAGCGTCCGTGAGTCGCGGGCGACGAAGTTCGAGGCGATGAGGAGGGCCGCGGCCGCGAGCCACGGGGCGTCGGAGCTGACCGCCACACGGTGGCGACGCGCCAGCCACGTCGCGGCCGCCACGAGCCCGGTGGTGCACAGGAGGGCATTGAGCCCCCAGGGCACGGCGCGCAACAACGCGTCGCTCGCGACCCCCAAGCCCGCGCCCGCGGCGAGGATCTCGAGGCCCAGCCGCGTCTTGCCGCTAACGGCGCTCATCCGGCCGCTGCCTCCGGCAGCCCGCCGAACCGGCGCTCCCGCCGGTGAAACTCGGCGACCGCGGCAGCGAGCGGCGCCGCGCCGAAGTCGGGCCACATCGTCTCGGTGAAGTACAGCTCCGCGTAGGCGCACTCCCACAGCAGGAAGTCCGACAGCCGCTGCTCGCCGCCCGTGCGGATCAGGAGATCCACGTCCGGCAGGATGCCCCCCGCGTCGATCGCCCAGCGCGAGGAGTAGTCGACCGCGAGTCGCAGGTGCAGCCGCGCTCCGCCGCCCGTGGCGCGCTCTGCGGCGTCGATCGCGGCGACCAGCGGCAGGGGGAGGCGGTCACGGCGGCCGACCACCTGCAGTCGCACGGCGTCCTCGACGAGGCGCGGCGTTTCGGTGCGGAGGTAGCGGGCGAAGAGGCGCATCAGCGCGGCGACTTCGCCGGTGGGGCGCTTCCAGTTGTCGGCGGAGAACGCATACAGCGTGAGCGCGGTAACCCCCGCGTCCGGGGCGGCCTCGACCGTGCGGCGCACGGCCTCGGCACCGGCGCGGTGGCCGGCCACGCGGGGCAGGCCCCGGCGCCCGGCCCAACGCCCATTGCCGTCCATCACGATCGCGACGTGGAGAGAAGAGCTTTGCGACATAAAGTATGTCCTCAAAAAAAATGCCTCACCCCTGACGGGTGGCGTGAATCAACGCTTCCATGTGGTCCAGGTAGCGCTCCAGCGCGCGCCGCCCGGCAGCGGTGAGCCGATACTCGGTCTTGGGAATCCGCCCCTCGAATGACTTGGCGCACGTGATGTACTGCGCCTCCTCGAGGCGACGCGCGTGCACGCTCAAGTTGCCGTCTGTAGTTTTGAGCAGGGCCTTCAGCTGGTTGAAACTGAGCGAATCGTTCACCGCGAGCGCGCTCACGATGCCGAGGCGTACCCGCTCGTGGATCAGCCGATCGAGCTCGGCGGCACGTGATCCGCCGCGCTCGCTCTTCAGCCCGTGCTCCATCGCTTCGGTCTTTCTCGCCGCTCCCTGCTTAGCCACCGTACCTCCGAGCAATGATCACGCCGAACCCGACGTGCAGGCCGCCGAACCCCGCGGCCATGAGCCAGTGCCCCCACGCCGCCGGCCCGAACAGCGCCGCGGCGCCGACGAGCATGAAGCAGATTCCCATCACCGGGACGATCCGGACCGAGAACGCGCCACCCGTCACGAACCCTGTGCCGTACAAGAGCAGCCAGGTGCCGGGCAGCGCGTGCCACAAGCCGGCGCGGTACAGCACCACGGTCAGCAGGCCGCCCACGACCATCGGCGGCAGGAAGCTCAGGCCGAACCGACGCCCCGGCCCGGACAGGATCGGATCGTTCACGGCGTACGCCTTCCGGACCAGCCAGGTGGCGAGCCACAGCTCGGGCGTGGGCTGGCGCGCCGCGAGGAACGCCGCGGCGAGCGCCGTGGCCCCGACTGCGACCTGTCCCCAGCCCGGCACCGCCGTGAACGACCCCGCGCGCTCCATCGTCTGCCGGATGAAGCGGAGGTTGTCGAGCGCGCGGTCGTGCAGCGGCCGAGGAGCGACCATGACCCACACGATGGCACATCGCCCTGCCGCTGTCAAGTACTTTGTAATACAAAGTAACGGCGCAAGATAGCTTTGACCCGATGCGCGTCTACATCTCCGTCGATATGGAAGGGATCGCCGGCGTCGTCCACGAGTCCCAGACGGATCCCACGACACCGGCGTTCGCCGCCGAGTACGGGCGGTTCCGGCATCTCATGACCGCGGAGGCCAACGCCGCCGTCGAAGGCGCGCTCGCCGCCGGCGCCACGCGGGTGCTCGTGAACGACAGCCACTGGTTCATGCGCAATCTGCTCGCCGAGGAGCTGCACCAGGCGGCTGAGCTCGTGTCGGGAGATCCCAAGCCCCGCTCCATGGTGCAGGGGATCGATGGCGGCTTCGACGCGGCGCTGTTCATCGGGTATCACGCCCGTGCCGGCACGCGCAATGCGATTCTCGACCACACCTACGCCGACCGCATCCACGACGTGCGTCTGAACGGGAAGTCGGTCGGCGAGCTGGGGCTCAACGCGGCGCTGGCGGGGGTGCACGGCGTGCCCGTCGCCCTGGTGAGCGGCGACTCCGCCCTCGCCGCCGAGGCGAAGGACCTGCTGGGGGACGGCGTGACGACGGTGATCGTGAAACAGGCGGTGAGCCGCCACGCAGCGCAGAGCATCGCGCCCGCGGTCGCCTGTCGCATGATCCGCGAGGACGTTCCCCGGGCGCTCAAGCGCAAGCACGTACCGTTCACCCTCCGGGCGCCGGTGACGCTCGAAGTGGATTTCGCCATGACGATCCACGCGGACATGGCGGAGCTGTGTCCGGGGGCTACGCGCACCGCTGGCCGCACAGTCGCGTTGACTCATCAGGAGTACGGGGAAGTATTCCGGGCGTGGCGGACGCTGCTGAATCTTTCAGCCGTGGCGTAGGGTTCGCGGCGGCCCTGGCCCTGCCGTGCCGCGGCTCCTATGATGGAGTCGTCCCCCGTCTGCGAGCACGGTCTGACCGGTCTCCTCGCTCGTCTGCAAGCCTGCCTCGCGGACCGCTACTCGATAGACCGCGCGGTCGGCCGCGGTGGGATGGCGACGGTCTTCCTGGCCGCAGATCTGAAACACCACCGATCGGTTGCCATCAAGGTTCTCCATCCCGAGCTCGCCACGAGCCTCGGCGTCGAGCGCTTCCTGCGTGAGATCGGCATCGCGGCCGGGCTGACTCACCCACATATCCTCGCGCTGTTCGATTCAGGCCAGGCCGGGGACCTGCTCTACTACGTGATGCCGTACATCGAGGGCGAAACGCTGCGCCGCCGTCTGGAGCGCGAGCGTCAGCTGTCGATCGCGGACGCGGTCCGCATCGCGAGCGAGGTCGCCGATGCCCTCGGGTACGCCCACAACCGTGGCGTCGTGCACCGCGACATCAAGCCCGAGAACATCATGTTCTCGGCGGGCAGCGCCGTCGTGGCCGACGCTCGAGCCCCTCACGGCCGCCGGCGTGATTGTCGGCACGCCCGCCTATATGAGCCCGGAACAGGGGACCAGCGGCGAGTTCGACGGCCGGTCCGACATCTACAGCCTCGGATGCGTGGTGTACGAGATGCTCACCGGGTCCGTGCCGTTCACGGGCCCGACGCCGCAGGCCGTGATGGCGCGCCACTCTGTCGACGTCTGTCCCCCGATCCGCAGTGTCCGGGCGACGGTTCCGTACGCCTTGGAGCAGGCCGTGCTGACGGCGCTCGCCAAGGTGCCGGCGGATCGGTTCGCGACGGCCCCCCAGTTTGCCAGCGCTCTCGCGGCGCGCCCCGCACCGACGCCCGAGGGAGGGGAGGGCGAATCGATCGCTGTCTTGCTGTTCGCGAACCTGAGCGGCGATCCCGAATTCGAGTATTTCAGTGAGGGTATCGCCGAAGAGATCATCAATGCCCTCACACAGCTGCCCGGCCTCCACGTGGCCGCCCGTACCTCATCGTTCGCGTTCCGCGGGCCGACGATCGACCTCGCCGAGGTTGGGTCCAAGCTCAAGGTGACGACGGTCCTGGAGGGGAGCGTGCGCAAGGCGGGGAACCGGCTGCGGATCAACGCCCAACTCGTGAAGGTCGGCGACGGCTACCATCTCTGGTCGGAGCGCTACGACCGCGAGATGACGGACGTCTTCGCGATCCAGGACGAGATCGCGAAGGCGATCGCCAGCCGGCTCCAGGTCACGCTGGGCGGTGAGGGGGCGCCGCTGGTCATGCCGGCCACCGGGAATCTCGACGCCTATCATCTCTACCTGAAGGGACGGTATTTCCTAGCGCAACGGGGGCTGGGGCTCAGGAAGGCGCTCGAGTGCTTCGATCAGGCGCTGGCCCTCGACCCGAACTACGCGCTGGCCTACGCGGGCCTGGCCGATGCGTGCACCGTGCTCGCGCAGTACGGGCTGGCGCCGCCCAACGTGCTCCGGCCCAAGGCACGTGCGGCCGTTCAGAGAGCGCTCGCCCTGGCGCCCGACCTCGCGGAGGTGTACTGCGCCTCGGGAGCAGTGGGCTTCATCTGCGACTGGGACTGGCCTCTGGCAGCCCGGGATTTGCGACGTGCCGTCGAGCTCAATCCTCGCTACGTCGCCGCGCGGCAATGGCTTTCCTACTATTTGGTCTTCATCGAGGGCCGCTTGGAGGAGGGGGTCGCGCAGGCCCGGCGTGCGGTGGAGCTCGACCCGTTGGCGCCGTTACTCGTCATGCAGCTCGGCATGACGCTGATGGGGGCGGGACGCTATGAAGAGGCCGCCGCGCCGCTGAAGCGGGCGGCGGACCTCGCGCCCACGATGTTCCTCCCCACCATCCATTTGGGGCTGCTGTACAACCATCTAGGCAGGAGCGAAGAGGCCATCGCGCCGTTGGAGGTGGCCGTGGTCGCGTCCGGACGACATCCCTGGACGCTTTCGGCACTCGCCGTGTGCTACAGCTCGCTTGGGAAGCTGGCCGAGGTGGACGCGATCAGCGACGAGCTCCTCGCACGGGCCCGGCGAGAGTACGTGCAGTCGTCGACACTCGCCATCACCGCGGCGAGCCTCGGGCGCATGGATGTCGCGTTCGAGTTCCTGGACCGGGCGTGCGACGAGCATGATGGCATCCTCGTCTACTCGAAGCGCTATCCCTTTTTCAGCCTGCTGCAGAACGATTCGCGAATGGAGCGCGTCTATCGGCGTATCGGCTTCCCCGAAACCGTGAGCTAGGGAGCCAACAGCACCAAGCCGTAGTCTCCGACGATCCGGAACCCGAGGAACAGGTACGCCCGCCGCGCGGCCGCGTTGGCCGGGTCGGCGAACAACACGGCGCGCGCGACCCCCTGCTTGCGGGCTGCGAGGAGCGAGCCGGCGACCACGGAGCGCGCGTAGCCGCGGCCCCGAAACTCGGGCGGCGTCCACACGCCGCCGATCTGCACGATATCGGGGAGCATGGCGTTGAACACCGCGTAGGAGACCGGGGCCGCGCCCGCGAGGAGCAACCAGTCCGTTCCCCGCTCGTGCTGCAGGCGCACGTCGTCCGTGCTCGCCTGCTGGAGGTCCGGGCCCTCGGTCGCACCGAGCGCCTCGACGGCGAACCGCGCGCGCCAGTTCACCAGCAGCGCGAGCTCGGCCTCGGTGGGATGACGGCAGCGGAGCTGGCCCGACGCCAGCGCCGGTGGGACGACGAGACGGGCGAGATCGAGCACGTACAGCTCGTCTCGGCTGTTCTTGGTGGTGGGTGCCGCGCCGAGCCCGAGCGCTGCGCGCGCGGCGACGACCTGGTGCCACGGCCCGGAAAAGCCGGTCACCGTGCGACCCGAGCGTCGCACCGCCTCGCGCGCGGCGGCTGCGGCGTGGGCTCCCTCCGGCGCCTGCACCAGCACCATGCCGTTCCAGCAGTGGGCCACGACGCCCGCGATCCGCCCGGCGTCGAGCGCCGCGACGTACGTGGCCTGCATCGGCTGGCCTCGGTCGGTGAGCCCCGCCGAGCGCGCGTTGGACCGGAGGAACATGGACGTGTCGGCGTGGCGCGCGAGGAACGTGTCCAGGGCGGCCTCGTCGCCGGGGCGGAGCAGACGGAGCTCGGACACCGCTCAGTCGGTCGGGGGAGGCGGACGCAGCCGGAGAATCTTGAGCGACAGGCTGCGCGCCAGGATCCCGATCCCGCTCGGGTCGCCCGCCCGTCGCGGCACGGCGCGGTAAATCAGGATCACGAGAATCCACGTGAGCCAGCTGGACCGCTCGCTCCACGACAGCCCCGCCAGCATCAGCCACGGCTGGGTGTAGGCGGCGGTCCACGGCTGCCACTCGCCCTGGGCAAGCGCGATGGGGCGGGCGATCACGCGATTCGACCGGTATCCGTGCGCGCTCGGGCTCGAGAGGTTCCACACACACGTCACCCTGCCCCACCCGTGATTGTCGCTCGCGCCCACGACCAGCAGGTCGTGCGCCTCGGCGACTCGGAGGACCTCGGCGCGGGCCGCCGCCGGAAAGCCGATCGCCTTGGGCGCGCAGTTCACGATCTCGAAGCCGTCGGCTCCGGCAGCCACGAAATCGTCCAGCTCACCCCAGTGGTTCCGCCAGTACTCCGGCAGCGACGCGATGCCGATCGCGCCCTGGCGGTGCAGCGCGCCGAACAGGCTCAGCATGGCGCGGGTGTCGCGCCCGTAGACGCCGCGCTCGACCGGCGCCACGGCGCCGAGGGCGACGACATGCTGGTCGAACACGCTCCACTCGACGCCGGGCAGCAGGCGGATCGGGTCGTCGACCCCGCCGTTGAACACCACGTTGTGATCGGTGACGTAGGACGCCCCGAATCCCTGGGCCGCATGCCAGGCGGCGAGGTCCGCGAGGGTCCAGCCGCGGCGCCCGTCGTGCGACAGGGCCGTGTGCGCGTGGTAGTCGATGACGGTGAGGGTCGAGTCCGCGGCGACGAGCCTGGGGACGGGGCGCGGGAGGACCACCGCCGCGACCCCCATCAGAGCCACGGCGAGGGGGCCGAGCGCCGCGGCGACGAGCCGCCGCCGCATCGTGCCGCGCCGCAACAGTCCCCACACGGCGAGGATGGCCGTCCACCCGAGGAGGAACGCCTTCGCCCGCTCGAGGCTCAGGAACGTGAGCGCGTCGAGCACGTTCGAGACGGGAGCGAGCAGCGTATAGAGCGTGGGCCTGACCAGGTCCACGTCGGCCGGGGGCGCACCGGTCACGGCATCCACCAGAGGCGGCGACGGTCCGAGCGCGGCAAGGAGGAGGAGCGCGATGAGCGTGAGCGCGATTGGGTAGCGACGTAGCAGATTCACTCGTACAATCTTGGGTATGAGAGTGCCGGACGCTACGGTCGCACGCCTGCTCGCGTGCGGGATCGCCGGCGCCGCGTTCGCTTGCAAGCCGGCGCCGCGCGCGAGCCCCCGCCCGGCGGATGCGGGTACGATGGTGACGGTGTACCTGCCGCCGAAGGCCGCCGATCGGCTGGTCGGCCGCCTGCAAGCGGTCGCCGCCCGGCGCCAATGGGCCCTCTCGATCCGCACCGACAGCGCGGCGCTCGCCGACGCCGACCTCGCGATCGTGGACAGTGCGGGGACGCTGGTGAGCCGCGTGCGCGTGGGGTCCCCCGCGGCGGCGCAGGCCCGGCAGATGGCGGACGCGCTGGCGCCATGAGGTCCCAGGGGTT
>Ga0209239_1000556_pt1 | contig 21453 bp, 19 predicted proteins | sample GraSoi013_2_20cm_FD_185824 | JGI IMG/M metagenome (GOLD analysis project Ga0209239, IMG submission 185824) | Grasslands soil microbial communities from the Angelo Coastal Reserve, California, USA - Sample 10_02_2013_2_20cm (SPAdes) (version 2) | ecosystem: Environmental > Terrestrial > Soil >...
GGATCGCCCCGCCAAACCGATTGCTCGATCAGCCGATAAATCCGATTCTGCACCTTGGAAAATCGCGAGGAATCCGGCGGACCGATCCAGATCATCCTTCGTACGCCGCCGCGGTGCGCTGCGCTAACAAACCGCGCGAGGACAGCGCGGATGTGATTGTCGGACAATGTCTGATCCATCCAGTTCGTGCCTAACTGGACAATCACGATTGTTGGTTTGTATCGCTCGATCAGCGTCTCGATCTTCGGTGTGGCGACGGCCGGCGGCCTTCTGCCGTTTTGATAATCGCGATAAACGTCGGTCGTCGGTGTCTTCTCGCGGTAGCCGCACCGGGTATGAAACACCTGTTCATTTTGCAGCCAATTCTCCGGCGACGATCCGCACGACGCGAAAAATGCGACGTTCTCGCGCCCGATCCGGTGTTCAAGATGTTCCCGCACCACATCGCCAAAGCCGGCCACAGATAACGAATCGCCAATCATGAGCACCTTCGGCGGTGGTGGCGGAGCGGACTGCTTCTGCTGCTTATTGGCCAACACGAAGGAGCCGATGACGACCAGCAATCCGAGCGAAAATGAAACCGAGCGAATCATTGGCGACCAATCTTTTTTACCGCGCGCTCTTGGGGTATCGGGCTTCATCCTGGATGCGAATATAGGGCTCCAGATCGATTCGGCCGGAATCGTCCTTCGATTTTACTGTACTCCAAATCGAGCCGTCCAACCCGCGCAACTGAAGCTCATAACTTCGGCCGATGCGAAATTTCCCAAGTGATTGGGGGTGCAGGCCGATGTAAGCCGGGTGCATCACCAAGACTTGTTTCTCGCCATACTCGCCCGCAATCACTTCTTCCACATCGTAAACAAATCCGACCAGAAATTCCTGATATGGCAGTAATTGCTCCCGCCGAATCGGTTTCGTTTTGGAAACGAGTTTCGCCTTCACGATCAATGACGCCGTCGCGGGCGTTGCACTCGGCGTGGACACGGGCGTCTCCGCTGTTGTGAGTCTCGCGAATGATTCGGTGAGCGGCTGCACACTCGACCACGGCTGCACGGAGAGATCGCGGTCGATCTCGACAAAGACCTTGTCCGTCAACTTGTCCATGTCTTCGCCGACGAAATGCTCCTTGTCCGGCTCCATGTGTTTGTAGGGATAGACGACCAGTTTTCGACCATCGATTACGTGCGTTACGCTTCCGATGTCATTCTGCGTTTGCTCGAACACGAACTCCTGCACTTCGCCTGGAACGCGCCCGGACGTGGGCGGGGCGACCCAGTAAATTTTCCGCAATTTCGACGGCGGCGTAATCGCTTTCTTGACGAATGGCACGAGGTATTTTCGCAACATGGCCGCGTCGTGGTCGGGCTTTACCTTTTCACGTCCCGAAAACAAACCGAACAGGTTCGCGCCGGTTTGCATAACGAGGATATCCGGCTGGATCTTGGCGAGAAGGTCTTCCAGCTTCGGAACTGGGTGCGATTTCGGGGTATGGCCGCGCGTCATTCCGTAAATATCGCGCAGTTCCTTGATCGCATGCGAATCCGGCAGCGATTCAATGCTCAAGTAACCACAATGTGTCTGAACGTGCGCATAGGGTTTTTCTTTCAACCAGCTCAGCGGATTTGTGCCGCATGTGCAATAGGTGAAAACCGATTTTACCCGCAGATCGCCCCGGAATTTTTGGTCGAGCCGCTTGCCGAATCCGCACAACGAGAGCGAATCGCCGAGTATCAATACCGTGAGATCGCGCGGTGGCTCAGGAGAAGTTGGAGTGCTTTGAGCGCGGAGATATGGAGCAAAACTCAAGCAGGCTAAGAGCGTCGCCAAGGAACGTAGTGCAGCGGAGGACCGGAACAGAGATATGCACGCCATGGGGCCGGCGGAGTTGCACTCCGCCGAATTCGAAATACCGAACAAGATGTCCGTAGGCCGTACAGAGCACAGCCTCTTGCCCCGTCGTGCTGGCATCATTGTGAAACAGGCACTTTGTCCCACCCTTGGTCCGACTCGGTGAATTCGCGCGCGGCGAAACACCAGACGATCACTTTTTTCTTAGCGAGATAGTCGGGATCTTTCCGTGCGCGCCGATACAGACTGACCCGGACCGAGGTAGCGCCCGAACCGCGCGTGCCTATCAAATCAGGCGCGAAGCCGATCTCGTACGCAAGTTGATCAAGCAAACCGGATTTCTCCGCAAGAAAATCGTGAAACACGAGCGTGTGGCTGTCGCCCATAATCAGCAATGGGCTGTTCGGATCGGGATTTATTGCCGCGCCCGTTTCCTTGTCGCTGATCGTTCGCACCGCAATTTTTTCCGGTTCGGGCTTCTTTGTATCCGATCCGGCAAGATCGCCGAGGTCGCCTTTGATCGTGGTCTCTTTCCATTCTGCTGCGTAATTCCTCCGCGGCTGCCCGGCGAGTTTCTCGCGAATTTTCTCCGTGACCGTTTGTGCCGCGAGAACACAGCCTAATCCAGACCAGTGCGAATCGGTCTTGCAAAAAACCGGGCCGCGTTCGATGGCACGGTTTTGGAGGAAAACTGGCGAAAGATCGACGACGTCGATTCCACGTTTCCGCAGCTCGTCGTAAAATCGCGCAAGGAATGGAGCCGCCGTTTCACCATGAAGATCGACGTCGGGCAAAATTTTCTCCGGATAAATTGCTGCTTTCGGCGGGACCGGCACTAGCAGCAGGTCTATTCCGCGCCGTTTCAGTTGATCATGAAAGTCGACAATCGCCGGAATCGGATCAGCCGATTCGGGTTTGTGTGCCCGGCTGACTTTCGCCGCGTCAGCGCCCCAGAATTGGCCGACCGAGAGAAATCGAATATCGCTGGAAAGAAAAAACCAGCCATCCGCGCCCGGGATCACTGCCGCGCCTTTACTTTCAGCCGACCGTGATTTGGCCGCCAGTTCGTCAACGAATTTCTGTTGCGAATTGGACAGCGGAATCGAATCACCCGCGAAGACTTTCGGGATAGACAAAGAAGTAAGAATAGCGACGTAAACACAACACCTGCGGGGAACGCTGGCAGCTTTCCCTGCAGTGCCCGCCGACAGTGAGAGCGCCCGCCAAAATCTGCGGATGCCTGCTAAGATTCGCATCGACTTCAAGAGAAGTTTTTCTATAACCGTGTTGCGGAAAAAAGCACCAAATATCGAGCGTGGTATTCAGCTCTCACATTTTCATCTACTATTTTCTGCCTTTCGCGCTGCTCGTTTATTACGCGCTGTTTCGCGCGCGGCAACGCTGGCGTAACGCCTGGTTGATCGTTGCCGGATATACATTTTACGGCTGGGCCGAGCCGCGGTTCATGGTGCTGATGTTCGGTACAACGTTTATCGACTGGCTGATGAGCCTGGTCATCGCGCACAACTCCTGGCAAGTGTGGCGAGTCTGGCGTCAGCCGGTGAAAATTGTCGATCCGGCGGAGCGCAAGACGCGCGTTCGGCGGACGGCGATCACGATCTCGATCGTCTGCAATCTCGTTGTCCTGGGTTTTTTCAAGTACTTCAACTTCGGCATCGATAGTTACAACTCGCTGGTGCAAAGCCTCGGATTGGAGGGCACGCAATTGAACACGTTTTTTCGCGTGGTGCTGCCGCTCGGCATCAGCTTTTACACATTTCAAGCGCTCAGCTACACCATCGACGTCTATCGCGGCAATGCCGAGGCAATGGCCAACTTTATCGATTTCTCCTGCTTCGTCTCGATGTTCCCGCACCTTGTCGCCGGGCCGATTCTGAAGTTCTCGTTCCTCGCCGATCAGCTCAAAAATCGCCGGCTTACATCCGATAAATTCGCGCGCGGCGTCGCGTTTTTCATGATGGGCGTGGCGAAAAAGGTTTTGCTGGCCAATCCGTGCGGTAAAATCGCGGACACGGCATTTGACGCTGGCTCGATTCAAACACTCGACGCGTGGTTCGGATCGCTCGGGTATTCGTTCCAGATTTATTTCGATTTCAGCGGTTACTCCGACATGGCGATTGGGCTTGGCCTGATGTTCGGATTCGTTTTCGCGAAAAATTTTGATTCGCCGTATCTCGCGCAATCGATCACTGATTTCTGGCGGCGCTGGCACATCTCGCTTTCAACCTGGCTGCGCGAATATCTTTACATTCCGATAGGCGGCAACCAGTACGGCCTCCCCCGCACGTACGCGAACCTCATTATCACGATGCTTCTCGGCGGACTCTGGCACGGCGCATCGTGGAACTTTGTGATCTGGGGCGGGCTTCATGGCGGGATGCTCGCATTCGAGCGCAGCCAGGGTCGCAAAGGCGTTTATCATAATCTACCCAAGCTATTGCGGGTCGCCCTAACGTTTTTGATCGTGACCATTGGCTGGGTGTTCTTTCGCGGCGGAACGTTACGCGGCGCCATCCAATATCTCGGCGCGATGTTTCACCTCAATCAGCCGTTCCCGAATGCGTCGCTGATTGGCGGCCTGATTTACAAGCCCTATTACGCTTTGTCGATTCTGGCCGCGGGAATCGTAGTCTGGTTTGGGAGGCAGACTTGGGATTGGACTCAAGAAATGACCTGGCCGAAGACAGCGACTTGTTTCGCGCTCGGCTGGGTCGCGCTGATCGTCCTGGCCACCCAGGAATACAACCCTTTTATCTATTTCATTTTCTAGCGCGTTAATTATGCCAACGACCCCACCACCTCTGCCGAAATATTCGTTGCCAAGATACGCTGACCCGACTCCGAGTGCGGCGCATCGGAGACTTCCGCGCGAAGAGGAAGCCGATCTGGCGCTAAAGAATACGAAGTTTACGCCCGGAACGCGGCAAACTCTTATTGCGCTGTTCTTGTTAACGATTGTCGCTGTTCCGGCGATTCAGCTTGCTGGCGAATTTCGCGCGGCGGGCTCGATCAGCCGCTTGCCAATGCTTTCCATTTTCAAGTCGCTGCCATGGCTCCCCCATTCTGAAGATCTGAAACGCGTCGAGCGCACGTTGGAAAACGAGTCGTTAGTCTCGCAATGGCTCCTGCCGCGCACACAATATCTGCTCACTGTGCTGCTGGGCGCTGGCAACGAGCAGGTTTATTTGGGTCACGATCCCTGGCTGTTTTATCGCGCTGATGTCGATCATGTGATCGGACCGCCATTTCTCGATCCGGTCCGGATGAAACACCGTTTGCAAGCTAGCCGTGTCCAGCCCGATCCGATTAAGGCGATTGTCGATTTTCGCAATCAGCTTGCCGCACGGGGGATCGATCTGGTGGTTTTGCCGGTGTCAGTGAAACCAAGTACTGAAGGTGAAATGCTCGCCGTGTCTAACGCCAATCGGGCTCAGGCCAGTGGCGCTTTACCCAATCCGTCCTTTAACGAATTCAAAGCCCGGCTCGAACGAGAGAAAGTACGCCTGTTCGATCCTGAGCCGTTTTTGATGGAGCGAGGAAAAAACGGGCCTCTTTATCTCGAAACCGACACGCATTGGCGGCCCCAAACGATGGAGTTTGTTGCGCAACGATTGGCAGATTTTCTCCAATTGCCAGCAACAGCAGGATCAACATTGCCGTCGATTATTGAAAAGGAAATCGTCGCGCGCGGCGATATCGCCGCGATGTTGAAGTTATCGAGAGGTGATAAGTTTTTTCCGCCGGAGAAAGTGACGATTCGACAAGTCGTCACTGGCAATGCGCTGTGGCGGCCAAGCAAGGAGGCTGATGTGCTCCTGCTCGGCGACAGTTTTTCAAATATTTTTTCGTTCGAAGCGATGGGCTGGGGCGAATCGGCGGGATTCGCCGAGCATCTGAGCGTGGCGTTGCGGCGGCCTATCGACTGCATTCTCCGAAACAGCGACGCGTCATTCGCCACGCGCGAAATTTTGAGCAACGAGCTCGCGCGCGGGCGCGACCGGCTGGCTGGAAAAAAACTGGTGATCTGGGAATTTGCAGCGCGCGAGTTGTCGTTTGGGAATTGGAAACTTCTCGATCTAAAACTGGGTGAAGCGAAACCTTCTCGCTTTTTGAGTTTGAAGGCCGGCGAGGAGATCACGGTCAGCGGAACGGTCGAAAGCATTTCGCCCGTGCCGCGGCCGGGCACCGTGCCATACAAGGATCACATCGAGGCGTTGCATTTGGTCGACATTGTGGCCGCCGATTCGCGCGGCGAGGGCGCCGCGGACACCTTCCGCAACGCGGCGTCGCACGCCCAGGCTGTCGTGTATTTGTGGAGCATGCGCGACAACGTGTGGACATCAGCGGCGCGGTTGCGGCCGGGCGATCGGGTCAAGCTGCGTTTGCGGCCGTGGCCGGATGTCTCTGGGCAATATGAGAAATTTAATCGCACCGAGCTGGACGACCCGGCGTTGCAACTGGAGGAGCCGGTTTGGGGCGAGGACGTTGAAGTGTTGAAACGTTGATGCAGTGGGGACACTGACCCGCTGCTTCAATGATTTGTTGTGGCGAACGTGGGCTTAAGCTTCGGCGTTCTTCCATGCATTTGGCTGACAAGTCTTTGGTTCCATCTCATTCCATCCGCGTAATCCACGCTCCTCTCCTCTTTGAGTGCTCGCTCACCGCGCGGACGTGGCTAGTCGTCGCTTTGAGACTCGCGGCGGCCGAGTTCCGATTTGCAATCCGGCTCTGAGAAATGAATCGACCCACCAAAACACATTTTCCTTCCGAACCACGTGTCTCATCCGCTTCATGCGTCCACTGCGCTCGACCTGGCTCATGCGGAAAGCTTTCAAAATCGTGTCCGCCATTTCCTCGATATCGTAAGGATTGACCAGCAACGCACCGGGCTTGAGTTGCTCGGCCGCGCCGGCGAACTGGCTCAGGATCAGCACGCCATCGTTGTCGATTCGGCATGCACAATATTCCTTGGCTACGAGATTCATCCCATCCTTGAGCGGCGTGACGAACGCGATGTCGCACCCCCGGTAATGCGCGAGAAGGTCCTCGCGATCGAGGCACCGAAAATGATATTGCACCGGCAGCCACGTGCTGGTGGAGAAGCGGCCGTTGATATCGCCAACCAGGCGGTCGATGCGTTGCTTGAACTCGTGATATCTGGGAATCTCCACCCGGCTCGGCACGACGATCTGAATCAGGACCACGCGGCCGCTCAGTTCCGGATAACGTTCCAGAGCGGTGCGAAATGCGCGCAATCGCTCGGGAATTCCCTTGCTGTAGTCCAGCCGGTCGGAACCGAGGATTAACTGACAACCAGGAAAAGTGGCGCGCAGCCGCCGGGCTCTTTGCTCGACGCTGTCAGACCTCGCACTCTTTTCAAAAGAATCGAAGTCGATCCCGATCGGGAAATACCCCACGCGTATTTCGTGATCTTCAAATCGGATCAGTTGCAGCTCGCGGCGAGAAAGGACTTTTGCTTCTGACATCACGCGCCGCACACACTGAATAAAATTGCGGACGTCGCGCCGGGTTTGGAACCCGACCAAATCGAACTGAAGCAGAGCGCGCAGGAGCCGTTGTTGTTGCGGAAGCTTCGAAAAAATATCGTACGGCGGGAAGGGAATGTGTAGAAAGAACGTTAATCGCGAAAGGTCTGGGGACACGCCGCGCTCGCGCAACGCCTCCGCGACGTACATCAGGTGATAGTCGTGCACCCAGATGAAATCATCGGGCTGCGCACACCGGGCAATGGCATCCGCGTAGCGGTTGTTAACTTCCTTGTAAGTTTGCCAGTATGCCGGCTCGAAGTTGCAGAAATTTTGCAGATCGTGAAAAAGCGGCCAGATCACCTCGTTCGAATAGCCGTAGTAAAATTCGTCGCGCTCGGTTTCGCTCAGAGCCACAGGCACAACCTTGTAACCGGCATTGCGCGTGGCTTTGGCTAGCGGTTCCTGTGGGATTTTGCCTGCAATTCCGGGCCAGCCGATCCAGGTTCCGCCTCGCTCGCGCAGCACCGGCTCGATCGCAGAGACGAGTCCACCTGTTGCCGGTGTGACTGTCCACAAATCTTCGCCGGTGGAATCAAGCGCGAATGGCAATCGATTGGAAACAACTATCAGGCGATTCATGCAAACGTGAGTTACAGTGCCGACCAGTTTAACTTTTTTCGTTGAATCGTTGAAGCGTTAAAGCGTTGAAATGTCAGATCGAATATGATTCCCTCGGCGCTCGAGCACGTTCAGGAGATCGCTAGCCCAAATCATCGCGTGGCTGTTTTTCTCGACTATGATGGCACGCTCACCCCAATTGTCTGTCATCCAGAGGACGCGTGGCTCTCCGAGTCAATGCGACACGTGCTGCGAGAGCTTGGTGCGCAAGCACTGATTGCAATTCTTAGCGGTCGCGACCTCGATGACGTTCGCCGCCGCGTGGACCTCGATGGCATCGTTTATGCCGGTAGTCACGGCTTTGATATCGCCGGTCCGGGCGGATTATGCAGGCAATTGGGTGCCGAATATCTGTCCATCCTCGACACTTCGGAAAAGGAGCTGCGCCAAGCGCTTGATGAAATTCCCGGTGCGCAGTTAGAACGAAAACGTTTTTCCGTTGCCGCGCACTACCGCAACGTGAACGAAAACGACGTGCTCATGCTGGCGCGAGCTGTCGAAGCTGTAGCAGCGCGACATCCCGAACTGCGCAGGATCAACGGCAAAAAAGTCTACGAACTGCTACCCGACATCGATTGGGACAAGGGCAAAGCTGTGATCTGGCTCATGGAAAGCCTCGGCCTGGATCGCGAGAACGTTCGCCCAATTTACCTCGGCGACGATACCACAGATGAAGACGCCTTCCGCGCACTCGAGCATCTCGGCGTTGGCATTCTGGTGACAGACGAGTCGCAACTGACGGCAGCGCGTTATTCGCTTAAAAATCCCACCGAAGCCGAGGACTTCCTGCGCGCGCTCTCAGTGCGTGTGGGCGCTGTAAAATTGTAGGGCAACCGCTTCGGTTGCCGGGCACGCGATGCGCCTGTCCTACAATGAAGATTCGTTCATTAATCTGGTCGCCATTCGAGCATTAGACTGTTGTCGCTTTGCAGCTTTGCCCCTGTGCTGAATTTTGCGCCGAGCTGATTCAACAGATTGCAAAGCGATTTAGCATCGGCGGCCGATGCGCGCCGTAGCTGGAACTGTCGCATTTGCATCGGGACCAAACGCGCATTCATCAATTCGCCGCTGTCGTGATCGAGTTCGATCAAATACATCAGCGCCAAGTCGCCACGGAACGTTTCGTAGCCGCTGATTCCTTCGTAGTCGGTGAGGAAATCGCCGCAACCGTAAAGGATGAGCCGGCTTTTAAAGACTTCGATCCCCTTCACGTGATGCGAGGAATGCCCATGCACGACCGCAACGCCTTCTTCAATCAAGCGATGGGCGAACGCGATTTGTTCTTGTGGAATTTCGTAACCCCAGTTGCCGCCCCAGTGGATTGACGCGACGACCAAATCGCCAGATTGCTGATACGCTCGCATTTGATCGCACACTCGTGCCGCGGTTTCGTCCGAAAGATCCAGCAGATTTACTCCAGGAGAATTGCTCGTGGCTTTCCACCCGCGCGGGATGCCGCTGGTTTTTGATCCAAATGAAAACAAAAGCACGCGACCTTTGCCAGCCGGGCTGAGCACTGCGGGCCGCATCGCCTCGTCGGCATCGTTGCCAGCGCCCGAGTGGGCGATGCCCGCCGCGTCCAGGGTTTGCAGTGTTTCCGACAACCCTTGGTATCCCCAGTCCAACACGTGATTGTTCGCCAAAGCGCAGGCGTCGATGCGCGCGGCGGAAAGGGAGCCAATGTTTTGTGGATGCATGCGATAATGAATTCCTTTGCCGGGCCATGGTGTTTCGGCCGAGGTGATGGCAGTCTCGAGATTGACAAGTCGGAGATCGATTTGTGCGTCCTCCAGTCCTCGCAGCGCATCACCCCAGATGTAATCGAGGCTCAGCGGACGCGGTATCGGTTCGTGTGCTTTCTCAGCAAGCTCGACATACTCACGCGCGTCGCGCACGTACGGTTCGTACAAAACTGGATTCACCGGATGCGGCAGCGCCTGATCAATGCCGCGCCCTGTCATGACGTCGCCGCAGAGAAAAAGGCGCAACAACATGAAGAAAAGTAAACTCCCAGCCCAAGCATCCAAACTCAGATCTGTTCTGGGCTAAGGCGGGAAAGCGGTGCGCTGACTCACCGCACTCCAAAAGCACTTCGTGCGAAATGTGTGAAACGTGGATCGAGTTTCGCGAAGCTTTCGGAGTGCGCACGCGTCCTCGCGTCGCTTTTCGGGAGGCAGCAAATTTAGAACGTGACTTTCATTCCATCGTAGGCGATCCGGACTTCGACATGTCGCTCGACGGCGATGGCACGGAGTTTCGCCGACATTTCGCGTTCATCACCGGTGACAATCTCCGAACCGCAATGCGTAATGATGGCTTTAGGCACGCCCTCTTTTTCACACCATGTCAGTTGGGTCCGAACAGGCGAGTGACCGATGAGTGCTTTGCCGCGTTTGCGAATAAACGAGCGCGTAACCGTGGCACCATCGCCAATGTAGATTTGCACCCCGTTGAGCGCTGCACCGCGCTCGTGAATGAAGATCAGGTCGGGCGCGTAGAAAATGCGGGCACACCCGGCGCTCACGCGATATCCGACCGCCGGCGAAAGAATGGAATGTTCGACCGGGAACGCTTCGAATGTGATCCCACAAATTTTCGTCGGCGTACGCTCTTTGATCAGCCGACGCTCCTTAATGGGATAATGCCGTAATTCCTGCCACGTTTTTTCCGGCGCATACACCGGACAACGCGCACCGCGTTTCAATCCCCAGGCGTGATCGGGATGCGCGTGCGTGAGCACGATCGCACTTGGATCTACCCGTTTCAGTTTGCCTAGCCAATCGAGACCGCAATCGATCATCACACGCGCGCCGCGGTGTGAAATCAGCAGTGACGTGTGCATGCGGTGCCGCCGCATTCGGGCCTCGATCTCGCCGCGCGTGCCGAGGAACTTCAGTTCCATCGAGGAAGACTAGTCCGTTTCGTGACTGCCGTGCGATTTATCTGTTGAATGACGGAGACCAGAAATCGTTCGCCGCGAATCAAACATGTTTCGTGGGGTCAGCTTGAGGTCGAGGGCAGAGCCGAGCCGTACAAAGACGCAAAACTTTTCCCCGGCGGCTCGCGCGAATGGAACTGGCGCGACACAGGAATGGCTCACCGGCCGGGGATTCAAATCGCCGATGTGCAGGAATTACTCGATCACGGCGCGAAAATCATCGTGCTCTCACGTGGAATGGCCGAGTGCCTTCAGGTCCCGCGCGAGACGCTGGATTTTTTGAAAACGGCGGGGGTTGCCGTGCACGTGTTGCCGACCAAAGAAGCCGCGGCGCTTTACAACAAGCTGGCCGAAAGCGAGGCCGTCGGCGGACTCTTTCATACGACGTGCTGATAAGATCTGCTGCAAATGGTAGGGCGCGTCACTCCGTGTTGCAGAAAACTTGGAAGAATAATCGAGCGGTGATAAGATCGAAAATATGAGTCTAGCCGAAATCAAAACTGCGGTTGATCAACTTTCGCCGAAAGAGTTCGCGGAACTGATCGCGTTTCTGCGTGAGCGAGATCGTGCGGCGTGGGACCGGCAGATCGATGAAGATTTCGATGAAGACGGACGGCTCCGCCCGGTTCTGGATGAAGTTCGGGCCGATCTTCACGCTGGCCGCATGCAAGACCTGCCGTGATCGGCAAGACGCACCGGCGTTTGTGGAAGGCTTTCGAGAAATTGCCGGTCCCGATTCAAGATCTCGCACGAGAGAAATACGCAATGTGGAAACGCGATCCATTTCATCCATCCCTTGGATTTGAAGAACGGCGCAACAACGTCTGCGTCGTGCGAATCGGGGACCATTACCGCGCACTTTGGCCTGCGAGAAGGTGATACTGTTTTGTGGTTTTGGATTGGCACGCACGAAGATTACAACCGGTTTCGGTTCTAATTGTGTTAGCAGCGGACCGAGAGCCGATGCCTGCTTGATCCTGGCCGAGAGCGATCAACTCGCCGTCCACGTGTTGCCGACGCAGCATGCTGTGGCGCTTTACAACAAGCTCGCGCAAACCGAGCCAGTTGGCGGCCTGTTTCATACGACGTGCTGAATTCGCTGCTCGCGTGAAACAGCCGCAGTTCACTTCGAACTTGCTGCCGCCCGCTTGATTTCGTCCAAGGACGCCGGGTTTTCCAACGCTGACGTGTCGCCAAGCTTTTCGCCCAAGTACGCGGCGCGCACGACGCGGCGCATCACTTTTGCGTTCCGCGTTTTTGGTATGTCGGCGACAAAGATGACGTCGCGCGGCGCGAGCGCTTTGCCGAGATCGCGCGCGACGTTCTTTTTCAATTCGGCTGCTAGAGCCACGTCGCCGTTTGCGTCCTTCTTCAATACGCAAAAGCAAACGAGCGCTTCGCCTTTGATTGAATCCGGCACGCCGATTGCAGCGGCTTCGCTCACTTGCGAGTGCGCGACGAGGACAGATTCGACTTCAGCTGGTCCGACGCGTTTGCCGGCAATTTTAATCGTGTCGTCGGAACGCCCCAAAATGTACCACAGCCCGTCGTCATCGACTGCAGCCCAATCGCCGTGGACCCACACATCTGGAAAACGCGACCAGTAGGTTTCAATGTAACGCTGAGCATCTTTCCAAAAACCGCGTGTCATTCCAATCCAAGGCTCGCGAATGACCAGCTCACCTACCTGACGGCGTACCGATTTTCCATCTTCATCGACCACGTCCGCCGCCATTCCCGGTAATGGCCCGGAGAACGCACATGGTTTCATCGGCGTGAGCACGTTACCCATCAGAATCCCGCCGGAGATTTCGGTGCCACCGGAATAATTAATGATGGGAAGTTTGCCGTGCCCGACATTTTGGAACAACCACATCCACGGTTCGGGATTCCACGGTTCACCGGTCGAAGCGAATTTCCGGAGCGAGGAAAGATCGTGTCGATGCACAATATTGTAACCGTGACGGCGCAGCGCGCGGATCAACGTTGGCGAGACACCGAGGGCCGTCACTTTGTGTCGATCCACCAGTGACCAGACACGATCCGGTCCCGGAAAATCAGGCGCGCCATCGTAGAGCATCATGGTCGCGCCGAGCAGTAACGTGCCGAAAACTTCCCACGGTCCCATCATCCACCCCATGTCCGTCATCCAGAAAAGCGTTTCATCTTCGTGCAGATCGAGGCCATGCCACATGTCCTGCGCGGACTTGATCGGAAAACCGCAATGCGTGTGGACCGCGCCTTTCGGTTTTCCGGTCGTTCCCGACGTGTAGATGATCATCATCGGTTCCTCGGCTGACGTGTGTTCGGTCGTCGCATCATCAAAAGGCCCCCGCAATCTTGTGGGTGGTCCCGCATCAGGGCTGAGATCTTCGACGAGCCATTCGCCGGCTTGGTTAAGAACGACCAGATGCCGCAATGTTGGAATTTGCGCCGCTGCATCATCGGCGACCGGTTTCATCGGGCAAAATTTCCCGCGTCGATAAGTTCCGGCCGCCGTGAAGAGCGCTTTTGCGTTGGCGTCATTTAATCGCGAGACGATTGCCGCTGCGCCGAACCCGGAGAAAAGCGGAAGGAAAATTCCGCCGATCTTAATGATGGCGAGCATCGCGACTACGATTTCCGGCACCATCGGCATGAACACGCCGATAGCGTCGCCTTTGCCGAGCTCGAGAGTGCGGAGGGAATTCGCCATGCGATCGACTTGATCGCGCAATTCTTTGTAGGTGAGCTCGCGGGTCGTACCGTCTTCGATTTCGGATTTGATGGCCAGCTTCTTGTCGATCTGCGTGTCGGCGTATTTATCGAGCAGGTTGTGAACGATATTCATTTCGCCACCCACGCACCAGCGCGCCCAGGGTTTGCCGTCGCTTAGATCGACGACTTGCGAATACGGTTTATAGAACTCGATGTCGAGACCGCGCAGGACCGTATCCCAGAACCAGGCGATGTCGGTGGTTGATCTGCGCATCAACTCGTCGTACGAACCGAGCCGATGCTTGCTGATGAATTGCTGCAGATTCGATTGCGCAATCAGCTTCGCCGACGGATGCCAGACAAATTCGCCGCCGAATTGAAATTGGCTCACGGGAAAAGTGTGCGTGTTTTTCAACTGTAGGGCAACCGCATCGGTTGCCGAAAGAAAATGGCAGGCGAAGCGCCTGTCCTACAACATCGCATGTTGCCGATGGACAATTCATCGGCAGATTGAAATTTCAGTTTCCATGAAGAAAACGCTTGCTCATCAACTCGCCGATTACGCGTGCGCACTCCGGTTTGAGGATCTTTCGAAGGAGGTTGTCCATGAAGTGAAACGGCGCGTGATCGACTCGTTAGGCTGCGCGCTTGGCGCTTGGAAGGAAGAGCCGTGCGCGATTGCGCGCAAAGTCGCTTTTGATTTTTCAGCAAAAGATGGTTCGACAATCATCGGTACGAATCACAAGGCCCCGCCGGACTGGGCGGCGTTCGCGAATGGGTGTTGCATCCGTTATTTCGATTACAACGACACTTATCTGTCGAAGGAACCTGCGCATCCGAGCGACAACATTGCGGCGGCGCTGGCAGTAGCGGAAAGCGTTGGCGCAAGCGGACGCGAATTGATCACTTCGATTGCGCTCGCTTATGAAGTGCAATGCCGGTTTTGCGACGCCGCCAGCATTCGAGCGCGCGGCTGGGATCATGTGACCTACGGGGCGTTTTCTACCGCGCTCGCTTGCGCCAAGTTGATGAAACTTAGTCCGAAAGATACGCGCCACGCGGTGAACATCGCCGGAGTTGCAGGTGCAGCGATGCGACAGGCGCGCATAGGCGAGCTGTCGCATTGGAAAGGCGTGGCGTTCGCCAACGCGGCACGGCACGGAGTTTTTTCGGCGCTGCTCGCCCGCGCCGGGATGACTGGACCAGGTCCGATTTTCGAAGGCCAAATGGGATTTGAAAAGCAGCTCGGAGTTTCACTAGGCAACGTCGCGGAGAAATTTGCCGTGCCGTTTGCCAAAAATGGTGAAGACACGGCGTCGATGATTTTGCGCACGAGCATCAAATTCTGGCCGGCTGAATATCATAGCCAAAGCGCAATTGAAGCGGCGCTCTTTTTGCGAAACCAGATCGGTGAAAGGGTGGAAGTGAAATCAATGACGATCGAAAGTCACGATGCATCGGTCGACATCATCGGCAGCGAGCCAGAAAAATGGAAACCGGAGACCCGCGAAACGGCCGACCATAGTCTCCCCTACATCACCGCGGTCGCGTTAATCGATGGCGAAGTGACAGAGAACCAATTTCAGAGGAAGCGCTTTAAAGATCCCAAGATTTGGAAATTTTTGGAGAACGTGAAGGTCGAACGCAACGCTGAACTCAGCGCATTTTATCCCGGTGCGGTTGCGAACATTGTGCATATTGAACTCGCCGACGGCCGGCGATTGACGAAGCGGGTCGATTACCCGCTGGGACACGCGAAAAACCCGCTGAAAGATTCGCAGGTGGAAGAAAAGTTTCACGCTCTAGTTGACCCGATGCTCGGTGGCGATCGCGCTAGGAAAATTATCGACATTGTGTGGAAGCTCGACGCGGCGAAAAACGTGGATGAGCTGGTGGCCGCGTGCGCCATAAAGGGATGACCTCGACTACGATTACGAGCACAAGCAAGAGCAAACGGCTGCGGGAACTGATCACGAAATGCGCCGTGATCATACCCGGTGTGCCGAATGCGGCAATGGCGCGGCAGACGGAGCGCGCTGGCTTTGAAGCGGTCTATGCTAGCGGCGCCGGAATGGCGAACGCGACGGCCGGTGTGCCTGACATTGGCCTGCTGACGTTAACGGAAGTGGCGCAATTGGCCGGCTACATCGCAAAGGCGGTGAAGATTCCTGCAATTGTCGATGCCGACACGGGATTTGGCGGCGCCGAAAATGTTGGCCGCACGATCCGTGAACTCGAAGCCACCGGTCTGGCCGGTTGTCACATTGAAGACCAGGAATTTCCAAAGCGCTGCGGACATCTCGCTGGGAAATCGATTGTGGATGTCGAGGAAATGGTTGGCAAAATCAAAGCTGCGGTCGGCGCGCGTCGCGACCCGAATTTCATGATTATCGCAAGGACAGATGCGCGCGGGGTCGAAGATTTCGATCGCGTCGTCGAGCGGGCTGGCGAATATCTTGCCGCTGGCGCAGATGCAATTTTTCCAGAGGCACTGCAAAGCGCCGAGGAGTTTCGCGATTTTGCGAAGGAAATTGATCTTCCGTTGCTCGCGAACATGACTGAGTTTGGCAAAAGCCCGCTGTTGACATTCGAACAGCTCGCAGACTTCGGCTATCGGATGGTGATTTTCCCGCAGAGCGCGTTCCGCGTTTCGATGAAGGCGAGTGAAAAGTTTTTTGCTGCGCTCAAGAAAACCGGTACGCAATCGGATTGGATCGACAAGATGCAGACGCGGCAGGAACTGTATGATTTGCTCGATTACGATCCGAACGCCGAGAGTTGGTCAGGTATGGGCTCGGATTAAAACACCCAGCGCAACTTCAATGTCCAAATGAGTCCAGCGCGGCAGAATGCGGCGATTGTATGATAAAAAGTGGAAGACTTGCGCGCAAAGCCGCTTCCGGGTTGAACGATTCATAATAGCGAGTAATGGAAAGCACACCAGTGAATAAGGAAGGCAAACCAGAATACAGTCCTGGGTTGGCCGGCGTCATCGCCGGCGAAACGGCAATCTGCTGGGTCGATCCGAATGCCGGATTGATGTATCGCGGCTACGACATTCATGAGATGGCGCAGAAGGCGAGCTTTGAGGAGGTCGCCTACCTGTTGCTGAATGGCGAGTTGCCCAATGGGAAACAACTGGTCGAGTTTACACGACAGATTGCCTCGCAACGCGCGTTGCCGGGTCCCGTAACAGAGATGCTCCGGCTTCTGCCGAACTCCACCCATCCCATGGACATGCTTCGCACGGGGTTGTCGATGCTGAGTGCGTTCGACAAAGACCTCAGCGACAACTCGCACGACGCTAATATTCGCAAGTCGATTCGACTAATCGCGCGCGTTTCCACCTTAATTACCGACGGCTGGCGCATTTCGCATGGCGAAGAACCGCTGCCGGAAAGACCGGACCTCACACAGGCTGGCAATTTCTTTTACAAGCTCGAGGGCAAAGTTCCGCAGGATTGGCAAATCCGAATGTTGGACACGATTTTCAACTTGTACGCGGACCACGAATTCAACGCTTCCACGTTTGCCGCTCGCGTTACGGCTTCAACGCTGGCGGGAATTTACGCCGCAGTTACCTCCGCAGTCGCGACGCTCAAAGGACCGTTGCACGGCGGCGCTAATGAGGAATCGATGAAGATGCTTGAGGAAATCGGGACACCAGATCGCGCGGAAACCTGGCTGATGAAAAAATTGGAGACCAAGGAAAAAATCATGGGTTTCGGCCATCGCGTTTATAAAAAAGGCGATTCACGCGTGCCAGTGATGCGCGAGATCGGACGCGAGCTAGGCAAGCGCACGGGTAAGGAAGAATGGATTCCAATTTGCGAGAAGCTCGAAGAAGTGATGGACCGTGAGAAACATCTTTGTGCCAATGTCGACCTCTACGCCGCGCCGGTGTTTTGGATGCTCGGGTTCCCGCCAGAGCTGAACACGCCGTTGTTCGCCGCGTCGCGAGTAGCCGGCTGGTGCGCCCATGTGACTGAGCAACACGATCACAACCGCCTGATCCGGCCGCGCTCACTTTACATTGGGCCCAAAATGCGTCCCTATCCGGGCTCGTCCAGCGGCGACGGCGCGTAAGATCGCGTTGTCTCAACGCGTTGGCAATGTGATTGCGGCTCTGCCGCCTGATTAACTTTCACGATGAGCGCCACATCACTTCAGGAAAAATACGCACCCAACAACGCCTGCTGGGGTTGCGGTCCAGCGAATCCCGAAGGACTGCATATTCGAAGCTTCCCGAAAAACGGCGACGTCGTGGCTGAATGGAAACCGGAGAAGAAATACGAAGCTTTTGATGGAGTGTTGAATGGCGGCGTAATCGGCACGCTGTTCGATTGCCATTGCAACTGGACAGCCGCTTATCATCTGATGAAGCGCGCGAAGGAGGATCGCCCGCCGTGCACAGTCACCGCGGAATACGCGATCAAATTGGTGCGGCCCACCCCGACGAGCGATTCAGTCCTTCTTTCTGCAAAAGTTGTCGATTCAACGGATGATCGCGCTACCGTCGAAGGTACGTTGACCGCTGGCGGCAAAATCTGTGCCACGTGTCGCGGCGTTTTCGTGGCCGTCACAGAAGGGCATCCAGCATACCATCGATGGTAGCCATTTTCGTTTTGTTGCTCGCCACGAACGCGGCGAATGCGCAAAGGGATGCGGCAGATCAGATTGCGGCCATCGAGGCGCGACTAGGCGGCCGAATCGGGGTCGCCGGATTGGACACTGGCAACGGGAAACGTATTGATTACCGGGCGGAGGAACGTTTCCCTCTGTGCAGCACGTTCAAGTTTCTCGCTGCCGCTGCCGTCTTGAAACGCGTCGATGAGAAAAAAGACAAATTGGATCGCTTCGTCTCTTATGATGCAAAAGACATCCTCGAATATGCGCCAGTCACGAAAGCTCACCTTGGGAATGGCGGAATGACGCTCGGCGCGTTATGCGCAGCGGCCATCGAACAAAGCGATAACACGGGAGGCAACTTATTGCTGGAGGCGATCGGCGGACCGGTTGGCCTGACTAATTTTGCCCGTGACCTCGGTGATCGGATGACCAGGCTTGATAGGAAAGAACCGGAATTGAACAGCGCTATCCCAGGCGACGATCGGGACACCACCACGCCTGCTTCGATGTTAGGAGACATTCGTCAGCTTCTCGTAGGAAATACTTTGTCTGCATCGTCGCGTCAGCAGCTCCAAGAATGGTTACAAGCAAAACGAGACCGGCGCTGCAATGATTCGTGCCGGGATCCCCACCAATTGGATTGTTGGCGACAAGACAGGACGTGGCGCAAACGGCGCGACGAACGATGTTGCAATCGTCCATCCGCCGGATCGTGCGCCGATCGTGCTGGCGATTTATTGCGTAGGATCAACAGCGAGCGCGAACGATCGAGCGGCAGCTGTTGCAGAGGCGGCAAAGGTTGTGGCCGAATCCTTCGGTAAATGAGATAACGAGTGCCGGGAATTCGCTGCCCGAATTTCGTCGATGCACAATTCGGAACACCGCGTTTAGGTTTGATTCATGAAAACTTCAACATTTCGGATTGTTCCTCTTTCGACTGAAGTCGCTGAGAGAGCGCGACGTGCAGTAGAAGCCGGCGCAGCGGACCATGCGTTCGTGATCGCAGATTCGCCGACGGGTTATCCGTGCCGGCATTGCCTGCGTTTCGCAAAAGCAGGCGAACGCATGATCCTATTTCCTTATGCGGCAATTCCAGCCGGCCATGCATATTCCGAGAGTGGACCGATCTTCGTTCATGCCGATGCGTGCGAGCGCTACAGCGCCACGCGCGAATATCCGCACGAGCTTCGCAACGGTCGTGCGTTTCGTGCCTACAATGCGCGCTACGACATGATCGATGCCGAGGTTGCTAACGGAAGCGAACCAGAAGCGATTGTTGAAAAGTTGCTGCAAAATCCGGAGACTGTATTTGTGGATGCGCGCAACGTGACACGCGGTTGTTATACTTTTCGAGTCCAACGTGCATGAAAACGCCTCAACTCCTTCCTCCAACTGAAACGATGTATCGCGCGCTGGTGAAACGCGATCCGAGCTTCGAAGGAATTTTTTACATCGGCGTCCGCACGACCGGAATTTTCTGCCGGCCCACATGCTCGGCAAAAAAACCGGCACGCGAAAACGTCGATTTTTTTGCAACATCAAGCGACGCTCTGGAAAACGGTTATCGGCCTTGTTTGCGCTGCCACCCGCTCGATCCAAACGCGCATCCGCCGAAACTGATCGAGCGTCTGCGCGCGGAAGTGGAGCGCGCGCCGGGCGGACGGCTGACGGACAAGGAACTGGCCGCGCTCTCGATCGATCCATCCACCGCGCGGCGACAGTTCAAGCGTCATTATGGAATGACGTTTCAGGCGTATTACCGCGCGCGCCGGATGGGCGTTGCTTTGAGCCAGGTGCGGCAAGGCGGTCGCGTGGATCAAGCGAGAAACGGCAGCGGTTTTGAATCGGACAGCGGTTTCCGTGAAGCGTTCGCGAAGATCTTTGGCGAATCGCCAATAAACGCCAAGACGCATGCACCACTGTTTGCGGAGCGGATCGATTCGCCGCTAGGGCCAATGATCGCGGTCGCTGACGACCAAGGCTTGCGCTTACTCGAATTCATCGACCGGCGCGCGACAGAACGCGAGTTGTCGATTTTGCGGAAACGATTGCGCACAAATATAGTGCCGGGGAAACATCGGCATCTTGAAAGTCTCCGTTCGCAACTGGGAGATTATTTCGCCGGCAAGAAGTTGGAGTTTGAAATTCCGCTGGCTCCGGTCGGATCGCCCTTCCAATTGCGTGCATGGAAAATCCTGGAGTCGATTCCAGTTGGCGAAACGCGTTCGTACTCATGGATGGCCAAACGCCTCGGGGACGAAAACGCGCGACGCGCCGTTGGCCGCGCGAATGGGACGAACATGATTTGTATCATCATTCCGTGTCATCGCGTCATTCGCGCTGACGGCACGCTGTGTGGATATGGTGGTGGTTTGTGGCGCAAGAAATGGCTGCTCGAGCACGAGCGACGCTACGCAGGTGCGGGCAAAGGGGCAGTGATTAGTGGTTGGTGATCGGTGATCGGGCAACGTTGTTGACCACGCCTGCCAATAAAGCTTGGCGGGCCAAGCGATCACTGATTCGACTGGGGCGGTCGCGATGCTTACTCCATGATCAGCGAGATCATTCATACGAGGACTATCCCTGGACCAGTTTTTCGCTCTCTAGAAAGAAAGCGCGCCCGGGGTGACTCGAACACGCGACCCACGGATTAGAAATCCGCGATTCTACCTCTGAACGACTGAGTCGTAGCTATTTTATAGCTATCTTTTGTCTTAACGATTCCGCATGTTCGCGCATCAAAACGCACGGATTATCCGTGTATTTGCCAAGTTTTACCCAAGTGCGAGGAAAGTACAGGTATCTGAGCTTATGGAAGCGCTTGAGGACAGCCGGCGACAAGAGAAAAGGCCTCTCCTGGCACGCAGAGCTCCATGCTGAGTCCGGTTCGACAAGGCCGCTGTACTCTGTAATTTTCGCAAATGGATCTCGCGACAAGCGCTCAAAACGGCTGGACGCATGGTTTGCCGATGCTTCACACGAGATTCCGGACAAAAAAGTTCGGGTTACACTAGCAGGCCAAGTGCACTATTTTGCGCAAGAATTTCAGCCCGTAGAAAACGACCGTGAAAAATTCAGCCTGCTTTTTGCGCGGTGTTTCTCGCTGTGGTCACGGGTTCCGAGAAGCTAGCGCGCACGCGCGCATCGACG
>Ga0209239_1000558_pt1 | contig 21423 bp, 17 predicted proteins | sample GraSoi013_2_20cm_FD_185824 | JGI IMG/M metagenome (GOLD analysis project Ga0209239, IMG submission 185824) | Grasslands soil microbial communities from the Angelo Coastal Reserve, California, USA - Sample 10_02_2013_2_20cm (SPAdes) (version 2) | ecosystem: Environmental > Terrestrial > Soil >...
GCCTGTTCTGCTTTCCATATGCGGGGGGTGGTGCCTCGATATTTCGTACCTGGGCGAATGATGTACCAACAGGTGTGGAGGTCTGTCCTGTCCAGCTTCCTGGTCGAGAAAGTCGCCTGATAGAACAACCATTTACCAGGCTTTCATCCCTCGTTCAAGCACTGGCACAGGCCATTTCTCCTTATCTCGACGTGCCATTCGCTTTTTTCGGTCATAGTATGGGCGCGCTAATAAGTTTCGAACTGGCTCGTGAGCTTCGCAGACAAAACAGGCCTGGCCCATTTCACTTGTTTGTCTCCGGTCACCGTGCTCCTGAGTTACCGCCTCGACGTCGGCCTATCCACCAATTAGCTGATGCAGCGTTTAAGGCGGAACTGGATGGTTTGCACGGGACACCTAAAGAGGTTCTGCAAAATGCGGAGTTAATGGAACTACTCTTACCTCTTTTGCGAGCTGATTTTGCAGTCTGTGAGACGTATAACTACTCTCCTGAGACTCCACTGAATTGCTCTATCTCCGCTTTCGGAGGCCTACAAGACAAAGAAGTAAGCTATCAGGATCTCGAAAAGTGGCAGGATCAAACTTACCGCTCTTTCACGCTTCGAAGGCTTCCTGGTAACCATTTCTTCGTGCATAGTGCTCGAGAGCTTCTCTTGCAGGGGGTATTCAAGGACCTGACGATGCTTACGCATGGATTAACCGGGACCAATGCTTATGTCAGGTATTAATTCTTCATGGGGCTTTCCGCCAGTAGATCTGGCGTTGTCGAGCAATGACATCCATGTCTGGTACGCCTCTCTTGACCAACCAGTATAGTGATGCGGAAGCGGCGGTCCATTAAGCACAATGGAGAAGTACTATGAAGAATAGTTCAGCGACACCTGAAACCTCTACCGAGAGATCTAAAATCTCTACCAAGAGACCTAACTTGCTCATCAATCGCAATTTCGCCTTGCTCTGGAGCGGACAAATCATCTCTATTGTCGGTGATTTCGTCTTTGATACGATCCTCATTCTCTGGATTGCGACGCTGATTGCACAAGGGCAGTCATGGGCACCGCTTGCGGTGAGTGGTATTCTTCTGTCTGCCTCTCTGCCTGTGTTCATTATCGGACCCATCGCCGGGGTCTTCGTTGACCGCTGGAACAAGCGCCGGACAATGCTTTGGATGGATGCCCTTCGGGCCATCCTCATTTTATTGCTCTTACTGCCAGCCGGCATCTTGCCTTTGCCATTCTTAGTCGCTAGTCGACTTCCCATATTCTGGCAGCTTGGTCTTATCTATAGTACGGTCTTCCTTACAAGTGCCTGTACCCAGTTCTTCGGACCAGCTATTTTTGCCCTTATTGGTGACATTGTGGATGAGCCTCATCGTGCGCGTGCAACCGGACTGACACAGCTAATAGCAAGTCTCGGCACGATCATCGGTCCCTCGTTGGCTACGCTTCTCTTCTTCAAAGCGGGAGTGCAATGGGCACTTCTATTGAATGCACTCTCGTTTGTGGTCTCGTTCCTGGCCATTCTAGCTATACGCCCCCCCCAGACAGTGGTGAGTGGAGAACTAGAGAGTCAAGGCAACTTCCTCCGTGAGTTCGGCCAGGGAATACGCTTCTATGCAGGCAATCGTGTCCTGATGACAATTCTCATTTCAGTTACTTTAGTTATGGCCGGTGCAGGTGCACTCAACGCACTCGGCATTTTCTTTGTTACCCACAACCTGCATACGCCTGTAAGTTTTTTTGGTTTCTTGAGCAGCGTCTTAGGAGCAGGGGCAGTTGTTGGTGCAGTCCTTGCCAGTGCGTTCGCCCAACGTCTTGGGTTAAAGAGAACATTTTGGCTTTCACTTTTGGCAGCAGGTGTACTTGTCTTAGTGTATGCTCGATTGACAAATCTTGTCCCGGCAATGGTGGTGCTTTTCCTGCTTGGATTGGTAACCACAGCGGTCGACGTAGCAGCTGGACCACTGGTGTTAGATGTAACGCCGCGAGAACTCGTTGGGCGTGTCGCAGCATTGCTCAACCCGGCCCTTACCCTGGTTACAATGCTTTCTGTTGCTGCCGCGGGCTACCTGTATAGTACCGTGCTGCAGAGCTTTCACGCAACGCTGGTCGGCATTACATTCGGTCCTATAGATACAATCTTCACAGTAACGGGTATTCTTGTTGTTGCCGGTGGATTGTATGCGATGGTCAATCTGCGTGGGGTAATACTCAATACGGAAACTGAACCTTCATCAGAAGCGCTAAAGGAGGAAGATCAGGAGGCAAAGGAGGAAGATCAGGGCCTTTTAATAGTCAGAGCCCTCCGCCTAAGAATGAAAGAACTACGCGAGGACGAGCCGCCTATATACGCGTCAAAGAACGGATATAGGAGACCCTGAGATTATCCATCAAGGACAACTGGAGTTGCGAGTAGATCACCGAAGGTAACACCAACATCCAGTGGAGTTGCGAGGAAATTGCCGAAGGCCCCAAAAGTTCTCACCAACTTGCTCTCTATCATTTCAAACCAAAGGAGCAACTTTTCATGATTGTCGTAATGAAACCATCTTGTAGTGATGAAAACATTAAGCACATCTTAACAGTGCTCGAAAACCACGGCCTGAGTGGTCATCCTGTTTATGGCGTTGAACGTACAGTGATTGGCGTGCTCGGTGCCGTTGGTCCCTACAATACTCCGAGCGGCCTGGGAGCTATTCAGCCCGGGCTGGAGGGGACATTAGAGGGTCTGCCCGGTGTCGACAGTATTCTGCATGTCTCCAAGCCGTACAAGCTCGCCAGCCGCGAGTTCCATCCCAAAGATACTGTCGTCGAGATTCCGGTCTCGTGTGTATCCGGTGGCTATGTGAGTATAGGCAGCAAAGGCGTTATCATGATGGCAGGTCCCTGCACTGTCGAGAGCGAAAAACAGTTGATGACAACTGCGGAAGTAGTGAGAAAACAGGGCGCAGTCATCCTACGAGGAGGCGCCTTCAAGCCATCAACCTCTCCCTACGGCTTCCGAGGTCTGGGAGAAGAGGGACTCAAGCTACTCGCCAAGGTGCGTTCAGAGCTGGGCATGGCAATTATTACCGAGGTCATGACCCCCACTGATGTTCCCATGGTCTGTGAATACGCCGATATTCTCCAGATTGGTACGCGTAACATGCAAAACTATATGCTGCTTGACGAGGTTGGACGTGTGAAAAAACCTGTGCTCCTTAAACGTGGTATGTCGGCAACTATCGAAGAGTGGCTCCTGGCAGCCGAATACATCCTCGCACATGGCAACCGTGACGTCATTCTTTGTGAGCGAGGTATTCGCACCTTCGAGAAGATCACGCGCAACACGATGGATATCAGTGCGATCCCACTCATCAAACGCCTCTCGCACCTACCCATCATTTCGGACCCTAGTCAGGGAACGGGTCGTCGCGACCTCGTCATACCAATGTCGCTGGCTTCCATCGCCGCCGGAACCGACGGCCTACTCATCGAGGTTCATCCTAATCCCGACGAGGCGCTCAAAGATGGTGCGCAGTCTCTTACCCTCGAACTGTTTGAGAGTCTGATGCCTCAAGCACGAGCGGTCAGCGCAGCAATTGGGCGCGACTTTATACTGTGTGAGATGGCTGCACATTTGCATTCCGGTGCCTGTTTGGGCGCTCCCCCGGAGGAACTTCGACGCCAACAGATGTATGAGATGGCTGTGATCGAGCCACCGAGGAGAACTGAGAGATGAGCATGACCCCTTCACACCGTGCTTTTCTGCACCAGGTTGTCTCAAGGCACGTACCGACCTGCTACCAGCGACTGCTGATACACGAGCCCACACTGGCGGCTGCTGAAACGCAAACGGTGTTGCCACCGGGCGTCATAGTACAAAAGACCATCACACTCCAGCTTGGGCCGCTGCTGCTACAGGTTACTAGCATAGGAGACTTTTCTCTAGGACGCCGCTCCATTCGTGCCATTGCCTCTGCTTTGGGTCTCTCGCGGCGGGAGGCATCACACCACTCAATCAACCCCGCGCACTGCGACCCAGAAAAGGAATATGGGCTCCAGGCGGGGATGGTGTCACCATTCCTGCCCCCAAAGTATCCGACAAGACTTGCAGCAGTGGTCCAAATCCCCTGGCCAGTTGATTGGGAACGAGAACAGCGAGAGGTCGCTATCGCCCTTTCCCTATGTGAGAGCCTTATGCTCCCGCTCAGTTCGTTTCTCGATGTCCTGCGCGAATATGCGAAACGCGCCTATCCAGATCAGGTGTCCTTTGTTGTGTTGCCAGAGGGATGCGGTAGTGGATCACATGAGAGATGGTCCGTTCTCGATTATAGCGATGGAGAAACAGAGAGAGACAAGCATTATGCATAAATACAGATTTGGAGAAGGAGGTATCTGACTTGTTTTACTATACTGATCCCCAAGAGCAGGTTCAGAACCAGCTTGTGGCTTCTCGCGTCCTGGACAGTGAGTGCGAGAGAGCCAGGTCCTTGCATATGGCTCATGGCAGTGATCCGGTAGCTCAAGTTCCAGCCAGGCTCCGCTCCCTAGAGGAGACGGCGCGCTACATGTGCTGGATCATTGGAAGCGCTTTTGAGGATGGGCTTGCCCGATTTGTACAGGCAGGGGAGAGTGATGGGCTACAGGCTGCCGTCATCTTGACCGTCCAGACGTACCTGGGAAGGAATCGGGACCCTGGAGAGTATCTCTCGCTCTTCCCTGCTGGTAAAGCCATCCTGGCCGCGTTAGGTAGTGAAGAGCCGATCTTTCGTCACGAGGTGTGGGTCGGCTCACAGCACACCTTGCAGCTGACCTTGCAACGGTATGCAGCCATCAATCCGTTGATGCAAGATGTCTTGCGGGATGGGCAACGGATCGATATGTCCGGCTATATCACTGCTACCCTCCGATACTATGAACAGCACGGTTCGCCCTGCAAGGATATGGAACAGCGGGCGGCGCTGGTGCACAATAGTTTCCCCACTCTGATCACACCGGGGAATCCGTGTACGACCTTTATCTTGATCGGTCAAGATGAGCGAGGAAGTTCAAGATTGGGGACAAACACCCGTATGTTTCAAGAGGAACTGGCTGGCGTCGAGAAGTTCGGGCCGCCGTACTATCGATTACGGGCTGCCTTCCTGTTTTCAGAACAGGAGGCCGATTGCCACAGTGAATACCTGAGAAAGACGCTAGAGGAGATGCCGCTGTTTCATGCTGGTGTGGTAGTGGCCGTTGGCAAGAGCGGTGTCGCTGCCGAAGGAATGCTCTTATCGGCAAGTCCAGAAGGGCTTATCTGAATCTTTGGACCGCGTCCACATTTATGCGAACTGTGAGGATACAGATGAAAGGGGTTGAAAAAGAATTTAATCCATACACCGATTTGTCTCCGCAAGAATATGTCGGACTCATGGATGCGGTCAATAGGAATAATATCACTGATTTGAAGTGTGATCTTGCTGATTTCCCTGCAAATTACTCTTCAATGTGTTTTACAGTAACAGGCAGTGATGGCAAACTGGAACGTCATCCGCAATCACGAACAGAGCTGGTTATTTTCTGCGCACATACATATTCTCCTTCAGAGCTCTTACACAAATTTTTAGACTGGTATGAGAAAACACATAGTAAACCTACTGGACAATTATATATGGTCGATTTCAACAGAGGAATGCCTGAAATAAAAAACATTGGTGGCAGTATTCCTCTTTCATATGCGTGGGGGCGAGCAACAGCCGTTTATCCAGATAGAACCCTGACTGCAACACTGGTGATAGGCAATCAGGAACTATTAAACAAGGCAAAACGCCAGGTATTGACAGAAGCCACAGCAGAAGACAAACAAGGGAAACTGATTCGAGAAAAAATGAGAGACCAATTGGGTGAGTATAGACGGAATTTAGAACGAGGGGTATTTCATAAACATGAAACATTTTCGCTTGAACCGCCACTTCAATTGTATGATGAAAATCCCCATTCCTATACAGTCGGGTTTAAGACCTCTGGCCTTCGTGCTGTACAGCGTGAGCTTGACCTCTTAACACTCCTTGCTATAAAAAACGGCTCACTCTCCCTTTCCGCGGCAATACAATTTCCAACCGGTACCCTTGGTCGAATAGACGAACTCAAAAAACGAGACATTATCCCGAAGCAGTTGCCGATTGATGATTCCTATAGCTGGTTTTTGCAAAAGTACCATCCTGTACAAGAAGAACATCGAATCAAAAGAACTGGAGTCGCTGTCCCATTTCCAAAGGAACAGTTTCTGCACCACAAGCAAGTAGTGTTGAAGTTTCTCGAACTCTCAAAAGGGAAACCGTTATAGTTACAACGGAGTGGAGATGCAGGATCTCCACCCGGCCCACTTTAGCTTCGCCCTGCTGGCGATATGCTCGAGATAGAGGGGGATTCATCCAGGACGGAGAAAAGACCAGCTTGATACGCTGCTAGAGGGATATCCCGTTCGCTATGCACGCCTAATTTCCAGCAAATGTGCTTCCGATACGTGTCTACTGTTGTCGGCGTGATGCTTAACATCGTGGCGATTGCCCGCTGGTCGTTTCCACGGCAGATAAGCGCCAGGACTTCCTGTTCACGCCTGGTCAAATGCCCGCTGACCTGGCTATCAAGTCGTTGGCATTGTCCTTCGATGAAGGCTGACAGTTCGAGGGTATACAAGAGCGACCCGCATGTGTTAGCCAGGAGCTGGGCGACAGGTAGAGGAAGGGCAGGAGATGCAGGATGCGTTGAGTCGGGGGCAATCTCCAATGTTCCGAAGATGCGGTTACGGAACCGAACCGGAAAACTGACTGAGACAGGGAAGGGGAAGTCTCGTCCAGCTGATGAGTCCTGACAAGGGAGGAGAAGCCTGGCCTTTCCCTGGGTGGCACGCATCACTTCTTTGCTGAGGCGCTTACCGATACCGTGCTTTTTTTTACACAGGGTCTGACCAAAGCTCAGCAGGTCAACAATCAACTGGGTATAGTCTTCGATATTTGTACCAGACGTGTCGTCTTCATTGAACTTTTGCATCTGATATGGGGATCTCATACACTCTCCATCATCTTATTAAGGAACACGAGTTTCAAATGACAACGCAAATACTCTTTGAGATATAAATCACTTCTACTACACTCGCTAAATTTCCCCCCGCGTAGTCTGTAGAAGCGATCTATTATGATTGCCTGTTTCTGAGACTCACCCACTACAGTACAATCATAGATGTAGTATAGGATAAGCGTAGGGTCCTGGTCATCTGCTAAGTGGCTAATATTTTGTAGGTCAAATGGCCTATTTTCACCCGTCTCAGGAAAGCAGATAGCTTCATTCCATGGATGTTGTACGCAGGAGGCCCATCTCGGTGGCACGCACAGCCGCCTGCGTGCGGTCGGAAACCCCCAGCTTGGCCAGGATGTGCTCCACATGGATTTTGACGGTGCTCACACTCACCGTCAACTTGCGCGCAATCTCCCGGTTGGTCTGCCCCTTTGTCAGCAGTTCCAGCACTTCGCGCTCGCGGGGAGAGAGCCGCCCGGCGGGCAGGTCCTCCCGACTTTGCGTCTCGCTCGCAAGGCGCTGGAGCAAGCGGGCTACAAGTTCCTGGTTCAAGATCGACTCCCCATGCAGAACTTTCTGCACGGCGCTGATCAGTTCGCGTTGGGAGACATCTTTGAGCACATAGCCTGCCGCTCCTGCCTTGAGCGCCTCAAAGAGGTACTCCGGATTGGCGTGCATGGTGACCAGGATCACACTGGTGGCCGGGCACTCCTGCTTGACGGCACGACAGGTGCTCAGCCCATCCATCCCCGGCATGCGCACGTCGATGAGGGCCAGATCGGGCTGCAAGCGACGGCAGAGCAGCAGAGCTTCCTGGCCATTGGAGGCCTCACCGACCAGCTCGAAGCCGCGCTGGTCGGTGAGCATAGCACGCAGGCCTGCCCTGGCCAGCTCATGGTCATCTGCGATCACAATCCGTGCGGGTTTCGCTCTTCGCCAATGTAAGAGCTCAGTGTTCATGGAAATTATTCCTCTTTTCCTATCTCAGGCAATGTTATCTCAAAAGAGTGCGGTCTAGAGCGGCGTTCAGAAAGAGTGAACGACGCACCTCCAACAGCGGCAAGAATGGCAGATATATTGATTCCCTGTGGAATGGTAACTCACAGAAATGTTTTTGATGTAGAGAAGAGGGTTATGAAGCGGAGAAGAAAGGCACTTTCTGAGATTTATTGGTGAAGAAACCTTTACCAATAATGAGTTTCATGCACGCTGGCGTAGCAGCGCTTTTACGAGACGGATCTCTTCGTAAGAATAAGCATCACCCAGCAATTCTTTGACCGGTTTGAGGGCTTCGTCATCGACCTGTTGAAGGGCATCGTGGATGGCTTCATAGTGTCCTGGCTGGATCAACGCTGAAACATCGATGGCCTCACCTGCTTCGATGAGCTCGGCAAGGTGGCTGATAATCGTCGAGGGTTTGAGGTTACGCTCCCCGGCGATATCTTCTATGCTCTGCCCATCTTGATACATTTGCAAGGTGATCTGGCGTGTGAGGGAAGGGACAGCCGGGCCTGTCGTGGATGCTGAAGCGGCTTCTTTTTTTGCTGCCGGTTCAGGCGAGAGGCCCATGCTCAAGTCATGCATCTCGCAGTAGGCGCAAATTTCTCTGGTAAAGGGGATGTAATATGCCTCCAGTTTGCGGCTGCCAACGCCAGAAATTTGCGCGAATTGAGAACTGCTCTGGGGACGCTGCTGCGCCATCGCGCGCAGAGTAGCATCGGTAAAGATGATGTAGGGTGGTACTCCCTGTTCGTCGGCAAGCTGTTTGCGCAGATGACGCAGGTGTTGAAATAGACCTACCTCCTCGGGCGCCAGGCCGGGGGTGACACTGGCCGCTCTGGAGGAGCGCGCCAGGCTGTTTTGTAAGGATTGAGGTAAGGCTTCGATCACTACATCGCGCTGTTTGCGCAGGATTTGGCGCGAGAGGGCGTTAAGTCTGAGTATAGCATAGCCGGTTTCGGTTGATTCGCTCAACAAACCCTGGCGCAGCAGTGAGCGACCGAGATGCTGCCATTCTTCCATGCTCAGATCTCGTCCAATGCCATAGGTTGAGAGCTGGTCATGGCCGTAATCACGAATTTTCTTTGTATTGGCTCCGCGCAATACTTCGATGATATAACCCATGCCGAAGCGTTCTTTTGTCCTGGCCACGCACGAGAGAAATTTTTGCGCATCGATGGTGCGATCTTCCATGACGACTGTGCGCAGGCAGTTATCACAGTTGCCACAGTTCTGATGGAGAGTTTCACCAAAGTAGGCCAGCAGGGCGCGGCGACGACAGGCGGTGCTATCACCGTAGGCCAGAACTTGCTGCAATTGCTGATAGGCGAGGATTTGTTCGTGTTCACCGGTCTTCTGGGCAATAATATACTCAACCTTCACGCGGTCGCCGTAATTAAAGAAGAGAATGCACTGAGCTGGCAGGCCGTCACGGCCGGCACGACCAGACTCCTGGTAATACCCCTCGAGATTGCGCGGCAGGTCAAAGTGGATGACTGCGCGCACATCCGGCTTGCCGATGCCCATGCCAAAGGCGATAGTAGCCACGAGTACCGGCACATCATCGCGAATGAACCGTTCCTGGTTCTCGCTCCTCTGCTCGCTGGTGAGGCCCGCGTGGTAGGGAAGAGCGCGGATACCGTCATGGGCCAGGGCAAAACTGAGTTCATCGACGCCCTTGCGGCTCTGGCAGTAGACGATGACGGAGGACTCTGGCTGCTCGCACAAGAATTGCAGCAGTTCGCCATAGGAGCCTTTGTGCTTTGGGCGAACTTCGTAATAGATGTTGGGCCGGTCAAAACTGGCGATGTGAATGTGGGGGTCGCGGAGTTTGAGCTGGGTGAGGATATCGTCGCGCACGCGCTCGGTCGCGGTAGCGGTGAGCGCAAGCATAGGCACGTCCGGATAGCGCTTGCGCAACTGGCCCAGCTGGCGGTATTCCGGGCGAAAATCATGTCCCCACTCACTGACACAGTGAGCTTCATCGACTGCCAACAGAGAGAGACCAACATGCTCCTGGACCTGGTCGAGTAGATTGAGGAAGTTGCTACCCATGATACGCTCTGGAGCTACATAGAGCAGGTTTAACTCGCCATTGATAGCGGCCAGCTCTCGCTGCATGCGTTCAGCATTGCCGAGCGAACTGTTGATGAAGGTAGCGGCGATGCCATTGGCTTTCAAGCGGTCAACCTGGTCGTGCATAAGGGCGATGAGAGGGGAGATGACGACGCTCAGACCTGGCTGTACGAGGGCGGGCAGCTGGTAGGTGAGCGATTTGCCGCCGCCGGTGGGCATCAACACGAAGGAATCCCGCCCGGCGAGGATTTGTTCGACGACCTCGAGCTGACCGGGGCGAAAGGAATCGTGGCCGAAGTACTGTTTGAGAACGTGTTCGATGTTGCGCAAAGCCTACGTGGTCCTTCCTGAATGGATTTTTGTTAGTTTTTTTGTTCTTGATGATAATACCATGGGCGCGGAGTTCGCGCAATTTGCCAATGTATTCCTGGCCAATCTCCACGAATTTCTTATGGAGCGTCTGTTTTATCCAATGTTATCCCCCATGACAAGGATGTATCTGTATAGAGGAGAAAGGAGAGCCTGGTTTAACAAAACGCCTACATTACTATTTATATACCTGTCTACTTGCCCCAGCCGGAAATCGCTTTGAAAGCGCGGCGCACTTATGTACTTTTGACGACAGTCCGCTTACGCGGCCTCTTCCCCCAAAAAATGTAAATGGAGGTCAACCTCAAAGATGTCACGTTTAACGCTAAAGGCGCGCTATTCTATCATCTGTAGCGCTTTCCTGGCCTTTGCGCTCATCATCACTGGCATAATTAGCTATACTCTGCCAGCAGCACGACACGCGCACGCTGCACCAGTGCAGCGCATGTTCAACCATTTTCTCGCCACTCATTATAATGATGATGGACAGTATGATGATAACTCTGGCCCTGGTTCGTTGATTTCTGGACCAGCGCAGGAACAATACTACGACCGCGCCTATCCCCATAGCGCCATCTCTTACAATCAAAGCATCAATGCATATAATGCGTTCCAGGTTGTTTCAAGACAGCCAATGGTGACACAGGGACAGTCCTGGCACCTTGTTGGCCCTACAACGGGTACAGTGCCCGGAGCAGTCACCTATACAGGTCGTGGGACAGTCGTCTCGGGACGTATAACCGTGATTACGATAGCCAACAATTGCGATCAAAATCTGTGTCGTGTGTGGGTTGGCGCGGCAGGCGGCGGCATATGGGAGACCGATAATGCTCTCGCGCCAGTACCCAACTGGCGCGCGTCTTCAAATGGCCTTGCTTCAAATGCCATTGGCTCGATTGCACTCGATCCCAATGACGCGAGCGGCGCTACGCTCTATGCTGGCACGGGAGAAGCCAACGGATCGAGCGATTCCGAGGCAGGCGTTGGCCTGTTCAAGTCTACCAACTTCGGTAAAAACTGGCGACTGCTACCCGGTAGTGTCGCTGCCGCGAAAGATCGCTCTATCGGCGCCATCGCTGTCGATCCAACTAATCCGAACCACATCTTTATCGGTACCGATGTCGCGCGGCACGGAGCATCATCGGTGAACGGCGGGCGCTTCACGCCTCCTGACGCGCCACAGGTTGGCCTGTATGAGTCCACGGATGGAGGCGCCACCTTCAAGCTGGTTTTCAGCAAGACGTCGGATCCCGTTAACCCCGGTTCGCCAAACGGCAGCGATTTCTTTAGAGGCGGCATCACCAGGATTGCCTTTTACACTAATGGACCCGGCGCGGCACGACAGCAGCTCTACTTCTCCATGTCCGACTATGGTCTCTTCCGCGAGAGCGCGAATGGAACATTTGAACAGGTTTTTGCCTCGGCCGGTGGTGGCACCGTTGCAAATAGTGGTGGAGCGCGCACAGAATTCGCCCTCGCACCCGATGGCGGCAAGCTCCGCATCTACGTGGGAGATACTGATGGCAACACCGCTGACTTGTATCGTGTCGATGATGCAAATGTACCTGCGACCAGGCTGACAGACGGCAGCAAGAATGCTGGCTGGCTCAAACTCTCTAACTCAATCAAAGGGACGCCGGGCTTTGCAGCGTATAATTACTGCAACCCCCAGTGCTCGTATGATATGCCGATCGCCTCACCTCCAGGTCACCCTGACACCGTGTGGATCGGCGGGTCGATGCAGTACTCTGAAATCTTCACGGCCAATCCTCCCTCTAATGGGCGCGCGGTTCAGCGTTCGACCGACGCGGGAGTGAGCTTCACCGACATGACCGATGACATGCAGTCGCCGCCACAGGGTATGCACCCCGACCAGCACGCTATAGCTTTCGCACCCGGAAATCCCGACATCGCTTTCCTCGGCTCGGATGGCGGCCTCGTGCGCACAAGCGGCGGATTTAGCGATGCATCCGGCGGCTGCGCCAGCAGGGGACTGACAGGTGCAGATTTGACGGACTGCCAGAGCTGGTTAAAGGCGGTTCCAACGCAGATCTTCAGTCTGAACAGTGGATTGGCGACAGTGCAGTTCCAGAGTCTTGCGATCAATCCCCAGCATCCCAAAACCGACTTGATCGGCGGTTCACAGGATAATGGCACCTGGTCGTATAACCAGAAACCGACAAGCGCTGGCAGTAATTGGTTCGAGTCGGTCGGTGGCGATGGTGGTCAATCGCTGATCGATACAGGCAACCCGAACATTCGCATGCATACGTATTATGGACCAAACGGGGATGTCAATTTCAAAGGCAGCGATCCAACGGGATGGGATTTTATAGCCGATCCACTCGCTAACAGTAAAGAGTCGGCATCCTTCTATATTCCACTCATCGCGGCGCCCGGGGTGAGCGGCACGATGTTCACAGGGCTTGAGCATGTCTGGCGCACCAACGATAGCGGAGGGCCACGGGCTTACCTTGACCAGCACTGCAACGAGCTGACGGGCGATTTCAAGTCAACCTGCGGAGATTGGGTACCGCTGGGAAGTGATTCATTGACGAGCACCACCTTTGGCACTGACAAGGGTGGCCCTGGCAGTTACGTTGTAGCGCTCAGCCAGGCTCATAGCAACGAGAATATTCTCTGGGCGGCGACGCGTTTCGGGCGCCTGTTCATCTCGACGAACGCCGATGCTCCGGCGACCAGTGTGTCTTTCACCCGCATCGATACAGCCGCGCAGCCCAATCGCTTCATCAGCGGAATCGCCGTCGATCCTAAGAATCCCTATCACGCGTTCGTCTCATTCTCGGGATATAGCGCCTATACTCCTACGACGCCGGGTCATGTTTTCGATGTTACATTTGATCCTGCCAGCAGGAAAGCGACGTGGAAGGATATCAGTTATGATCTGGGCGACGCGCCGATTACCGGTATCGCCTTCGATGATGCAACCGGCGATCTCTACATGTCCACTGATTTTGGCGTCAGCTTATTGCGCGTCAACAGTACCAGTTGGGCGCCAGCGGCAGTGGGGCTACCGATGGTGGCTGTCTATAGCTTGACCATTTCCTCTTCTGCACGCGTACTCTATGCTGCTACGCATGGGCGCGGAGCCTGGAGGCTTAATCTGAACAAATAATTTCGGGGAAGCTGGGTGACTACAAGGGTCAACTCTACTATAGGCGCCTCCACCGACCCGCTCCACGCCCGGTGCGATGCTGCGCACCGTGTTTAGGCCTGCGGCCGACCTCCAAGGTCGACCGCAACAGATCAGAGCGTTTTTTCCGTCTGAGCGGTGATGAGGTAGCGATACCGATGTGCCCAATTGCCCAAACCGTCGTCATCATAGGTCGTTCCTTCGTATGCCATGCCACATTTCTGCATCACACGAGCGGAAGCGGTATTCTCTCGTTCACATTCCGCGTGGATCAGCCTGGTTCCCAGCACCGTAAAGGCATAGCTGAGCACTCCCCGGAGCGCTTCAGGCATATAGCCCTGTCCCCAGTAGTGCTGGTTGAGAGCATAACCACAGCCACATTCGTGCATCCCTGGCTCGTGTGCATGACGGCTCCTGCCAAGAATCAGCCAGCCGATGAGCAGCCCATTGCTCCGTAACGTGATCGCCCAATCATAGGCATCCCGCTGGGGGTTGGATGCTCGCTGGATAACTGATGCGAGCCATTGGCCCCGCTTCTGCTCATCCCACGAGGAAAAGTGCATGTAACGGGTAACGGAGGGATCAGACAAGAACGCATTGAGCGCATCCCAATCAGAAGCAACGAAGTCTCGCAGGATCAGCCGCTCCGTTTCAAGGGTAGGCATCTTCTCTCACGCTTTCTTCCGCTGTGGTGCGCGCTCGGACGACGTTCGTGCTCCTGCCATTGTACGAGAGATTCAGAGCGGTTTGCAAGGGATTGCGCGAGGAGATTGGCAGGGCGCGCGTCAAGTCTGTTTGATGCCAATCGACTCAGCCATCTCTTCGGGGATACCGAACAATTTGATTGGGCACCCCGAGGCGGCCACGGTCTCTCGGGCGGACGCCCACCGACGATCCACACCGCTGGCCTGTGGATCTGCATCCGGAACTCGTCAGCGACCGCGCCCCGCAGGGTGCCGCCGGGCCCGTGAGCACCGTCTATCTACCTCCACCTGAGCGGTCTGGTGGCAAGGAGCGCAAGGGTGGCGACAAGCATGCCAACGATCATGGGAGCGGGGATCGTCCCGTTCGTCTGGCTCCAGGCGATCCACGGTGTGGCACCGGGGAGCAAGAGGACGGCGGCGATCGCGCCGAGCATCAGCGCGCCGAGGTTTACGCCGAGCCGGAGCCCGCGTCCTGGTGCTTGCTCTGCGGCTTGTTTGCTCCAGTCGTTTGCGACGAGACGTGGGACCCGCCAGATGTAGGCGAAGACATGGATGGCGATCAGCGGGAGCCAGACCAGAACACTGAGGCCGTGCAGGGGGAGGAGTGGGCCAGCAGAACGCGGGCCGGTCACCACGAGTCCGATCCCACTGCCGATGACCACGAGGGTCGTGGCGATGAGCAGCGGGGCCAGCACCCGCAGCGCCAGGCGGGGCGGGCCTCTGCGCACGAAGGCGGGCGACCTGGTGTAATAGCGGAGGAAGCGGTAGAAGGTCGAGCCGATCTTGACGGCGAGCGGGCCGGAGAGGACCACCCCGACGAAGACATGTGCGGACAGCCCCGCACGCAGATACGCCGTGGTCATGAGCTCAACCACGATCAGCACGAGGAGCACCGCGCCGGCCAGCGCGGTCAGCCGCTCGTTGCCGACCACCGCGGACTGATCGTCACCGTTCCCTCCGGACGTTTGGGTCTGGCCCGATGGGCGCATGGGCCCATGATCGCCGAGCGATTTCATCGTCTCTCCTTCCTTCACACTGGGTTAGTCGCGTGTAGTCGATCTCAGTTGAGATCGGCTACGCGCTGACATCCTGACGCCGGAACACCACGGCACTCACCACGACAAAGCCGACCATCCACAGCAGCGCCACGAGCAAGGCCGCATGGTAACCCTGAGGAGGAGTGGGACCGACAGCCGCGGGCACGGTCGAGCCCGGCAGGAAGTTGAAGACGCGGACGGGGAACCACTTGGACCCCTCCGGCCACACCATTGCAATCACTCCCTCCGGGACCAGGACGTATGCCAGTGCGACCCCTACGGCGGTGCCTATCGAGCGCGTCAGCACGGCGATAAGCATTCCCAGGAGGCTAATACCGACGAGACAGAGCACCTCATTGCCGAAGAAGCTCAGAAAGGCGCGCATCCCTTCAGACGAGGTCCAGGCCGCCGTCGAGATCCCCTGAGACTGAGCTACAGCAATGATGAGAGCGGCACTGATGAGCAGGGTCAGTGTAAGGGAGATGGCCACGAAGAGCAAGAGGGCGAACATCTTGCCCGCAAGCAGGCGCAGTCGGCCCGACTCGCGCACCAGCAGGTTGCGCAGAGTTCCCTGGGACCATTCCGCGGCGATGTTCGAGGTGACCATGATGAGCGCGATCGCAATGATCAGTGACCGCGCCTGGCCAACGACGGTGATCAGTCCCTGCGTCGTCGGAAAAGCCTGAATGAGGGGGGTGATCTCCGGTCCGGTGGCGCCGGACGTGATCTGGTGGAAGGTCAAGTAGGCGATAAAAGCGGTGGCGACGATCATCACTCCCCCACCAGCCAGGACGCTCCAGCGGCGGAGCTTGAGCAACTCGCTGCGAAACGCGCGCACCATTAGTGATCTCCTTTCAACAGCGCCAGGAAACGCTCTTCGAGGCTGGCCTCCATCGCACGAATGACAATGCGGGTGGCACCAGCCTCCCTGGCCCGTTGGTTCAGTTCTGAGGCCCAGTCCAGGGGACAGGCAATCCGCAGGGAGTCGTTCACCGGCGTGACCGTGTAGCCCGCCGCGCTCGCGATCCTGGCCACCAGATCGAGCTGCGTCGCCTCCTCGGCTTCGACCACCAGCTCGCCGCGACGGTCAAGGAACTCGCGGGCTGGACCGCTGAACAGGGCCTTCCCGTGATGGAGCATCACCAACCAATCTGTGACCTGCTCCAACTCCCCCAGCAGGTGGCTACTGAGGAAGATGGTCTTGCCCTGCTCGCGCTGGTCGGAGAAATAGCCAGCCTGCTCCTTGAGATCCGCCTGGTGCTGCTGGTCGGAGCGGCCTGCCTGCTCCTCTTCAGCCTGAACCTCCACCTGCTCTATGGTGGGGAACCGGTCCCCATCCTTTCGCAACACCTTGTCCCGTTCTACATGGCCTTGTTGTATGTCCTGCCCGCTTTTGTCCTCGTGGTCGTCTATGCGCTGAGGCAGGCACGCGCGCGTGTGCAGACGCAGAGACTGCTGCAAGAACTTGAACAGGCGCACCGCCAACTGGCCGACGACGCCGTTCGTCTCGAAGAACTCACCAGGGCCGCGGAACGGCAGCGGATGGCACGGGAATTACATGACACGCTCGCCCAGGGATTAGCCGGCCTGATTCTGCAATTGGAAGCCGTCAAAGCCCATCTCGTTGCAGGGCGAGAGGAGCGGGCTCTTGAGATCGTCATCCAGGCCATGGGACGGGCTCGGACTTCGGTGGCTACCGCGCGCTCCGCCATTGACGATCTGCGAACCGAGACCATGACCCCCACGGATCTGCAACACGCGCTCGAAGAGGAGACTCTTCGCTTCACCGCGGCGACCGGCATTCCCTGTACCACGCAGTTCTCCTCCCTCTCGCCGGTTCCTGAGGCATTCGGTGAGTCGGTCATGCGCAGTGTCGCCGAAGGGTTGCTCAACATTGCCCGGCACGCCCAGGCGAGCCAGGTCTGGGTGTGCGTTGCCCAGCACGACCAGGAGCTGGCCATCGAGGTGCGGGATAATGGGAGAGGCTTTGATCCCACCACTGTGGCCCAACAGGGCCACTATGGGTTGCCTGGTCTGCGCGAACGCGCCCGTTTGCTCGATGGCCAGTTTGCTTTGCTCACCGCCCCTGGGGAGGGCACAACCCTGCGTTTCCTCCTTCCAGCAACCAGGAGAGGAGACATACGATGAACAAAGGGCACAAGGGTATCCGAGTAGTCATTGCCGACGACCACTTGATCGTGCGCGAAGGATTACGGCTGATCCTGGAGACTGATCCAGAGATGGAACTGGTGGGAGATGCTCCCGATGGAACCTCGGCCGTGCGTCTCGTGGGCGAAGCGCAGCCAGATGTGGTCTTAATGGACCTGCGCATGCCGGGCCTGGATGGTATCCAGGCGATCGAACAGATCCATGCCCAATGGCCTCAGATTGCCCTGGTCATTCTGACGACCTACAATGAAGACGCGTTGATGCTACGTGGCCTTCAGGCGGGCGCCTGCGGCTATTTGCTCAAGGATACCAGTCGAGAAACCTTATTGGATGCGATCCGCACCGCCGCCCGTGGAGAAACGCTGCTGCAACCGGAGGTGTTGTCGCGCTTGCTCGCTCAGACATCCTCGGGAAGACAGACTCCTGTTCCTCCTCGGGGAAATGTCGCTAGAGAGGTCACGCTCACCGAACGTGAACAGGAAGTGCTGCGAGGTATTGCACGGGGAGAACGGAGTAAAGAGATTGCCGCGCACCTTGGCATTACCGAGCGGACCGTGAAAACCTACCTGTCCAGCATCTACACCAAACTTGAGGTTGATTCACGTGCCGCTGCGGTGGCCAAAGCGCTCGGGAAGGGTTTGTTGTCTCCTCAAGATGGAAAACGGTGAGGGGCTCCACACAAGCAACCGATCTTCATGTATCTCCGTGCCTGGCTCGCCCTATCAGTCCCACATGTAGGTAGGGATGCTTGCGGCGCCATCGTCCTGTTCCCATGGGCGCCTTCCTTAATAGTGGTAGGTATTTTGGGCATCCTCTCCATTCCAAGGACTAACATCATCGACAACTATTTTAATAACAAAGGGGAATGAATTTAATAACAGAAGAGAATGATTATCCGGTCAATTTATACAGGCTTATTATAACAAAAAAGAATATATTGAATAACTTGAAAGAATGAGGGTAATATGTTACTGTTTTTCCAAACGCGGGAGAGGTTTCGATAACAACTCGTAAGGAGAGAAACTTGATGAAGAAGCCGTTTGGACGCGGTTTATGCATAGCGTCCCTGGCCTTAATACTTGCTCTTACATTCGTAGCATGTGGTAGTTCATCTCAGTCGTCGGGCAGCGGTTCGTCTACGACTGTACACCTGGGCTATTTTCCGAACGTGACTCACGCCGTCGCGTTAGTGGGCGTGGCACGAGGCACTTTCCAGAGCGCCCTTGGTTCAAGCGCCAAACTGGTCACCACAAATTTTAACGCCGGCCCGGCGCTGATTGAGGCGCTATTTGCCAATGAAATCGATATTGGCTACGTGGGGCCGAATCCTGCTATCAATGGCTATGTGAAGAGCCATGGAGAGGCCCTGCGCATCATCGCGGGAGCAGCCAGCGGCGGGGCGCTATTTGTAGTCAGGCCTGGAGCGAACATCAAGACCGCCGCGGACCTGGCGGGAAAAAAGATTGCCACACCTCAGTCTGGTGGAACGCAGGATGTTTCATTGCGGTACTACCTCCAGCAGCATGGTTTGGAGCCGGCCGATAAAGGCGGCAATGTACAGATTGTGCCAACCGATCCCGCCAATATCCTGACCCTGTTCAAGGAAGGGAGTATAGATGGAGCATGGGTGGCCGAACCCTGGGGAACGCGCCTCCTGGTTGAAGGGAAAGGACAGCTTTTCCTTGATGAGCGTTCGCTCTGGCCGGACGGGAAATTTGTGACCACCAACGTGGTAGTACGCAAAGAGTTCATGGACCAGCATCCAGACCTGGTGAGCAAGTTCCTGCAGGCACATGTAGACACCATCCAGTATATTAAAAGCAATCCCAGCAGCGCGCAAAGCATTGTCAACAGCGAGATCAAGCGCATCACCGGGAAAGCTTTACCGGGCACAGTCATTGCCAGCTCCTTTACGAATCTCGATATCATCTATGATCCACTAGTGAGCACCCTGATGGTCTCGGCAGATAGAGCTTACTCGTTGGGCTTCCTGGGCAGCAGCAAACCCGACCTGAGTGGCATCTACGACCTGGCGCCGCTTAACCAGGTGCTAACCAAAAAGGGCTTAGCAACGGTATCAGGTTCATAAGTCCATCATAGAAAGAGAACAAAGCAGATGTCTTATCAAGTGACATTGAGTCAATCAAGGAATGAAGCGGGCAGTGACAGGGGAAGTGGGTCCTACGGCGGTATCTCACTACAGATTGAGAATGTGAGCAAGGTTTTCACAGGACGAGCAGGGACCGTTGAGGCCCTACGACCAGTGAACCTGACTATCGAAGCCGGTGAATTTGTATGCTTACTCGGGCCAAGTGGCTGCGGGAAGTCGACCTTGCTCAGTATCATTGCCGGCCTGGAACCAGCAACTACGGGTAGTGTGATGGCTGATGGTAGGAATGTACAAGGCCCTGGCACGGACCGTGTACTGCTGTTTCAAGAGGCGGCTCTGTTCCCCTGGCTGGATGTCCAGCACAACGTGGAGTTTGGATTGCGTCAACTTGGTACACCTGCCGCGGAGCGTCGAGCAAGTGCTCGACGCTTCCTCGAACTGGTGCACTTGAAGGGTTTCGAACGCAGCTACGTGCATCAACTTTCAGGTGGCATGCGCCAACGCGTCGCGATCGCGCGAGCGCTAGCGATTAATCCTGCTGTGCTGCTGATGGATGAGCCTTTTGGCGCGCTGGATGCTTTGACCCGTGACAGACTGCACACCGAACTAGAAACGATCTGGTCATCGACGCGCAAGACGGTGGTGTTTGTGACGCATAATGTACGCGAAGCGGTAGCCCTGGGGGACCGCGTGCTGGTTTTCTCGCCAAGGCCCGGGCGTATCGTGCGCGAGTTTCGTATCGACTTACCTCGCCCACGTTCGCTGGAGGATCACTCGCTGGTAGACGAGTCGGCTGAAATTTTAACGGTGCTACGAGAAGCGATAGGCGAGCATGAAGGGGAGGATGAAAATGGCTAAAGCGGTGGATTTCTCGCAGCGTGTGAGCAGAGCCTCATTTGCTCCATGGCTGAGGCGTATACTTTTTTTCGCTGCATTACTTATGCTATGGCAGGTGATCGCAATGAGTGGCATCTGGCCCGATTACCTGTTTCCAGGTCCTTTCGCCGTGCTGAGTGCCATCATTACGGGGTTCAGCAACGGACTCTACCTGCAGGCCGTAGGAGTCAGCCTGTCGCGGTTAGCAATCGGGTATAGTATTTCGCTGGTAGTCGGATTAGTGCTCGGGCTACTGATTGGGCGCAACCGCATTCTTGAAGAAACGGTTGGCTCATTGATCCTGGGTCTGCAGGCATTGCCGAGTGTGTGCTGGCTGCCACTGGCGATTCTCTGGTTCGGACTAAGCGAGCGGGCAATCATCTTCGTAGTAATCATGGGTGCGCTCTTCTCGATCACGCTGGGTGTAGACGCGGGAGTGAAAAACACGAACCCGATCTACCTCAAAGCCGCGCGGAACATGGGCGCACGCAACGTGGCGCTCTACTCGCAGGTTATTCTTCCCGCCGCACTGCCAGCCATCATCAACGGGTTGAAGCAGGGCTGGACGTTTGCCTGGCGCTCATTGATGGCCGGGGAGTTGATATTCTTTACGCTCAGCCTGGGAAATCTTCTACAGACGGGGCGAGACCTGAACGATGCTTCGCAGGTCATGGCCGTGATGGTAGTGATCATCATCATCGGCGTGGCAATCGATGTGCTGATCTTTGGTCCCATTGAGCGGAATGTGCGCGATCGTTGGGGGTTATCCAGGTAGAGGTCCCAGGCGTCATGTTTTCCCGTAGGGGCGGGAGCGGGGTGGATGGGGGAGGGGGCGCCTTGTGTTGTGCGTCGCCCTGGTCCCGTGAGCACCTTCTCCCCTCCCGCAAGGGCG
>Ga0209239_1000562_pt1 | contig 21396 bp, 16 predicted proteins | sample GraSoi013_2_20cm_FD_185824 | JGI IMG/M metagenome (GOLD analysis project Ga0209239, IMG submission 185824) | Grasslands soil microbial communities from the Angelo Coastal Reserve, California, USA - Sample 10_02_2013_2_20cm (SPAdes) (version 2) | ecosystem: Environmental > Terrestrial > Soil >...
GGCGAGCACATGTCGGTGGACGGCAGTTTCATTCAGGCCAATGCAGATCATCACAGCCGCGTTCCCCGCGAACAACTGGCGGAAGTGGCTAAGGTGAACCACACGGTGCACGAGTATTTAGTCGAACTGGAGCGGGAGAACCCGGTCGAACCTCCCGTTGCGCAGCAAGAGAAGGTCTCGACCACGGACCCGGATTCGACCTACGCGACCAAAGGCGGTCCCGCGCGGCTCGGCTATTACGACAACTATCTGGTGGATAACGCCAGTTGCGTTATCGTGGGTGTGCAGGCTACGCCGGCACGGTTGAGTCAGGAGAGTGCAGCAGCCCGAGACATGATCGAACGCTATCGCGAACGTTACGGCTATCTGCCGCAGACTCTGGCCGCGGATACCACCTACGGCAACGGCGAATTACTGCAATGGCTCGACGACCGCGGCATCGCTGCTTATATCCGGGTGAAAGAAAATCCCAATGGGCCGACTGATCTCTATGGCATCGAGCAGTTCACCTACATGCCCGAGGAGAACAGCTATCTCTGCCCGGAAGGCAAAGTCCTGAAGTACGTCGGAATCAATGCGCGCAACCGCACACACGTTTATTATTCGACGGTGAAGCGCTGTCGCGAGTGCTCGCAAAAGAGCCGCTGCACGCGAGGCAAGTATCGGACCCTTGCCATCCACACCTGCGAGTCGGCGCGGCAGCGTGCCCACGCCCTGGCCAAGACACCCGCGTTCGCGATCTCGCAACGGGCTCGGCGGAAAGTGGAAGCACTCTTCGCAGAGCTGAAGAATTACATCGGACTCCGCCGACTGAGGCTGCGCCGGATGCGCTTCGTGCGCGAGCAGTTCTACCTGGCGGCCACGGCGCAGAACCTGAAACGGCTGGTGCGATTCCTCAGCTGTAAGCCAACTCCGCAGATTGCAACTGCATGAACCTGGCCTGAAGAAACTAAAAAGCGAATAACCAGGAGACCAGAAGGGACAAAAAGCGTGTCGTGAACCGAGATTTTTCAACAGACACGCTTGTTTTCGACAGTTGAGGAGTCGTTTATTTCCAGTGCTGTTGTTCGAGACTCGTGACGGTCAGCAAAACAGACGTGTGGTGGTGTCCCGTGCGCCCCGAACAGAGAACCTGTCGCAACACCTCTTTTGCCAAATAGCACCTTAAATCGCTTGTAGTCTCCTGGATTGAGCACCAGTTGCACTCTACGGACATTTTTCTGGCTGGGATTGAGGTCAGGTTCGGCCTTGTCCTGACTCACACAAATTGGCGAATCCAGATTCAGCAGCCAGTACGTTTCGGCCTTGTCGCCCTTGCGAATGTCACGATAGTTCGGCGGCCCTGCAAAAGTCTTGCGATGTAGTGTGCCGTGAAGTGCTACGAGGGCGGGTTCGTACGAACGGCAGCCTGCGGGCTCAAGCTGTGCGACGCAGAGAACGGGCAAAATCACTACCCAGAAAGCCCCGGTCCTCACCAACGACATAACCAATTGATCCTCGTCCGAGGTGATTGTATTGTGCCCTCCATTTGCTGTTGAAAAATCCCCACTTCACCAGCAATTTCCACACAGGCCATTTATGAGATAGGGATAGGTGCTAAGTTCCACCAGGTTAATCGAAATTCGCGAAACTTCGGAAAAGACGAATTTTCCCGATGGGGCGAAATGAAAAGGATCAAGCGATCTTACTGCCGGATTTCCCGGCGAATACCGGCTCGCGCTCGAAGGCGCTTTCCGGAACCGTCTTTCGCTTCCGAAATGACCTCAACCAGTTCTGGAAGGATTCCATGTAAGTATAGAAAACAGGTGTGATGTAGAGAGTCAGCAACTGCGAGAAGACCAATCCTCCGACGACGGCCAGACCGAGCGGGCGCCTGGACTCCGCTCCCGCGCCGAATCCCAGCGCGATTGGCAAGGTACCCATGAGCGCCGCCATGGTGGTCATCATGATCGGCCGGAAACGGAGCAGTGCGCCTTGATAGATGGCTTCCTTCGCCGATTCGCCGCTTTCCCGCTGTTTCTCCAGCGCCACGTCGATCATCATGATGGCATTTTTCTTCACGATGCCCACCAACATGATGACGCCCACGAATGCGTAGAGATTTAGATCGAGATGGAAGATCATCAGCGTGAGCAGCGCTCCAAAACCGGCGGACGGCAAACCGGAAAGAATCGTTATCGGGTGAATGAAGCTCTCATACAAAATACCCAGCACCAGGTAGATGACCAGGATCGCCATCAACAACAGCAGCCCTAAGCCGCTGATCGAGGATTCAAAGGCTTGTGCCGTGCCCTGAAAGCTGGTGCTGACGGTTGCGGGAAGCATTTCCCGGGCGGCCTTGTTGACGGCGTTGACCGCGTCTCCCAACGACACTCCCGGACGCAAATTGAACGAAACCGTCACCGCGGGCAATTGTCCCAAGTGATTGATGGTCAGCGGCCCCACGGTCCGCGTGAGTTTGGCGACTGCGTTCAACGGCACCAGTTGTCCGTTGGTAGAACGGACATAGAGCATCGATAATGCGGACGGATCGAGCTGATATTGATTTTCTAATTCAGTGATGACGCGATAAGCGTTATTCGGCGCGTAAATGGTGGAGACTTGTCGCTGCCCGTAAGCGGAGTAGAGCGCGTCTTCTACCTGTTGGGCACTAACCCCGAGACTGGACGCTTTGTCGCGATCGATGTCTACGTTGACCTGTGGGTTCTTGATCTGCAAATCACTGGTCACGTCTTGCAGTAGTGTCCGGAGTTGGGGATCGCTTCGAAGCCGGTTTTCTAGCTTGGGCTCGTTTTGATAGAGTTCGTCGGTATCCGGCGACTGCAGAGTGAACTGGTATTGGCTCTTTGTGAGCTGGCCGCCAATGCGGATCGGGGGCAGCAACTGGGGAAAGGCATTGATCCCCGGAACGGAAGCCAGCTTGGGACGCAACTCCTGAATGATCTCCATCGCCGACTTGCGCTCGTTGCGCGGCTTCATGCGAAGAAAAATTCGGCCCGCGTTGCCTCCAGCGGCCGTCGACATGAATGAATCCACCCAGGGCTGCTGAGCCACGACTTGAGTCAATGCCAACTGATGTTCGACCATGCTGTCGAAAGAAATACCTTGAGGACCTTCGGTGAAGATGAAGATCTGGCCCTGGTCTTCATCCGGCAAGAAACCTTTCGGAATCACAATGAACATATAAATCGTCGCCACCGCGACGGCGGCCGAAACTGCCATGGTCGCGACTCTGTGTCGCAGCGTGAATTGCAGTGTGCGGTCGTAAACCCGCAGCATGCCATCGAAAAATCGCTCAAAGAACGACCACAGACGTCCGTGATGGGTCTCGGCTTCCTTCGAGGCTCGCAAGAATCGGCTGCATAACATGGGAGTGAGACTGAGTGACACTACACCGGAAACAAGAATCGCCGCGCCAATGGTGACAGCAAACTCATGCAGTAAGCGTCCGAGAATGCCTCCCATGAACAGCACTGGGATAAATACCGCGGCCAGCGACAGGGTCATGGAAATAATGGTAAAACCGATTTCGCGCGCGCCACTGAAAGCGGCCTGCATGGGAGGCTCCCCCATTTCCATGTGGCGCACAATGTTTTCCAGCATTACGATGGCGTCGTCCACCACAAAGCCCACGGAGAGCGTCAATGCCATGAGTGAGAGATTGTCGAGCGAGTATCCCAGCAAATACATGATGGCGAACGTGCCCACAATGGACATGGGCAGCGCCATGCTCGGAATCGCCGTGGCCGACAGATTTCGAAGGAACAGGAAGATGACGAGAATCACCAGGACCAGCGCCAGAAACAACGTGAACTTGACGTCATTCACTGACGAGCGGATCGAGACCGATCGGTCATAGAGAGTGGCCACGTCCACCGACGGCGGCATTACGGTACGAAAACTGGGCAGCAGTGCCTTGATCGAATCTACGACTTCGACGGTATTGGTGCCGGGCTGGCGTTGAATCGCCAGAATGATCGCGCGGCGCAAACCCTTGGAGTCGTAAAACCAACTCGCTGTCTTATCGTTTTCAACTCCATCCACCACCGAACCCAAGTCCTTGAGCCGAACTGGAGCGCCGTTGCGATAGGCCACAATGAGCGGCTCGTAATCAATCGCCTTCTTGAGCTGACCACTGGCTTGAACCACGAAAGCCTGATGGGTGCCGTAAAGCGTCCCGGTGGGCAGATTCACATTGCCGTTCTGAATCGCGGTAGTGACTTCATCGATTCCAATCTGACGGCTGGCCAAAGCCTTGGGATCGAGTTTGGCGTGAACCGCATACTTTTGTGCGCCAAAGACACTGACCTGGGCAACGCCACTCACCATCGAGATGCGCTGTGCCATCAGTGTTTCCGCGTACTCGTCCACATCGGAGAGACGCAGAGTGGGCGAACTGAGCGACAAGTAAAGAATCGGCGAGTCCGCCGGATTCACCTTCTGATACGAAGGCGGACTGGGCAAGTTCTGCGGAAGATCTCGCGCCGCCTTCGCAATCATGGACTGAACGTCCTGAGCGGCGGCATCCAGACTGCGGCTCAGGTTGAACTGCAGCGTGATCTGTGTGGAGCCCTGCGAACTCGAGGAGGTCATCGAGTCCACGCCGGCGATGGTGGAAAATTGCTTCTCCAGCGGCATGGCCACTGCGGAAGCCATGGTGTCCGGCGTCGCTCCGGGAAGGCTCGCCGAAACCAAAATCGTAGGAAAGTCTACATTGGGCAAATCGCTCACCGGCAACAAGCGATAGCCCATGACCCCGAACATCAGGATCCCGAGCATGACCAGGGTGGTCATCACGGGCCGGCGAATGAAGAGTTCGGCGACGTTCATGACTACTCTCCCCGCGCTCGGGGATTCTGGGAATTCTGCGCAGTCCCTGTGCTGTTACCGGTTGTAGATGGAGTGACGGCAGCCTGCTTCAATTCAACTTTGGCTCCCGGCACCAATCGTAATTGCCCATCCGTCACCACTCGCTCTCCGGGAGTGAGGCCCTTGTCGACGACGGCTTGTCCATCACTGCTTCGGCTCACAATCACGGGGCGTGTTTCCACCGTCATGTCGGGTTTAACTACGAAAACGAATTGTCCCTGCTGTCCGTTTTGAATGGCTTGCGAAGGAACGACAATGGTGTTGGGCTGATCGGCAAGGGTTAAGACTACGTCCACAAATTGCCCCGGCCATAGGCGGCGGTCGGGATTGGCAAACTCTCCTTTTATTTTGATGGTGCCCGTGGCTTGGTCCACAGTATTGTCGATAAAACTGAGCCGGCCGATCGATGGCCCTCGGGTGTCGTTGGGGATGTAAGCCTTGATTGGAAGTTTGCCGCCACTGGCGTATTTCTTTATTTCACCCAGATACTGCTCCGGCACGGTAAAGGTGGCGTAAATCGGCTGCACTTGGTTGATGCTGACCAGAAAGGGAGTGTCATTGGCTTTGATCATGTTGCCGCGATGGATCATTAGCGGACCTGTGCGCCCGTTAATTGGCGAATAGATCGAGCAGTACTGAATTTGGACGCGAGCGTTCTCGACTGCAGCTTTGTCAGCGCGAACCGCTGCCTCGAGAGCGTCGGCATTGGCCCGCATCTGGTCGTACTCCTCTCGGGACACTACTCCTGAATTCCACAACGCTTCGTAGCGGCGAGCCTGGGTTTGGGCGTTGGCAGCCTGGGCCTGATCTTTCGCCAATGTGCCCTCTGCTCTTCTTAGATCTGCTTCCAGCGGCCGCTTGTCGAGGGTGAACAGGAGTTGGCCTTTCTTTGAAGAACACGCCCGTCAGTTCGCCGGTGATCTGGGTTTTGATGGAGACATTCGAATACGCTTCGACTGAGCCGATGGCCTTGACCTGCAATGGAACGTTCTTCTGCTCGACCTCTGCCGCCATAACCGGCACCGAGGGATTGCGCGGCGGAGCCGCTTTGGTGCCGGTGCATGAGTTCAATAACATGAGAACAGCGCATGCGAGAACCGCCGATGCACCGCGACGAAGTGTTTTAGCCAACATGATTGCTATGTTCCTGTTTTCTGCGATTGCGATCATTACTACTATTGCCGTTATTGAATTTCTCTGCCCGTTGTGAGGATGCAATCTCAGAGGCAGACAGCATGCCTTGCAGCCATAGCTGGGCTAGTGTCTTGCTTACTTGTTGGACGGAAAAATTCTGATAACGTTTCCCCCCAAATAATTCCTGAATCCAGGAATGATAGATCACCATTCCCAGGAAACCTCGGGCCGCAAGCAAGGGATCCACGGCCCGGAATTTCCCATCCGCACTGCGTCCGCGAATGTAATCCGCCAGCACCTCGTAGGATTCCGCTACATAAGTGCGGAAGAAGCGGTGAGAGAGGCGGTGGTTTTCGAGTGCGCTGTACAGCAGTAAACGAGATAGAGTCTGGTCTTTGGCTCGTCGCTCCAAAATCTGGGTAGCGATCCCAGAGAGTATTTCCAGATCTGTGCCGCCCGCGCTGAGCCGTTCTCGCATATGTTCGCCGGGCGCGGCGGCTGTGATTTTGCGCTCGATGACTGCCCAATAAAGCTCATCTTTGGATGCAAAATGGCGGAAAATAAGAGCCTCGGTCACACCCGTATGTTCGGAAATTTGTTTCGTCGTGGTCCCTTGGAATCCCTGCCGGGCGAAAAGCTGGGTCGCCGCCTCCAAAATCTGTACCCGGCGGTCGGCCGCTGAATAGCGAACTTGAGCTGTCGCCATAAGTAAGTAAATACTTACTTATGATATAGATGGAGCGCGATATGTCAAGGGCGACCGCTGTGCCAGGCGCCCCGGTTAGTCGCGGTTGTGGGCGGAGCTGAAGCGATCTCCCCGAGAGGCCTCTTGGGGAAAACGCCAGCCGAGTGCCAGCTTGCAGCAGTCCCGAAGGGACGGCACAATTTAGCCCAGCGCTTTTAGCCCTGGGACCGCGCCAAAGGGACTAGAGTCCCGGAGGGACGAAACACCGCCAAGTCCCAGAGCCGGCACTACGGGAGCCATCAGAAATTCCGGGTTCCTTCCGCATTCCCCCGAATCTTATGAATAGGGGTTTTAACTGGAGCCTATGGAGAAAATCACACCGCACGTGGTCATCATCGGCGGCGGCTTTGGTGGCCTCATGGCTGCACGGAAGCTGGCCCGCTCCCCGGTTCGCATTACGCTGATTGACCGCAAGAATCACCATACCTTTCAACCTCTGCTCTACCAGGTGGCGACGGCGGGTCTCTCTCCTGGGGAAATTGCTGCGCCTCTTCGTTGGATTCTTCGCGGCTGTCCTAATATCCAAGTCCTGCTTGCTGAAGTTGAAGACTTCGATCTCTCGCGGCGCGTGGTCAGACTCTCCGGTGAAGAAATTCCCTACGACTATCTGATAGTGGCTGCGGGCGCGAGCCATGCCTACTTCGGCCATGATGAGTGGGAACCCTTCGCTCCTGGCCTCAAAACCATTGAGGACGCGCTGGAACTTCGCCGCCGGATTTTGCTTGCCTATGAATTGGCTGAGCGCCGCGCCGCTAACGGCGAAGAGGAACTGCCGCTAAACTTCGTGGTGGTTGGCGGCGGACCGACGGGAGTGGAACTAGCGGGCACACTGGCCGAAATTGCCCGCCGCGTCCTGGCCAACGAATTCCGCTCCATCGACCCCAAACGTACGCGCATTCTGCTGCTCGAAGGCGGTCCCCGCATTCTGCCCGCTTATCCGGAAGACTTGTCGCAAAGCGCTGCGGGGCAATTGCAACGCCTTGGAGTAGAGGTCCATACCCCCACTTTAGTTACTGGCATCGAACCGGCAGAGGTTCGGATAGGCGAAGCTCGTATTCCAGCGGCAGGTATTTTGTGGGCCGCCGGCGTCGCAGCATCTCCTCTGGGAAAAAAGTTGGGCGTTCCCGTCGATCGCGCCGGGCGAGTGCTGGTGAATCCCGACTTGAGTATTGCTGGGCATCCGGAAGTCTTTGTCATTGGCGACTTGGCTGCCCTCAAAGATGAACACGGTAAGCTGCTTCCCGGAGTCGCGCCGGTAGCCATGCAGGAAGGAACGGCAACGGCGAGAAACATTCAACGCGATCTGCAACGTAAGCCCCGGCAGAACTTTCACTACGTAGACAAAGGCAGTCTCGCCACTATCGGTCGCGCCGCCGCCGTCGCTGACTTCGGGAAATTCCGTGTTTCCGGCTTCATCGCCTGGCTGTCCTGGCTTTTCATTCATATTTTCTTTCTCATCGGATTCCGCAATCGGCTGATCGTATTGATCCAGTGGGCGTGGTCGTATTTCACTTACGAGCGAGGCGCGCGGTTGATTACCGGCGATACCCGATTGCCGGGTTGGGACGATCTGGAATCGACGCATTCCGAACGTCCCAAACAGCGGGTAGGATGACTGTGACTAATGCTTCGAACATTACTACGGTTGTAGTTGCGCATCCATTGGCTTACTCTGGTCCAAAGTCATGAAACGTAACACCAGGTCGGACTGGTTTCCCGCGTTCATTGTTGGTTTCTTGTTGTGCGGACTTCCCTGCCCCGCTTCCGCGGAAATCTTGAAGATCGTAGTCAACGACACGATTCATCCCATCACGGATGAGTACATAGGCCGCGCCCTGGCTGAAGCTCAACGGAATAAAGACCGGGCGCTGTTGATTGAATTGAACACTCCCGGCGGTCTTCTCGAATCCACGCGCAACATCATCGAGAAAATCACTGCAGCGCCAGTTCCTGTCATCATTTATGTCACGCCGGGGGGAAGCCGTGCCGCATCGGCGGGGTTCTTCATCCTGGAAAGCGCGGACGTAGCGGCCATGGCTCCGGGGACCAACACGGGAGCGGCTCATCCTGTCACCATCGGCGGCGGCAAGATAGACGACGTGATGAAGCAAAAACTGGAAAACGATTCTGCCGCGCTGATGCGTTCCGTGGTTTCCAAGCGCGGCCGCAACGTTGAGATCGCTGAAACGGCGGTGCGTCAGTCCAAGTCTTTCACCGAGCAGGAGGCCTTATCTCAAAAGCTGATCGACTACATTGCTCCCAGTGAAGAAGACCTGTTCAGGCAAATGCAGGGAAAAACCGTGAAGCGATTCAATGGCCAGACTGAAACTCTCAGCCTGGTTGGCGAGCCGGTGCGCACCTTCGATATGACTCTGAAACAACGCATCCTGGCTTTCATCATGGATCCCAACATCGCATTCATCCTGCTCGCCATCGGCGCCTTGGCGCTCTATGCGGAGTTCAATCATCCTGGTGCGGTGGTGCCCGGAACAGTCGGTGTGGTTTTTATCTTGCTGGCGGTATTTGCCCTCAACCTGCTGCCCACGCGCTTCGCAGCCGTGGTGCTGATACTGGCGTCCTTTATTCTTTTTGCAATGGAAGCCAAGTTCGCAACTCACGGTGTGTTGGCGATCGGCGGAATTGTCACCATGGTCTTAGGGGCGCTGCTCCTGGTGGACGCGCCTATTCCTGAAATGCGGGTTCACCTCCTGACCGCCTTGGCGGTCAGCATTCCGCTGGCAATCATCACCGTATTTCTGATGAGCATTGTACTGAAAGCCCGGGCCAACAAGATTGTCACAGGCGCTCAGGGCTTGGTCGGAGAAATTGGAATCGCGCAGACGCCGCTTTCTCCGCAGGGCAAAGTCTTCATTCACGGTGAAGTCTGGGATGCCGTCTCTTCCACCAACATTCCTGCTGGACAAACCGTGGTGGTGCGGCAAGTCGATGGGTTGAAAATTCAGGTTGATCCTGCATCTTCAGCGCAGAGAACTCCCGCAGCAATCGTGGTTTAAAGGCGTATTCCCGCATCTCCAGAGACAACACCGTCTTACATCGAAATGCCTCAACCGGCACTGGAATTGCGTTACAATTCGCGGCAGCAGCATCCCTGACAATCAGGCGCGGAGGCGCAGATGGGCCTTTCATTGACTACCATCGCAATCATTATTTTCGGTCTATACCTCTTGAGCTCAATCAAGATTCTGGCCGAGTACGAACGCGGTGTCATCTTCCGGCTGGGACGGCTTTTGCCGAATGCAAAAGGGCCAGGCATCATCCTGGTGTTCGCTCCGATAGACCGCATGGTGCGCATTTCGTTGCGCCAGGAAGCTCTCGAAGTGCCCCCGCAGGACATCATCACCCGCGACAACGTTACGTTGAAAGTCAACGCTGTTATCTTTTTGCGCGTGATTGACCCGAACAAAGCGGTGGTGGAGGTATCGAATTACGTCTACCAGACTTCGCAATTTGCGCAAACCACATTGCGCTCCGTGCTCGGCGAGCAAGAATTGGATGAACTGCTGGCGCATCGTGAAAAAATTAATCTTCGCCTACAAAGCATTCTTGATACCCACACCGCGCCCTGGGGCGTGAAGGTGGCGAATGTGGAAGTCAAACAGGTAGACATGCCTGAAACCATGCTTCGCGCCATGGCCAAACAGGCTGAGGCCGAACGTGAAAAGCGTTCCAAGATTATTCACGCGGAAGGCGAGTTTTCGGCGGCTCAGCGCCTGGTCGACGCCGCAAAACTACTGGCGACAGAACCGGTCAGCGTGCAGTTACGCTATCTGCAGACTTTGACGGAAATCGGTGTGGAGAAGAACACTACTGTGGTGTTCCCCGTCCCGGTGGACATCTTCTCCGGCGTTCAGAAAATGTTGGGCAAATCCGCCGGAGACGGTTCTCCAACTGTCGCCAAGGGCTGACTTCTCCGGCTGGAATTAAGACGAGGTAAAAATGGCAATCGCGGCTTCGCAAGACACGGAAATCACTTTGGGTACTGGCAAGATGCTGGTCCTGTTTTTTGGGCTAGTGGCTCTGTGCGCAGTTTTTTTTGGTATGGGATTCTCATTCGGAAGAACCTCGGTCAAGGCGGCGGGCAGTGATTCTGTTCCCTCGACCACTACTGCGAGTGGTCCACTGCGTTCGCCGGCTGTCCGGTCCCCCAATGCCAATCCCAGTCCGTCTGCTGATCTGACGTTTTACAAAACAGTTGGACAAAACAGCAGCGATACCCAGTTAGCCACCAACGATCGCGGAAGCAATACTCAAGACGCGGGAGCCGCGGCCTCCGAGGCAAAAATCGATCCTGCGAATCCCGCTCCGCCCGCGTTGAATGGCTATTACGTGCAGGTCGCCGCAGTGAGCAAGCAAGAAGATGCTGAAGCACTGGTCGAGGCGCTAAAGAAAAAGCAGTACGCCGCATTTGCCAACAACACACCTACCGACAAGCTTTTCCATATTCAGGTCGGCCCCTTCCCCGATATCAAGGATGCCGAAAACATCCGCGCCAAGCTGGTAAGCGATGGCTACAATCCGATCTTGAAGAAGTAGAAAGATCCTTTGCGAAAATCTCGCCGATGACTCGGGCCTGCTGCTCAACTAATATCTCGTATGCGGATTTGCCGATTCAATCGCTTCGTAAGATCCTTCGCTAAAAATCCGCTCAGGATGACAGTTCGCGGATAGTGCTCAACTATCTGCTGAATCTCTGTTCCTTCCACGGATCTCCATACATGTGATATCCGTTCTGCTCCCAGAATCCCGCCTGATCATGATCGAGGAATTCCAAGCCGCGAACCCACTTCACTGATTTCCAGGCATAGAGGTGCGGCACGATCAAACGCAAAGGATATCCGTGCTCGGGGGATAACGGCTCGCCGTCATGACGGGTCGTCAGCAAAACTTCCTCGCGATCGAGATCGGCCAGTGGCGCATTGGCAGTGAAGGCCTGCTCAGCATGGATCAGCACGTACGCGGCTTCCGATTTCGGTTTAACCCGGCGCAGCAACTCCTGAAATGCAACTCCGTCCCAATGGTTCTCGAATCGGCTCCATCGCGTTACACAATGAAAATCGCTGGTGCGCTGAACCTTGGGCAGAGCATTAAATTCGTTCCATGGGAGCTTGAGCGGCGACTCTACCAGTCCATAGACACGAAAATCCCAGGTTTTCGGATCAAAACGCGGCACCGAACCATAATGAAGGACTGGCCATTTCAAAGTGAGCGATTGTCCCGGAGGCAAACGCCCCGCGCTTTTCATCGCCTGCTGCAGTTCCCTGCGATCTTTGCCTTCAAATAGCATAGGACTCTTAAACCCAGTCCTTCTTTTATATTGACAGGCGTCAATTCACATTTTATTCCTATCTTGCCATGAGCACGCCGGAGGAGACCCTAAATCGGATTTTGCATGCCGTCGCCGACCCCACCCGGCGGAAAATCCTGCAAGCGCTCAAGGAGCGCGGAGCCTGTTCGATTGATAAGGACGTCGGCCTTTGCGCTTCCGATATCGAAGCACGCGTTCACCTTTCGCAGCCCACCATTTCTCATCATATGTCCATTTTGATGAAGGCGGGCCTGGTGGAAGGCAAGAAACTTGGCCAATGGATGTGGTACCGGCGCAACGAACCGGCTCTGCGTGATTTTGCGAAAACGTTGCGGGAAAGTTTATAAGAGGGGCGACAAAACTATTTCCTAGCCGGCGCTTGCGGCTTGTGCCTTTTGCGACAAGCGTCGAGCTTGCGCAATCAGGTCGGCGACTTCGAAAGGTTTCACCAGGTAGGGCAGATTTTGTTCCTGCAGAAAACTGCGGATTTCGGGTTCTAGCACGCTGGAAAAAGTGAACAGCATGTGCTTCTCCAGGGCAGGACAATTCTGCAAAGTCCAGCGGTACGCCTCTTGCGCACACCATCCGCCCAGCATTTTTCCGTTCAGGATGAGCGCATCAAAGGTTTCGCTTTGCAGGCGCGATTTCATATCCTCGCCACTCATTACCGTAACTACCTGTGCTCCAGCGCCGGTCAGCACATCGCGCTCAAACTCCAGCACGGCCTCTTCATCCTCCACCAGCAATATCCGACCTTCGATGGCAAGTTCATGTCTCGGAACCGGCAAGTTTTGTTCCCCAGCCGGCGTGCGACCCGCGGACGGAAGCCGTACTTCGATAATCGCGCCTCCTTCCGGCCGATTGCGGGCGGTAATATCGCCTCCATGTTCCTTCACAATTCCGTAGCAGATGCTCAGTCCCAGACCGGTGCCTTTCCCAACGCTCTTGGTGGTATAGAACGGATCAAAAATGCGGTTCGGTTCCTTGATGCCCGCTCCGGAATCGTGGAATTCCGTATAAACGTTTCCGTCTTTTGCGTAGATGCACACTTTTAACGTGCCTCCCTTACCGGCTTCCAGCAGGGCGTCTACGGCGTTGTTGATGATGTTGAGAAATACTTGTTCCAATTGGTGAGGGTCGGCGGTCACTGCTGAAATCGCCGCTTCGATCTCGCGCTCCAGCGTGATGTTGTTTACTTTCAGATCGTAATCCCGCAGGGCCAGAGTCTCGTCCAGCACTTTGCGAATATCCACTTCCTGTTTCTGCGGTTTGCGCTGCCGGGCAAACGAGAGCAGGTTCTGCACGACGCGATGGGTGCGCTGTGCCTGTTTGAAAAGCTTACGCACAAAATCTGAAGCTCGCTCTTCCAGTCCCTCGCCTTCCAGAAGCTGGGCATAACCCAAAATCGCCGTCAGAGGATTATTGAGCTCATGCGCGACTCCAGCGATTAGCTGTCCTACAGCCGACATTTTTTCACTCTGCAGCAACTGCTCCTGAGCGGTCCTCAACTCTTCATACGCACGGCAGGTCTCTTCATATAGACGGACCTTTTCGATAGTAGTGGACAACTGCCGCCCAATTGCCACCAGCAGGTTTTCATCGTTGCTGGTGTACTCCCGGCTCTCGCGGCTGCTGATACCCATAATTCCCATGGGTTTGTCTTTGCTCCACAGAAGCACCCAAATCCAGGAGCGCAGTCCATCGGCTCGGATAAAGTCGGCGACCAGTGGAGGCAGGTGTGGCAAGTATTCGGGTGTGATTACTTCCGTCCGAGAACGGGTGACCAGATCGCCAAAACCATCCGGCAACTTGACTTCCGAAAGGCGAGCGCGGTCGGCACTGCGCTGGCCCCAACCGGCGCGGCGGCGGAAAGTCGGTTCCTCGCTCTCGCTCAGGTAAATGGAGCCGGTTTCCGCTCCCAGCAAAGAAATCACCTGGCGCAGGGTCAAATTCAAGATCTCGTCCAGATCGAATGACTGAGTCGCAATCACGGCCATCGCATTCAAAGCATTCAATTCGCGATTGCGCCGCCGGATTTCATCTTCGGCGCGCTTCTTCTCCGTCATGTCAAGCAGAAAACCTTGGTAGCGTTCGATTTTGCCGCTGGCATCCCGCGTGGCAAAGCTGCTTTCCATGGCAGTCAGCAGCACTCCATCCTTGCGTCGAAGCGTAACTTCAAAGTTACGGACGTAGTTGTGTAACTCGACCTCGCGGCGAAAAGCATCACGCTGTTCAACCGAAACGTAGAGCTCGGTATCAATGTTCAGCGCCATCAGTTCTTCACGGTTGCTGTGCCCCAGCATGCGCACGAAAGCGTCGTTGCAGTCCAACAGTTTGCCATCGTGGGTGACAACGAATACTCCTTCCTGCACTTGTTCGAACAGCAGCCGGTACTTTTCTTCCGCCACGCGCCCGTCGGTGGTATCCCGGACCACGTGGATGGTGCCTCGTTGCTTGCTTCCCTGGTCGGTGAACGAAGACGTGGAAACCATGGAAAAGCCGCCGAAGCAGGGATCGACGCCCTCGTGAAAACCCTCGTCATTTGTTTTGCAGTAGGGACATGCGGTCCAAGCTTCACGAGTTCGCGGCAGGACCGCCTCGCACAGATTGCCCACGACGTCGGCGGGAGCGCGGCCCAGGCGTTGGAGCAATGCGTGGTTCGCCTTCACCACCCGAAATTCGGAATCATGCAGCAGGACAAAATCCTGGATGGAATCGAAGGTATTCGTCCACTGCCGCTGCGCGCGCAGGATTTGTTCCAGAAGCCGCACATTCTCTACCGCGAACCCCAATTGCTGCGCACAGGTCGCGAGAAATTCCATCTCTTCCGAGGTATAAATGAACGAATGACGGCGTCCAAACATAAGAGTGCCGACGGAGGATTTCTTTCCCTGCACGGGCACTACCACAACATGGTGAAAGCGTTCGCTCTCCAGGAATGCCCGCATACTCTCGCCGGCAGTAGAAGCCTTAATCACCGTTGGCTTGCCTTCGCGCAGAACAGGTCCCAGAGTTTCATCCAGGGCGGACGAATCATGGTCGTCCACAAATTCTTCTGAAAGCCCGATCTGTTGTGCCACTACCAGATCGTCGCCTTCGAGCAGATAGACCCAGGCAGCATTCGAACGCATCAGCCGCTTAAGCTGGTCGAGGGAGGTCACCATCATCGGCCCATGTTGCTGCGCGCCAGCAATGCTGGTCATCACAGTGTTGATTGCGCGCAAGCGCCGGGTGCGCCCCTTGGACTCGTCAAAGACAATCAGCAGAATTCCCAAACTAAAAATCAGGTCTGCGATGGGAGCAAGGCCCGGTGGAAGATAGACATTCACCGGCGCCCAGTCCAGATGCAACCACAGCAGACTTACGCTCAGTATCCAGGGACCAATTTCCCATCGTGCCCAGCGAAAGCGCAGCAACTGAACGGCTGCGGCCAACGCGATAATTCGATAGGAGACCTCGAGCGCCACGCGCAGAATAATCGAATCCGGCCACCATAGAACCCGAAGCACCGCGTAGGTGATGACCGTGGTTGAAATCAGCAGCAGAGGCAGCAACAACTTACGGGCGTGGGTATACACCAGGACTGCAGCAGCGAAGAGGCATACCGCAAGAATGAATTCCGCCTGGGAAATTGCTGTCAAGTAGCTCGGAACATGGTCTCCGCCACCCCGTAGTGTCCAGCGGGAACCGAAATACGCCATCCATCCCACAATCCAAACCAGCAGATAACGCTCGCGAAAGGTGCGAAACACGAGGAGGCTGGCTATGAGGATGATCAGGGCGAGAGACTCCTGCGCCATCAGCTTAGGGACAGCGATGTCCCCGACCGTGAACCAGGTCCACCAGGCAGGCATATTCCTCGCGATTAAGAAGGCTGCGCTCGCCTCTTGATACCATGCCCGGTGGCCTTACCCGGCGGTTTTCGCCGCCCAAATGGTTACTTTCGGAATCTGAGAAGTAGGATAGAATGACGCTACACTGAACCAGCCCATGCCAGCCGAGCGAATCCTGGTTGTCGACGACGAGGAGACTATCCGCGAGATTGTCTCGTCGATGCTGACCCACGCCAACTATAAGTGTCGGCAGGCCGCGTCCGGCCTTGAAGCAATCGCCCTACTCGATTCCGGCGAAGAGTTTGAACTGATGCTCTCCGACCTGATGATGGCCGACCTCGACGGCATTGGCTTGCTCGAGCGCACCAAAGAAAGATTCCCAGACATGCCCGTGGTCATGGTGACCGCGGTCCACGATATTTCCGTGGCCCTCGCCGCTATACGCAACGGGGCTTATGACTACCTGCTGAAGCCTTTCGAGCGCGAACAACTACTCGCCACGGTGCGGCGCGCGATGGAGAACCGCCGCCTCAAGCTGGAAAACCGCGCTTACCAGACCAATCTTGAAACGCTGGTCGCCGCCCGCACCGAACAGTTGCGCAAGGCCATGGCCGATCTGGAGCGCTCCTACGACATCACTCTGGAAGCGCTGGGCGGTGCCCTCGACCTCAAAGATGCCGAGACCGAGGGACATTCCAAACGAGTTACCGCCTTCACCATCGCTATCGCCAAGACGATGGGATTAAGCGCCGACCAGATTCGGGTAATTGCCCGTGGGGCGTTTTTGCATGACATCGGCAAGATGGCCATCCCGGATGCCATTCTGCGCAAGCCTGGTGCTTTGGACCCTAAGGAAGTCGCGCTCATGCGCGAACATTCTTACCATGGCTACCAGATCGTGAAAAGAATTCCGTTCCTCCAGGAGGCGGCAGAAATCGTCTATGCCCACCAGGAACGTTTTGATGGAACTGGCTATCCTCGTGGACTAAAGGGAGAAGAAATCCCCCTGGGCGCCCGCATGTTTGCCGTAGCCGATACTCTGGATGCTATAACTTCCGATCGTCCCTATCGGCCCGCCCAAACGCTCACCGCAGCTCGGGAAGAAATCCAACGCTGGTCGGGGCGCCAGTTCGATCCAGAAGTGGTGAAGAAGTTCCTTTCCATGCCGGAGAACATCTGGGAAGATCTACGCAAGGAAATCGATTCGCGGATCTATCGTTTCCCCTTATCCACTGCCGCCAAAAGCTCCTCTTAGACTCCGCTTCAACTATGCCAGACAGTTTGCCGGGAAAATTGCATCAATTCCACTTGACCAGAGAGCCGATTCTGACGAAAGAACGGGCATGGATTCCCAGATCCGCGCCCTTTCTTTTTCACTCCACTAGTCCGGCCCAAGTTCCAGCAATGTTCGCGTTCTTTGAGTAACAGCATTTCGGGCGTATAAATCTATTGGTCTTGTCGGGGGAGAAATCATGAAAACTTCTATGGCATGGATGTCACTTGTAATCCTGACTGGCGCGTTCGGCCTGGCGCAGGATCGGCCAACAGTTACCGCCCAGCCCAACACCGTATTCGTCGGCGCTGACGGCAAGTTTGAAGCGAATCCCGACACCGCGCTGGTGCAATTCAACATTTCTGCCCAAGAAGAAAGTTCGCGGGCAGCCTATGATCGCGCCTCTAAGTCAGCCGAGCAGATCCGCCAGATCCTGCGCTCCAATGGAATCGAACCCAAAGCCGCCGAAATTGGATTCTTTTCTCTGCAGCCGGTTTACGATTTCAGGACTGCCAAGCGGAAACTGGTGGGATACCGTGTGAACACGAATGTATCGTTGAAATTGAAAGATTTTTCCAAGATCGCGCCCATCGTGCAGCAACTTGCCGACACTGATATCACGGAAAATCAGACAGTCAGCTATACCCTCGACGACATCGATGCCGCCAAGACCCGCGCCGTCGAAGACGCCTACCGCCGCGCCCGTGAGTCGGCAAATGCCGTGGCTCGTGCCGGAGGGCGCAGCCTGGGAGAACTTTCTTACGCTTCAGTTGATACTTTCGAGAATGTGCGGATTGTGGCTCCCATGAATGCACGTGTGATGGAGAGTATGGGCGCTGCCGCCAAACTTGCCGCGCCCACCGCCGAGTTCAGCCCTCAGAACATCCAGGTTACGGCCCATGTGAATGCCATGTTCGCGCTAAAGTAACGCGGCGTCCCGCCGGCAGTCGCGAGACATCGTCGCACGCGGGGCCACCTACCTTACGGGCGGGGGAATCCGATTCGGATCCAGTGGAACGGCGCGCTGAAAAACCATCTCCACAGTCGTGCCGGCATCCAGTTTCACGTCGTTGCCACGTGACAGCAGGGCTATGGCGGTCCCCACTACCCCTCCCGCAGCCGCACCGATGGCGGCTCCTTTTCCTCCGCCACTTAAGCCGCCAATCACCGCACCTGTGCCGGCGCTTTGAGCGACTGTCCCAACCTTCTGACCCGTTTGCCTGTCTTGGCGGATGGTGCCTTCCTCGCCCTTGATGGATGTCTTCTCGGCCCCGGGCACATTTTCCACCGCCCCCGGCAGCAGCACGGTGTAGCCGCTGGGATAGATGAGCGTGGTGAAATGCATCAAAACTTCAGCCCGCCCTTTGATTCGTCCTGCACGCTGCACGTGGGTGATCCGTCCCTGCACGTATGTCCCAGCCGGAATCAGGACACGATTATCCAGCACCACGGGAAAAGTGGTCTCCGCGTACACTGAGTCTCCTTCGCGCGCGCTCTTGGTCGAAACCGCATGCTTGAGTGCCAGTGGAACTTTTGTGCCGGCAGGAATGATGAGCTCATTCGTGCTGGCCGAAGTGACGGGCGACGATGAAGTCGTCGCGCTACTTGGATGAGCAGCAGGGCTGGCTTGAGCCAACACCAACGAGGAGAGCAGAAGTACAATCGCGATCGTGTGCATGGAAGACCTCCCCACCAAATCAAAGGCGGCGGCAGCCGAAAACAGCAACTGAGTATAGACCGCAATTAGTTTCCGATGAAGGTAGGATGCCGCCACGATGCGAAAAGGTTTCGTGGGATGGGGACTGACCGCGATGCTATGCGCCGGTCCGTTTGAACTGGCTTTCTCTTACGTTTCCCATGAATTGTGACTGCAACCGCTGGGCGCATCGTTCGCCGCACAGGTGGAGCGTACCTTCTTTCTGTGCAATCTCCTCGTCCCACGCGCAAAGGTAAAGCAGCGGCCGGTTGTATTCGCCAAAGGATGTCCACATCAGCCACCAGCGGTCAGTTGAGCCTTTCTGCACACCGCAGTTGGGACCGGCACAACGGTAGAAGGGATTGGCGAGGTTAGAGGGTCCAGCATCCATTACACGACTCCCCGGGGCTCGGAAAATGTTCGGACAGGTGTGCGGACATTGTAATTGAACTGCTGGCGAGTCGGGCGCCGATCGTCTACTTGTAGATTAGGTACTTCTGTCGCAGCTTTTGGAATTTCTCCAGCGGCTCGCGCCAGTCCTCCGCAATGCGACGTGCATCTTGTCCTTGAGAGATGGCGTCAGACACCGTCTGATTCACCAGCAACTCAATCATGCGTTCCATGTGAAATTGTTGGGGATACAGTTTGTGTAAAGCCGACGGCAATTCGATGCCCAGTTGAGGAGCGTCCAAGGCATTGCGGTCCGTAACAACGATGTTCACCCCGGCACACTTTTCGGCCGCATAAGTGCTGGCGTTGGGAGTGAAGGTTACCGGCACAAAACGAACGCCGGAGATATTTCTGGCGTTCAAATACTGCGTCAGTTCGCGGCCATTGATCCACGGAGCGCCCACGATCTCAAAGGGAGTGTCGGTTCCGCGCCCAACCGAAACGTTGGTGCCTTCAATCAGAGCCACCCCGGGGTAAAGCGTGGCTTCGGTGAGGCTGCGCAGATTAGGCGAGGGATTGATCCAGTTCACGCCCGTCGAATCAAACCAGTCGCCGCGTATCCATCCATCCATGGCCACGACTTGCAGCCGGGCGTTGATGTTGCGCTCGGCGTTAAACATCTGAGTCAATTCGCCGATTGTCATGCCGTGACGCACCGGCACGGCGGCGTAGTTCACGAAACTCTCGCGACCGGGATCGGGCATCGGCCCTTGCACGAACGAACCCGTGATGGGATTAGGACGGTCCAGCACGATGATCTCAATTCCGGCCTTGGCCGCGGCTTCCAAAAAATAACCTAAAGTAGTTTCGTAAGTGTAGAAACGCACGCCTGCATCCTGAATATCCACCACTACCGCGTCCAGATTCTTGAGAACCTCGGGCGAGGGACGTCTGGCAGCATCGGTAGCGCCATAGACGCTGTACACCGGAATTCCGGTGGCAGCGTCTTTCGAGTTCCCTACCTCGGTGGTATCGAGGGTGCCAGTGACCCCGTGCTCGGGGCTGAATATGGCGTCCAAAGAAACTCCGGGAACCTCGGCCAGGACGTCAATGGTGCGGCGTCCCTGAGAGTCGACTCCGGTCTGATTGGTCAGCAGCCCGATTTTGTTCTTGGCGGTAGCACCTCGCAGCACGTCGAAGTTGTGCGCTTCCAAGACGTCGATTCCGGTTTGCACCGAGCCATTGCGTACGGACAATCGGCGGGCCGCAGTCTGGGTCTCGTTATAGCCGGTAATACTTTTCAATCGCAGCTGTTCTTTTTCACTGACGGTCAGTGGCAGGGCCGCGACTACGGCAGTGGCAATCTTCGCGCGCAGCGCAATCACATTTCCCTTCCCGCGCGGATGAATGGAATTGGTGAGCAAGATGATGTAAGTGCGGGTGGTGGGATCGATCCAAATTGAAGTGCCGGTCCATCCCGTGTGCCCAAACGAACCTACTGGCAGGAGTTCGCCGCGATTACTCGACAAAGGAGAATCGATGTCCCAGCCAAAGCCACGCAGACTGTCAGATGTGGGCGGCTGCTGCGGTGTAGTCATCTTCTCCACCATCAGCGCAGGCAATACCGCGCTGCCCTTCAGCAAAGCCTGGGCAAATTTCGACAAATCTCCTACCGTAGAAAACAACCCCGCGTGTCCGGCAACGCCTCCCATACGGCGTGCGGTGGGGTCGTGTACAATTCCGCGCAACATCTTGCCCTGCTCGTCATACTCAGTTGGCGCAATTGCGGACTTCCAAGCCGCTGGCGGAAGGTAGCGAGTATGCGTCATCCCCAACGGAGTGAAGATGTTCTTCAGGCAGTAGTCATCCTCCGATGTTCCGGACACGCGTTCGATCAACGCGCCCAGGACAATGAAGTTGATATCGCTATAGAGAAAACGGGAACCCGGGGGGATGGCTGGCGTTTCGGCGAAAGCCATGGAAAACGCCGTATCGTGTCCCTGCCAAGCCTGCGCCAAGTCGAGATCTCCCCGCAGACCGGAATAATGCGTAAGCAAATTGCGGACCGTAATATCTTCTTTGCCGTTTTGCGCGAACTCGGGAATGTACTTGGCCACGGGATCATTTAAT
>Ga0209239_1000567_pt1 | contig 21289 bp, 17 predicted proteins | sample GraSoi013_2_20cm_FD_185824 | JGI IMG/M metagenome (GOLD analysis project Ga0209239, IMG submission 185824) | Grasslands soil microbial communities from the Angelo Coastal Reserve, California, USA - Sample 10_02_2013_2_20cm (SPAdes) (version 2) | ecosystem: Environmental > Terrestrial > Soil >...
CCGCCGCTAGCGCCGGCCGATCGCGGACCGAGTACACGAGCATCCTCGCCCCCGCGGGCCTGAAGGGCGCGCGCCTCGGAGTGTGCCGCTCCCGGTTCATGGGTTACAGCCCGGGCACCGACGCGGCTATGGAGGGCGCGATCGACGCGCTCAAACGCCTCGGCGCGGTGATCGTGGATCCCGCGGACATCGCCACCGCGGGCCAGTTCGACGAGTCCGAGTTCGCGGTGCTCCTGTACGAGTTCAAGGCGGACCTGAACAAGTACCTCGGCGAGTGGGCCCCCGCGGCCAGCGCGAAGACGCTCGAGGATTTGATCGCGTTCAACGAGCGCACCAAGGAGAAGGAGATGCCCTACTTCGGGCAAGAGATCTTCATTCAGGCGCAGGCCAAGGGGCCGCTGACCGACCAGGACTACCTGCGCGCGCTCGATAAGAACCATCTGCTCGCGCGCACGCAGGGGATCGACACCGTCATGGCCGAGCACCAGCTCGACGCGTTGATCGCGCCTACGGGCGGACCAGCCTCGCTGATCGACCTCGTGAACGGCGACCCGGGAGGGGGTGGGAGCTTCTCGAGCCCCGCTGCGGTCGCGGGCTACCCCCATGTCACCGTGCCGATGGGACACGTGCGCGGGCTCCCGGTCGGGCTCTCGTTCGTCGGGCGGCCGTGGAGCGAGGCGTTGCTGATCAAGTTCGCGTTCGCATACGAGCAGGCGACGAAGGCCCGGCGACCGCCCCGGTTCCTGCCTACCGCGCCCCTTGGCTGAGACGCTGGACCTCCGCGTGGCGGAAGCAGGTGACGAGGTGGTCATTCACCATGCCCACGGCTTGCATGAACGCGTAGCAGATGGTCGGTCCGACGAAGCGGAACCCGCGCTCCGCCAGGGCATCGCTCATCGCATCAGACTCCCGGGAGCGGGCGGGTAGATCGCGCAGCGTGCGCCGACGGTATTGCTTCGGCGTCCCGCCTACGAAGCTCCAGAGAAAGTCGCCGAACGAGGCGCCCTTGCCCTGGAAAGCGAGGAACGCCCGGGCGTTGCCGATTGCGGCGCTCACCTTCTGGCGATTGCGGACGATCCCCGGGTCCTTCAGGAGCTGCGCGATCTTCTTGCGATCGTAGCGGGCCATGCGTTCCGGGTCGAACCCGTCGAACGCCTCGAGGAAGCGGGCGCGCTTGTGCAGGATGACGCGCCAGGAGAGCCCCGCCTGGAAGCCATCGAGCACGAGCTTCGCGAACAGGTCCGGATCACGCCGCAGGGGCACGCCCCACTCCTCGTCGTGATAGGCAAGCATCAGCGGGTCGTCGCCGCCCGCCCAGCAGCGCTTGATCATGGCGCCGCGATGGGCAAGGTGACGTGGGACGGGTAGCGCGCCGACCGGTAGATGCGGTGCGTGGCGTTCTGATAGTCCGAATCCCTGGCCAGGAAAATGTTCGGCACGTACGTCTGCGGGTTGCGGTCGATGATCGGGAACCAGGTACTCTGGACCTGGACCATGATCCGATGGCCCGGGAGGAAGCGGTAGTCCTGGGTGTGGAGGTCCACGACGTACTCCGCCACGCGGTTCGGCACGATCGGCTCGGGGTGCTCGAAGCTCGAGCGGTAGCGGCCCCGGAACACCTCGTTCGCCACCATGAGCTGGTAGCCGCCGAGCTTCGGATCGGTGGGGAACTCCTCCGGGTAGACGTCGATGAGTTTCACGATCCAATCGGCGTCGCTGCCCGTGGTGGCCGCGAACAAATGCGCGACGATGTCGCCCCGCACCACGACGTCTGCTCCCAGCGGCTCCGTTTCCCAGCTCAGCACGTCCGGTCGGCTCTGCGCGAAGCGCTGGTCCTGCAGCAACCAGGTGTACCACCCCGATCCCTTCGCGTAGTAGGTCGGCTCGATGGGGCGGTTCCGGTACGGGACCGGGTGAGCCGGGTCCGACACGTAGCTGTCGAAGGTGGAGCGTGCCCGCTCGCGCGGGCGCTCGAAGGACAGTCGCCCGGCGGGACCGAAGTACAGGTCGCGCGCGCGGCTGGTGGTCGGCGGCCACGCGTCGCTCCGCACCCAGCGGTTGGCGCCGGCTTCGAAGGTAAGCGCCTCTGGCAAGTCCACGGGCTTGTCCTTCAAGTAGTGCGCGAAAAAAGCCGCCTGCACGCTGTCGCGGAAATACTCACCCGTATTCACGCCGAAGCCGATGTTGCCGAGCTTGTTGCCCGGCCCGCGCGACCACCCGCCGTGGTTCCACGGGCCGACCACGAGGAAGTTCCGGTGGAGCGAGTCGTGCCGCTCCAACAGCTCGTAGATCTTCAGCGGCCCGTAGAAGTCTTCCTGGTCCCACCAGCCGCCGACGTTCAGCGTCGGCACGGTGACTCGGCTCAGGTAGGGCCCGATCGCCTGACGCTGCCAGAAGGCGTCGTAGTTCGGGTGTGCGACGAAGTCGTTCCAGCTCGGCAGGGATCCGTGCAGGTACCGCGCGTTCACATTCGACAGCGCGCCGAGGGCCAGGTACCAGTCGAACGTGTCGTAGCGGTCGAAGTTGAACTGCGCGTTGGTGTCGGAGGCCTCGGTGAGGACGGCGTATTCGAAGCCGTAGCTCAGCCGGAAGGCGCCGTTGTGGTGGAAATCGTCGCCCAGGAACATGTCGGCGGGGGACGCCTGGGGCGACACGGCCCGCAGCGCGGGATGAGGGTCGAGCATGGCCATGGCCGTGAGCCAGCCATCGTAGGAGATACCGAGCATCCCCGCACGGCCGTTGTTGCCTGGGATGCTCTTGAGCAGCCAGTCGATTGTGTCGTAGGCGTCCGTGCTCTCGTCGATCGTGGTGGCGTCGGAGCGGCTTCGCGGCGGACGCTGCATCACGAACCGCCCTTCCGATTTGAAGCGGCCGCGGATGTCCTGGAACACGAAGATGTAACCGTCGTCCACCAGGGCTTTCATGTAGCCCGCGAACGCCCCGCGCGGTCTCTCGTCGATCCCGTAAGGCGTACGTTGCAGCATGAACGGCAGCGGGCCGTGGTCGACCCTGGGCACGAAGACGCTGGTGTGGAGCCGCACACCGTCGCGCATCGGGATCATCGTATCGACCTTGGTGAACGCGTCGGTCGGGTCGGGTGTCTGCTGCGCCGCGAGCGGCGCGACGACCCACAACAGCGAGAAGACGAGCCGGTGACACCGTAGCACGAGCGCTCCGTGGGGGAGTGTGACGAATTGTGCATCGCGCGCCGCGGCGCGGCCAGCCCGGTAATAGATTGGACCGATGCGCTACCTCCGGGTGGTCGAGGACCAGGGCCGCTACGTCGCGTCGCTTCCCGAAGGGCCTGCGCCAACGCCCGCGCGGGGCGAAGTGCTCATCCGGGTCGCGGCGTCCGGGGTGAACCGCGCCGACCTCCTGCAGATCGCCGGGCGCTACCCGCCACCACCCGGTGAGCCTGAAATCCTGGGGCTCGAGGTCTCGGGCGTGCTCGACGAGACGGGCGAACCGGTTTGCGCCCTACTCGCGGGCGGCGGGCACGCCGAATGCGTCGCCGCGCCGGCAGGGCAGGTGTTTCCGGCACCTCCCGGCCTGGACGTGATGACCGCGGCCGGTATCCCGGAGGCGTTCCTCACGGCGTTCGTGAACCTGATCGTCGAGGGGGGCCTGGAGCGGGAGGCGACGGTCCTGGTACACGCGGGCGCGTCGGGGGTGGGGCTCGCGGCCATCCAGGTCGCGAAGGTCTCCGGGGCGCGGGTCGCCGCGACGACGCGCAGTGCGGACAAGCTCCAGGCCCTGGAGAGGACGGGGGCTGATCTGGCCATCGACACCGGCCGACAAGCCTTCGCGGCGGAGATCGAGAAGCGCTGGGGTCGCGACGCGGTCGACGTGGTACTCGACCCGGTAGGGGCGTCGACGCTCGCGGGCGACCTGCGGGTGCTCAAGCCCGGCGGGCGCATCGTGATCCTAGCCACGATGTCCGGCGGCCGCGCGGAGCTGGACCTCGCGCTCCTGATGCACAAACGGGCCCGGCTGGTGGGCTCGACGCTGCGGTCGCGGAGTCGCGCCGAAAAGGCAGCGATCGTGACCCGGTTCAAGGACGAGATCCTCCCGGCCTTCGCCGGCGGAGCCCTGCACGTCGTCGTGGATGCGGTGTTTCCGGTTGCTCGGGCGGCGGAGGCGTTTCAGCGCATGGGCGAGAACCGCAACGTGGGCAAGATCCTGATCGCCTGGCGACGGGACTGATGTATCTTTCGCCGCCGTGAAGCCAGGCCGAGCGCGACGTTTCGTCTACGCGGTGGCGGTTGCGGCAGCGTGCCGGGGAGCGCGTAAGCCGGCCGCCGCGCGGGTGGCGGCACCGGATACCGTGTCCCCGCCGGACACGGTGAATCTCTACGCCGCGGCCGGGGCGAACGCGCTCTCGAGCGTCGCCATGCGGGCCCGGCCGCTCGTGTATGTCCCCAATTCGCACGACGGCACGGTGACCGTCATCGACCCGCGCCGCTATCAGGTGGTCCGCACCTTTGCCACCGGCGCCCTGCCGCAGCACGTGGTTCCCTCTCACGACCTGACGACCCTCTGGGTGGCGAACAACCGCGGGAACAGCCTGACACCCATCGATCCGACAACGGGTCGCGAGAGCGCGAGCGTTCCCGTCGCCGATCCTTACAACCTGTACTTCACGCCGGATGGCCGGTTCGCCATCGTCGTGGCCGAGCGGCGACGGCGGCTCGATTTCCGCGACGCGAAGACGATGGCGCTGGTGCAGTCGGTCGCGCTGGGGTGCAAGGGTGTGGACCACATGGAATTCACGGCGGATGGGCGGTTCGCGGTCGCGACGTGCGAGTTTTCGGGGCAGCTCGTGAAGGTCGATCTCGAGGCCCGCACCGTCATCGGCTACTTGACCCTCGACCCCGGGGGACTGGACAGCGCGGGCATGCCGCAGGACATCCGCTCGTCGCCGGACGGCCGGGTGTTCTACGTGGCGGACATGAAGGCGAACGGCGTGTTCCTGGTGGATCCAGAGGGATTCCGGCGCCTCGGATTCATTGCGACTGGGAAGGGGACGCATGGGATTTATCCGAGCCGCGACGGGCGCTTCATGTACGTCACGAACCGTGGCTGGAACACGACTGCGGGGGGGCGTCACGGGCCCGGGTCCATCAGCGTGCTCGACCCGCGGACCCGACGCGTCGTGGCGACGTGGCCGGTTCCCGGCGGCGGCAGTCCCGACATGGGGAACGTGAGCGCCGACGGGAAGGAGCTTTGGGTGTCGGGTCGCTACGACGAAGAGGTGTACGTGTTCGACACCGAGACGGGGCAGCTGACACACCGCATAAAAGTGGGGCGAGAGCCACACGGGTTGTGTGTATGGCCGCAACCGGGCCGCTATTCCCTGGGGCACACAGGAAACATGCGATAAACAAAAACGACGTCGAGTAGAGACGTCGCGCACAGGCGTCACGCGGAGACGTGGGGGTGGGATGAATCGGATCAAAGGAAAGCTGATACTCGTCACCGGAGCGAGCTCGGGAATCGGCGAGGCGTGTGCGCGACGGTTCGCCGCTGAAGGGGCCGACCTGATCCTCTGGGCGCGGCGGGCCGATCGCTTGGAGCGCCTGGCGGCCGAGCTCGGCACGGCGCACCGGGTGTCGCTTTCGCTCGCCCAAGTCGACGTGCGGGACCGCGCCGCGGTCAATCGGGCCGTCGAGGCTCTCGTGCGAGGAGGTCGCGTGCCCGACGTCCTGATCAACAACGCGGGGCTCGCGAGCGGGCTGGCGAAGATTCACGAGGGCGATCCCGACGACTGGGATCGCATGATCGACACCAACCTGAAGGGGCTGCTCTACGTGAGCCGGGCGATCCTGCCGCACATGGTCGCACGGCGCCGCGGGCACGTGGTGAACATCGGCTCGATCGCCGGCCACCAGACGTACCCGATGGGGAACGTGTACAACGCGACCAAGTTCGGCGTGCGCGCTCTCACCGAAGGGATGAACCTCGACGTGGCCGGCACGCCGATCCGCGTCTCCGCAGTGGACCCCGGTCTTGTCGAGACGGAATTCTCCGAGGTGCGGTTCCACGGGGACAAGGAGCGCGCGGCGGCGGTGTATCAGGGGTTGAAGCCGCTCAGCGCGGACGACGTCGCCGACGCGATCGCGTACATCGTCAACCTGCCCGAGCACGTGAACATTCTCGACCTCGTCATCATGCCGACCGTACAGCGCAACGTGTACGTCGTGGACAAAGGACAATGAAGGCGAGCGTGGTTGTCGCGCTCGGCGCCGCTCTCGTGGTGCTTGCCGCTTGCGACAACGGGAACGGACCACCGCCACCCCAGGCGTCGCGCCTCCGCGTGCTGCACACGATTCGCGGCGGACCATCGCTCACCGTGTTCGTGGACGGGGGGCGGGGGAGCACGGTTGCCTTCGGCCAGTTGAGCCGGACGGCCTTCCTGTCGCCAGGCCAACACGACCTGGCGCTCGTGGCGTCGGACATGACCAACAGTTTGCTGTTGCTGTTCAACACGGCGGAGGGCGAGAACTACAGCGTGTTCGCGATCGATACGACGATCAGCGGCACTCACACGATAGAGCCCGTGTTCGTGCTCGACACGGGCGCGGTGCCACCGGCGGGACACAGCCGGCTCCGGATCGCCAACTTTGCCGCGGCAGCGCCGGCGATCGATGCCCATCGCACGCAACCGGACAGCACCGGGCTGGTCGTGACCGCGCAGCCACTCACCTTTCGCGCCGTGACGCGCTACTTCGACGGCGCAGCGGGCGACTGGAGTGTCGTAATCTCCCAGGCGGGGATGACCGACACGCTGCTGGCGACGGGGTCGATCCCGATCGCCGACGGGCAGGCACGGACGGTGGTGGTGCTCGATTCGACCGTGGGGCACGTCACCTGGCGGCTGGTGCCGGACCGGAACTAGCCACCCGGGCCGCCGCGGCGAACTGCCGCACGATCTCTCCCGCCGGCTCGATGCTCGTGATGCCGCTCACACTCTTCCCCGCCTGCCAGTAGTCCCGCGACGACGGGCCGGCGAAGTGGCCGCGCTTCAGCCGCCATGCCGAATTGAGCGCGTACAGGGTGCGCATGAAATGCTTGGTCCGGCGGTGCCGCAAGAGCCAGCGGGCGATGGGGCCGGCCTCGGTGCCGACGCGGTCTACGTAGGGAGTGCGGATCACGGCGAGGGGCACGCCGGTGACCCGCTCGGTGAGCACGATGTCGTCCTCCCCGGCTGCCACGATCGCGCGCTTGTAGTCGGGGTGCGCCGTACATTCGGTGGTGGCGATGAAGCGGGTGCCGAGCTGCGCCCCCGCGTAGCCGATGCGGAGCGCCGCGACGAACCCGGCCGCGTCGCCGATCCCGCCGGCGCACACGAGGGGCACGCCCAGGTCAGTCAGCTCCTCCATCAGCTGCTCGGCGCTGTTCGCTCCCGCATGCCCGCCGGCGCGCCGGTTCACGGCGATCAGACCGCGCACCCCCGAGTCGAGCCCCTTCAGCGCCCACTTGCGCTCGGTCACGTCGTGGTACACCAGGCCGCCGACCTGGGCGACGCGATCCACGACCCAGCGCGGCTTACCGAGCGACGTGATGAAAAACCGCACCCCCTCGTCGATCGCCACGTCCACCCAGCGCTGCATGCGATCGAGGTACAGCCGGGACGACTGCTCGATCAGGACGTTCATGCCGATCGGCTTGGTGGTGAGCCGGCGGATGAGCCGGAGACCTTCCCGCAGGTCATGTCCGTGCACGTACACCATGGACAATGGTTGGACGATGCCGATGCCGCCGGCCTCGGACACGGCGGCGACGAGCTCGGGGTTCGAGCATGGGAACATGGCGCCGCCGATGAGCGGCACCGTGATACGTGCGTCGCGGGTGAGGGCGGTCTCGAGCACCGTCACCGCGGCGACACCGGTCCGATGCGCCAGCGCACCGTCGCCCGGGCGACGATATCGCCGGCGGCATCCGAAATCACGGACTCGAAGTCGTGCTCCGCCTCGCGGCTCGCATCGGGGATGTGGCAGCGCGCCTCCGCCGTCAGCGTGCCGCGGGCCTTCTTCAGGTAGGCGATGGAGAGCGTGGTGGGGATGCCGCGCGCACTCGCCGGCAAGCCCGTGGTGACCGCCAGGCCACTCGTCACCTCTGCGAGATTGGCGAGCGCTACCGCATGGATCGAGTTGAGGTGGTTCCGCACCGCGCGGCGGTCGGCCATCCGGACCCTGGCGTAGCCTGGGCGGAGCTCCAGGACGTGCGGCCGTACCGAGCCGGTGTATGGCACCAGGCGCCATAAGAGCCAGCTGAACAGCCGCTTGCCCCCGGGGAGCGGGGCCAGCCGCTCCCACCAGGCGCCCACCGTCACGGGGTCGCGGATCCTCCCTGTCCGAGCAGGTAGCGCTCGGTGAAGAGGATGGTCGCGAAGAACTGGAAGTCCTGGTTTCCCTTCTTGCGGAAGCCGTGACCCTCGTCCTTGGCCATCAGATACCACACGGGCACACTGCGGCGCTTCAAGGCCGCCACCATCTGCTCGGACTCGGTGCGCGGCACCCGAGGATCGTTCATGCCCTGAATGATGAAGAGCGGCTTCGTCACCTTGTCGACGTTGTTCAGCGGGGCGGTCCGCTCCATCCAGGCGCGCAGCGTCGAGTCGCGCTCGTCGCCGTACTCCACCCGGCGCAGGTCCTGGCGATACCCGGAGGTGTGCTGGAGGAAGGTCGCGAGGTTCGAAATACCGACGACGTCCACGGAGCAGCAGATCGGACCGTCATACTGGGTGGCGGTCACCAGCGTCATGTGGCCTCCGTAACTGCCGCCCGTCACCAGCACATGATCGGCGTCGAGATCGGGTCGCGTGCGGATCCACTCGAGCAGGGCGCCGATATCCTTGTAGGCCCCGTCGCGCCGCACCCCGTTGTCGAGCTTCGCGAACGACTTGCCGTAGCCCGTTGAGCCACGGATGTTGGGAAAAATGATGGCGATCCCGAGCTCGTTGACATAGAAGCTGTTGCGGCCGAGAAAGCCCGGCCGGGACTGGCCCTCGGGTCCCCCGTGGATGTTGATGATCACCGGGCGCCGGCCGGCGAAGCGGGCGGGGGGCTTATAGAGGAAGCCCGAGATGGCGCGCCCGTCGAAGCTCGGCCAGTGCACGAGCTCGGCCTCGGCGAAGTCCCCGGTGTTGAGCCCGGCCGTCTCGCTCTCCGTCCAGCGGGTGACCGTGCCGCTCGTGAGCTCGAGCGAGTAGGCGTCGGCGGGCGCGCGCGCGGTGGTCAGTGTGAACCCCAGCTCGGCGCCGCCCTTCCGCCACCGAACGTCGGAGATCAGTCCGGGCGGGAGCTTGGGAATGCGGCGCTCGGCGCCCGTCGCGGCGTTGATCACGTGCAGGGCGCCGACGCCGTCCTCGTTCGTGACGCAGGCGATCCACCGGCCATCCGGGGACAGATCGAACTCGTCGACGTCCCACGGGATCGCGGTCGTGAGGAAGCGGTAGCCCTTGGTCGCGAAGTCGAGATACGCGAGGCGTCGGAACTCGGAGCCCTGGTCGGTCGAGAGATAGATACCCTTCCCGTCGGGGCTGAACTTCGCGTCGCCGTAGGCCACCGGTTCGCTGCCCGGCTGGGGCGCGAGCAGCGTCTTCTGGCCGCTCGCGGCGTCCACCAGCCACAGATAGCCCTCGTTGACCGACACGCCCTGAGAGAGGAGGATCGTCCGGTCGTCGGGCGACCAATCGAGGGGCCCATACCCGCCACCCTGGAGCTGGAGCACCATGCGATCAGTGGCGGCGTTGCTCGGGTCCACTACCCACAGGTCCAGGTCCCGCCCGGTGCGGCGCGTCGACATGTAGGCGTAGCGGTCGCCCTTGTGCGACCATGCTCCGCCCACGTTGCGCGACTTGCCGTCGGTGAGCAGGGTGATTTCGCCGGTTGCCGCGTCGTAGCGATACTTCTGGAAGAACTCGGCGCCTCCCACGTCCTTGGTGAACACGATGTAGCGGCCGTCGGTGGGCTGATACGACGCGCCGGAAACGGGGTCGGGGAAGAAGGTGAGCTGGGCACGGTCGCCGCCGGGTGACCGCACACGGTGCAGCTGGGGCGCGTCGCCGAACCGGGTCCCGATGATCATCTCACGCCGCGTCGGATGCCAGTCCCAGAAAGCGGCCGCGCGGAACTCGCTGTAGGGGCGCGCCGCTTCGGCGAGGGCCGCCGGCACCGGAGGGAGCCCGTCGGTCACGAGGTTGTCGCTCGGCGTGACGACGCCGGACTGGGCGAGCGCCGGGCGAGCGACGAGGACGGCGATGGCAAGAAGCAGACACGAGAGCCTTGGCATACGGGCGCCCCAGGCGCGATGTGGGTCGAGAAAGCTACGGCGGTATCGGCACGGTTGCGAGATGTAGGGGCGCAGCATGGCTGCGCCCCTACCGATGGCAAGCGCGCGCGCTCGCCGACTCGCACGCCGCGTCGTAGCTTTCGGCGGATTCACGAGTGTTGGGGGAGAGGTGACGGCATACAGGTATCCCGAGAGCCACGTCTTCTACCGCAAGCTGGGTCGCCGCTACCCGCGCATCGTGCGGGGCGCGGGCTGTTGGCTGTACGACGAGCAGGGCAAGGGCTACCTCGACGCCGTCGGCGGCGCCTACGTCGCGAACCTCGGCCACTCGAATCCGGAGATGGCGGAGGCGCTAGCGCGTCAGGCAGGCGAGTTCGGCTACGTCTCGGCGACCGCGTTCACCCACGGCCCGGTCGAGGAGCTCGCTCGCGAGCTTGCCGCAACCCTCCCGCGTGGGCTCGACAAGCTCTATTTCCTCTCGAGCGGCTCGGAGGCGGTCGAGGCCGCCTTGAAGCTCGCCAGGCAATACTGGATCGAGGCCGGCAAGCCCAGCAAGCACCGCATCATCGCGCTCACCCCCTCCTATCACGGGAACACCCTGCTGGCCCTTTCGGCCTCGGCGCGGGAGCCGTACAAGCTGCCGTTCCGCGAATGGCTCGTCGATGTCGAGCGGGTTGCCGCGCCCTATCCCTACCGCTGCGGCTGTCGCGGGGACGACCCGACGTGCCCGGCCTGCAGCGGCGCCGCTCTCGAGGATGCGATCCGGCGGGCCGGTGCCGACACGGTGGCGGCGTTCATCGCGGAGCCGGTCGGCGGCTCATCCACCGGAGCGTCCACGCCGCGCCCCGAGTACTTCCGGACGATCCGGGAGATCTGCGACCGCCATGAGGTACTGTTCGTGGCCGATGAGATCCTGTGCGGCGCGGGCCGGACCGGCAGCTGGTGGGCCATCGAGCCGTACGGGGTCGCTCCCGACCTCATGACGCTGGGCAAGGGGATCTCGGGCGGCTATGCGCCGCTCTCGGCGGTGGCCGCGCCGGAGCGGATCGTCGACGTCATCGCGCACGGCTCCGGGAGCTTTCTGCACGCTCAGACATTCTCATTCCACCCGGTGGCGTGCGCGGCCGGGCTCGCGGCGGTTCGCATGCTCAAGCGCGACCGCCTCGTCGAGCGGTGCGCCACGCTCGGCCGAATCTTGCAGCGCCGCCTCGCCACGCTCACCCAGCTGCCCCACGTGGGCGACGTGCGGGGGCGCGGGCTCCTGGCGGGGATCGAATTCGTCGAGGATAAGACCACGCGAGCCCCGTTCCCCCGTGCGGCGAAGTTCGTCGAGGCGTTCACCGAGGCGGCCCAGGAGGCCGGGCTCGTGGTCTGGCCCAACGTCGGACACGCGGATGGCGTAAACGGAGATCTGGTCGTCGTGGCGCCGCCCTTCATTATCACGGAGCAGGAAATCGAAGAGCTGGCGACCCGGTTCACCAGCGCGCACGGAATGGCGTTGAAAGCGGTGAAGGCAGGAGTGCGGTGACTGGATGACGGCTACCGTTCCGACGCCATCGAAGATCACCTACACCTCGGCGAACGTCGATTGGGGCTCGTTTCATGGTCAGTTCGACGATGCCCTGATGCGCGTTCGGGCGCAGCTCGGCCGCGACTATCCGCTCTACATCGGGGGCGACGCGGTGTCGTCGGGGGGCCCGCCGATCGTCGATGCCTCGCCGATCGACACGAGCGTGACGCTCGGGCGCTTCGCGACCGGGACGCCCGAACAGGTGGGGCGCGCCGTGGCCGCCGCGCGGGCAGCGCAACGTGAGTGGGCGCACCGGCCTTGGCGCGACCGCGTCGCCACCCTGCGCAAGGCGGCGAGCCTGATCCGAGAGCGCAAGTTCGAGCTCGCCGCGATCATGACTCTGGAGGTCGGGAAGAGCAGGCCCGAGTCGATGGGGGACGCCGAGGAGTCGGCCGACTTGATCGACTACTATTGCCAGGAGCTGGCGGACGCGAACGGCTTCGTGCGGCAGATGGCGAGGGTGACGGCGGTCGAGCGGAATACCGACGTCCTCCGTCCCTACGGCGTGTTCGCGTGCATCGCGCCGTTCAACTTCCCGCTCGCGCTCTCCACCGGCATGTCCGCCGCGGCGCTCGTGACGGGCAACGCGGTCCTGTACAAACCGGCGGAGGACGCGCCCTGGACGGGGCTCAAGTTGTACGAGGTGTACCGCGACGCCGGGCTTCCCGGCGGGGCGTTCAACTACATCCCGGGTACGGGCGAGGTCACGGGGGAGGCGCTGTGGCGTCACCCGGGCATCGACGGCGTCGTGTTCACGGGCTCGAAGGCCGTCGGAATGCACATCTACCGGGGCCTCTCCCGGGAATGGATCAAGCCGTGCCTGCTCGAGATGGGCGGGAAGAACGCTGCGATCGTCATGGATTCGGCCGACCTCGATGCCGCGGCGGAGGGGGTGATGCGCTCCGCCTTCGGGCTGCAGGACCAGAAGTGCAGCGGGTGGTGAGCGCTTTTGTCGAGAAGCTCATCGAGAAGACACAAGCGCTGAGCGTCGGGGACCCGACGGAACGGGACGTGTCTTTCGGCCCCGTGATCAACGCGGCGGCGGTCGAGCGCTTCACGCGCGCGGTGGCGCTGGCCCGGCAGGAGGGGACGGTCCTGCTGGGAGGCGACCGTCTGCGCGGAGGGGTGTTCGATCGCGGCCACTTCGTCGCGCCGACGATCGCGCGGTTGCCGCTCTCGTCCGCGCTTTTCACGGAAGAGCTGTTCGTGCCCCTCCTGGTGGTAGGTGAGGTGGCGGGGCTCGAGCAGGCGATCGTCGAGGCCAACAAGGCGGAATACGGCCTCACGGCGGGCATCTTCTCGAAGAAGGCCGAGGAGGTCGAGCGCTTCTTCGACGAGATCGAGGCCGGCGTGTGCTACGTGAACAAGCGCACCGGCGCCACCACTGGCGCGTGGCCCGGGGCGCAGCCGTTCACCGGCTGGAAGGGATCGGGCTCGACGGGGAAGGGCGGGTGCGGGCCGTACTATGTCGCGCAGTTCCTACGGGAGCAGAGTCGAACGGTGATCGAGGAGTCGAAATGAAGCGAGATTATCCGCGGATCGTGGTGCCACCGCCCGGCCCCAAGGCGAAGGCGCTCGTCGAGCGCCAGAATCGCTGGTCGTCTACGTCCTATCCCAAGGAGTACCCGCTCGCGATCGCGCGCGGCGAGCGCGCCATGGTCGAGGACGTGGACGGGAACCGCTATCTCGACTTCATGGCCGGGATCGCCGTCGCGTCCACAGGGTACGGTCACCCGCAGGTGGTCCAGGCGATCCAGGAGGCGGCGGGGCGATTCCTGCACATCTGCGGCAGCGATTTCTATTTCGAGAGCTTCGCCGCGCTGTGCGAGCGGCTCGCCCGGCTCGCGCCGGGCGCGAGCAAAAAACGTGTGTTCCTGAGCAACTCGGGAACCGAAGCAGTCGAGGGCGCGATCAAACTCGCGCGGCACTCGACCGGACGCCCCGCCATTGTCGCGTTCACCGGAGCGTTCCACGGCCGCACCTACGGCGGGTTGAGCCTCACGGCCAGCAAGTCGATCCAGCGCGCCGGTTTCGCGCCGTTCCTCCCCGAGGTCTATCACGTTCCATACGGGTATCGCTACCGCTGCGACTTCTGTCGCGGGGAGGCCGCGTGCACGATGCGGTGCGTGTCGTCTCTCGAGGACGACCTGTTTGCCAAGCGGCTGGACCCGAAGAGCGTGGCGGCGGTGTTCGTGGAGCCGATCCAGGGAGAGGGTGGCTACATCGTGCCGCCGCCCGGCTACCTGCAGGCCCCGCGGGAGCTGTGCGACCGACACGGGATCCTCCTCGTTTGCGACGAGGTGCAATGCGGCGTCGGGCGGACCGGCAAGATGTGGGCGTGCGAGCACGAGGGGATCGAGCCCGACGTGCTGCTCGCAGCGAAGGGGCTCGGCAGCGGCATGCCGATCGGAGCGATCATCGCCAAGGAATCGATCATGAAGTGGCAGCCGGGTGCGCACGGCAGCACCTTCGGGGGGAACCCGGTGTGCTGCGCGGCGGCGCTCGCGACCCTGGACGTCGTGGAGCGCGAGCTGCTGCCCAATGTGCCGCGCCTGGGCGAGCGGCTGCTGAGCGGCGCGAAGCGGTTGCAGGAGCAATACGCATCGATCGGCGAGGTGCGCGGACGCGGCTTGATGATCGGCGTCGAGTTCGTCAAGGACCGCGCGACGCGCGAGCCCGCACCCGACATCCCGCACGGGCTGGTGGAGCGGGCGTTCCAGAAGGGCCTCTTGTTGCTCGGCGCCGGCAAGAGCGCGCTGCGGCTCGCGCCGCCGCTCGTCGTGGACGACTACGACGTGGACACGGCGCTGCGCTTGATCGATGAGTGCCTGGGCGAGCAGTCCGACTGACCCGCGACTGGTGACCCTGCGTCGCCGCGCCGCTCCGCTCGTCGCAGCCGTCTTGCTGGGGACGGGGGTGGGGGCTCGCGCGCTCGCGCAGGACGCCGCCGCGCACGCGGGCGGCGCGGGCGTCGTGGTCACGCGGGACGTGATGGTGCCGATGCGCGACGGCATTCGCCTGTCGACCGACGTCTATCGCCCCGGGGCGGACAGTGGCGCCGCCACCGAGAGGCTGCCGACCATCCTCATCCGCAGTCCCTACGGCAAGGACCTCGGCTCACTCGCGCCCTCCTGGGCCGCGCACGGCTACGCGGTGGTCGTGCAGGACACGCGCGGCCGGTATGAGTCCGAGGGGGTGTGGCACTGGCTCACCGACGACGGGCCCGATGGGCTCGACACGGTCGACTGGATCAGCCGCCAGCCTTGGTCCAACGGCGACGTCGGCATGTGGGGGATCTCGTATCTCGGGGGCACCGCGCACGCCCTCGCCATGGCGGGGGACGCACACTTGAAGACCGTGATCCCGATCGACGCGGTGTCGGACATGGGGTACCACGGACTGCGTAACGGCGGCGCGTTCGAGCTGCGGTTCTTCAACTGGATCTTCAGCTATGGTCTGGAGGGAAGTCGCGAGGCGCGCGACTCGACCAACCGGCGCGCCTTTGTGAGCCTCTCGAGCGAGCGTCGGGCCTTCCTCCGTCAGCTGCCGCTGCGGCGGGGGACGACGCCGCTCCAGCTGGCTCCCGAATACGAGGACTGGCTGGTCCAAGCCATGGCCCATGGTGCGAACGACGCCTTCTGGGCCCAAAACGACATCATCGATCACGCGGAGCGCTACAAGGACATCCCCGTCTACCTGATCGGCGGCTGGTACGACTCGTGGGCGGCGAGCACCGCCGAGAACTTCGTGGCGCTGAGCCGACGCCTCAAGAGTCCGGTCTATCTCATCATGGGCCCCTGGATCCACGGCTCGCAGGATCGGTCCGCCCACGGGCAGGTGAGCTTCGGGCCCGACGCAGCCATGTCCCAGCCCGGCCTGTGGTGGCAGGAGTGGTTCGACCACTTCCTGAAGGGCAAGGACAACAGCGTGGGCAAGGCCGCGCCGTTCTCGTCGCGGGTCCGAATCTTTGTCATGGGCACCGGCGACCACACGAAAGACGCGCAGGGCCGAATGACGCACGGTGGGCGCTGGCGTGACGAGCGGGAGTGGCCGCTCGCGCGGACCCGGTACACGAGCTACTACCTTCAGCGGGGCGGAGGGTTGACGACCGACGTGCCCGAGGCCGGAGACCACGCGACGAGCTTCACGTTCGACCCGCGGGACCCGGTCCCCACGATCGGGGGCAACATCTCGTCGGGGGACGGCATCCTGCTGCAGGGAGGGTGGGATCAGCGCGGCGGCGACACGGTGTGGAACTGGCCCCGTCCCGTCCCGCTCTCCGCACGCCCGGACGTCGTCGTGTTCCAGACGCCGCCGCTCGAGACCGATGTCGAGGTCACGGGCCCGATCACGGTCAAGCTCTGGGCTTCGTCCAACCGTCGGGACACCGACTTCACCGCCAAGCTGATCGACGTCCACCCACCGAGCCCGGACTACCCCCAGGGGTTCGACCTGAACCTCGAGGACGGGATCATCCGCGCGCGGTTCCGCGAATCGCTCGCTCGCGAGCGGCTGATGCAGCCGGGAGCGGTGTACGAGTTCACGATCAAGCTTTATCCGACATCGAACGTGTTTCGCAAGGGCCACCGCATCCGGGTCGATATCTCAAGCAGCAACTTCCCGCGCTTCGATGCGAACCCCAACACCGGAGAGCCGCTCAACGACAACCACGGTGTCTTGGTGGCGACGAACACCATCTACCACGACCGCGCGCATCCCTCGCACGTCATCTTGCCGATCATCCCAGCCCCGGGTCGTTGACGCGTGGCGTCCGGCAAGGTAATGGCCATGCGGGACGCCGTCGCCCGCTTCGTGCACGACGGCGACACCGTCGTCATCGAGGGTTTCACCCATCTCATCTGCTTTGCTGCGGGTCACGAGATCATCCGCCAGCGCCGTCGCGATCTCACCCTCGCCCGGCTCACGCCCGACCTGATCTACGACCAAATGATTGCGGCGGGCTGCGCCCGGAAGCTCGTCTTTTCCTGGGCCGGGAATCCGGGTGTCGGCTCGCTGCACGCGTTCCGGCGGGCGCTGGAAGGGAAGAGCGCGGGGGAAGGGGGCCTCGAGATTGAGGAGTATTCGCACTTCGGGATGGTCGCCCGGTTTTCGGCGGGAGCGGCACGGCTGCCCTTCTGGCCGCTGCGAAACTACATGGGCACTGATCTGCCGACGGCCAACCCGCGCATCCGGTCGGTCACGTGCCCCTATACGGGTGAGGCCCTGGCCACCGTGCCGGCCCTCAATCCGGGCGTCACGATCGTGCACGCGCAGCGTGCCGATGCGGCGGGCAATACCCAGATGTGGGGGCTCCTCGGCGTACAGAAGGAAGCCGCCTTCGCTTCGGCGCGCGTGATCGTCGTGGTCGAAGAGCTGGTGGAGGAGGACGTCATCCGCTCCGATCCCAACCGCACCGTCATTCCGGGCATGATCGTGAGCGCCGTGGTGGTCGAGCCGTGGGGGGCGCACCCCTCCTACGCGCAGGGCTACTACGACCGAGACAACGAGTTTTACGTCGCCTGGGAGGACATCTCGCGCGACCCCGACCAGGTCGCGCGCTACCTCGACGAGTTCGTGTATGGCGTCTCGGACCGCGCGGGCTACATGAAAGCGCAGCCGCACCTGGCCGCAAGGCTCAAGGCGAAAGAGCGCTTGTCCCAGAGGGTCAATTACGGCTTCTAACCCCGTCTACACGCCGGACGAGATGATGGCGGCCGTCGCGGCGCGCGAGCTGCGCGATGGTGAGGTCGTCTTCGTCGGCATCGGGCTGCCGAATCTCGCCTGCAACCTGGCGCGCGCGACGCACGCGCCCAACCTCGTCCTGATCTACGAGTCGGGCGCCGTGGGGGCCAGCCCCTCGCGCCTGCCGGTGTCGATCGGCGACCCGGCGCTGGTCACCGGTTCGCTCATGGTGTGCGGCATGGCGGATGTGTTTCAACTGTTTCTGCAGAACGGCAGGATCGAGGTCGGTTTTCTGGGTGGCGCCCAGATCGATCGCTACGGCAACATCAACACGACCGTGATCGGGTCGTACGAGCGGCCCGTGGTGCGGCTCCCCGGGTCGGGTGGCGCGGCCGAGATCGCGGTGCATGCGCGGCGCACGCTGATCGTCGCCAAGCTCAACCCGCGGGCATTCCCCGAGCGGGTGGACTTCGTCACGAGCCCGGGGCAGCGGTGTGGCGACCACAGCCGACGCGAGCTGGGTATGCCGGGTGCGGGGCCGGTGAAGGTGATAACCGACAAGGGCGTGCTCGAAGCGGACCCGGCGACCGGCGAGATGGTGTTGGCGGCACACTATCCCGGTGTCACGGCGGACGACGTGCAGGCAGGCGTGGGATGGCCGCTGGCCCGGCGAGAACGGCTCGGGTCGGTGATGCCGCCGACGGAGACCGAGCTGCGCCTGCTGCGAGAGGTGTTGGATCCGAGAAAGGTGTACCTCAAGGGATGAACGTCGTCATGACCGTGGCGCTCGTGCTCGCGCAGGGACCCGGCAACAATTCGGTCGCTCCCCGCGTGAAGGATCTCGCCGACAGCTACCTCGCCGCTTACTTCGAGCGTCATCCGGACGAAGCGACGCGCGACGGCGTGGCCGGCGGTCCCCACGACCGCCTGCCGGACGACTCGCCCCTCGCGCTCGCCGACTGGCAGGCGCGTGAGGACGCCTGGTTGGCGGAGCTCCGCGCGATCGATCCGGCGCCGCTCGGTGGGCGCCCGGAGGCGGTGGCGTACGGGGTGATGCGCGACGCGCTGGAGGGCGCGATCGCGACGCGGGTGTGCCGCTCCGAGCTCTGGAACGTGGGGCACACGGGAAACGGAGCATTCGCCATCGTCACGTCCCTCTCGGCGTTGCAGCCGGTGGGGACCGAGGCGGCGCGGCGGCAGACCCTGGCGCGGTGGCGTGCGATTCCCGCGTACCTCGGCAGCGAGGAGGAGAATCAGCGCACGGGCCTCCGCCTGGGGTTCAGCGCGCCGCGGGGCAATGTCCGCATCACCCTCACCCAGCTCGACAGCTTGCTCGGCACGCCGCTCGAGCGCTCGCCCCTCCTCGACCCCGCCAGGCGCGATACCACTCCCGCCTTTCGCGTCGAGCTGGAGCGCGTGCTCACGACCGACGTGCTCCCGGCGCTGCGCCGTTACCGGGATTTTCTCGAGCGGGACTATCTGCCGCGGGCCCGCAGTGCGATCGGCGTCTCCGCCAACCCCGACGGCGCCGCGTGCTACCGCGCGAGCATTCGCGCGACCACCGGGCTGGACCTGTCACCCGACGCCGTGCACCGGCTCGGGATCGCCACCGTGGCGGCGCTCGAGGCGGAGATGCGCGTCATCGCACGGCGCTCGTTCCGGACGCGGGATGTCGGCGCGCTGCTCGAGCGGTTGCGGACCGCCCCGGCCTTCATGTTCCGCTCGCGCCGCGCGATGCTCGACGCGGCGCGGGCCGCCGTGCTCCGGGCCAAGGCCGCGATGCCCGCCTGGTTCGGACGCCTTCCCCGTGCCGACGTCGTGGTCGAACCCTATCCGGCCTTTCGCGAGCGCGAGAGCGTGGGCGAATGGAATCCGCCGGCCGAGGACGGCAGCCGGCCTGGGATCTACCTCCTCAGCACCTACGACCCGGCGCACAAGGCGCGGGCCGATCTCGAGGCGCTGACGTTTCACGAGACGATTCCCGGGCACCACCTTCAGGGATCGATCGCCCTTGAGCGGGGAGACGCGATCCCCGCCATCGCGCGTCGCTTCTGGTCGCCGGGGTTCGGTGAAGGATGGGCCGAGTATGCGGAGCAGCTGGCAGGCGAGATGGGGCTCTATTCGTCCGACACTGCGCGACTCGGCGCGCTGGCCGACATCACTCTCTCGGCCGCGCTGCTGGTCGTGGACACCGGCATCAACGCGTTCGGATGGTCGCGGGAGCGGGCGATCGCCTACATCCGCGACCGCACGCGGGTCCCGCGGCTCCGCGCCGAAGTGCCGGTGGATCGCTACCCGATCTGGCCGGCGCAGGGACTGTCCTACGCGCTCGGCCGGCTCGAGATTCGGCGGCTGCGGACCGCCGCGGAGAGGGCGTTCGGTCCGCGATTCGATGTCAAGGCGTTTCACGACCGGGTGCTGGCGGACGGCGCCGTGCCGCTGCCCGTCTTGCGGGAAAATATCGAGCGATGGATCGCCGTCGCGCGCTAGTCCTCGTGGCCGCGTGCTCCACCGCCGCCGCCCCCGGGAGCGTGCTCGGCCAGCGCGAGCCGGTCCTGAAGCAGGTCGGCGTGCCGCACGCCTACTACTGGCGGGAGATGTACGTTCCCCAGGTCACCAGCGGACCGAGCGCCGTCACCTGGTCGCCGGATGGGACGGAGCTGATCTACTCGATGCAGGGCTCGATCTGGCGACAACGCATCGGTTCCCGGGTCGCACAGCAGCTGACCGCGGGAGAGGGATACGACTACCAGCCCGACTGGTCCCCGGATGGGCGGCTCGTCGTCTTCACCCGATACGCGCACGACGCGATCGAGCTGCAGCTGCTCGACCTGACCTCCGGAAGCGTGCGGCCTGTCACGGCCAACGGTGCCGTCAACGTCGAGCCGCGCTGGTCGCCCGACGGCACGCGCATCGCGTTCGTCTCGTCGGCCTACAACCGGCGGTGGCACATCTTCACGGTCGCGATGGAGGCCGGTAGGCTCGCGGAGGCGAGCGTCACACGGCTCACGGAGGACAACGACAGCCGGCTCCCGCGCTACTACTACAGTGTGTGGGATCACTATCTCTCACCCGCGTGGTCCCCGGACGGTCGGGAACTGATCATCGTCTCGAACCGCGGGCACATCCACGGTAGCGGCGGGTTTTGGCGCATGACCGCGACTCCCGGCGCGCCCATGCGGGAGCTCAAATACGAGGAGACGACCTGGAAGGCCCGCCCGGACTGGTCTCCCGATGGCAAGCGGGTGGTATACAGCTCCTACCTGGGCCGGCAGTGGCAGCAGCTGTGGCTCATGACGAGCGAAGGTGGCGATGTTTTTCCGCTGACGTATGGTGAGTTCGACGCGACCGCGCCGCGCTGGTCGCGCGATGCCAGGCACGTCGCCTACATCGCCAACGAAGGTGGAAACACCACGCTCTGGGTGATCGATGTGCCGGGCGCTCGCCGGCGACAGATCGTTCCCTTCGAGCGTCGCTATCGGGAGCCCGTAGGTCGGCTGCGGATCGTCGTCGTGGATCGGGGCGGTCGCGCATTGGCCGCGCGGGTTTCGGTGACCGGGGCCGACGGCCGGGCCTATGCCCCGGACGGCGCCTGGCGCCACGCCGATGAGGCGTTCGATCGCACCCAACACGGATTCGAGTACGGCTATTTCCACGCTCCCGGTACGGCCGAGCTCACAATCCCCGTGGGAGGGGCTCGGGTCGAAGTGTGGCACGGACCAGAATACCAGGTGGCGCGCGGGG
>Ga0209239_1000571_pt1 | contig 21235 bp, 20 predicted proteins | sample GraSoi013_2_20cm_FD_185824 | JGI IMG/M metagenome (GOLD analysis project Ga0209239, IMG submission 185824) | Grasslands soil microbial communities from the Angelo Coastal Reserve, California, USA - Sample 10_02_2013_2_20cm (SPAdes) (version 2) | ecosystem: Environmental > Terrestrial > Soil >...
GAGCGCTTTGGCCGCGGACACGGTCAACGCGGCGGAGGAGGCGAGTCCCGCGGCGACCGGTACGTCGCTCGTCACCGCGATGCGGGCCCCGCCCTCCAGAGGCGCCGCGCCCAGCGCCACGAGCTCATGCATCACCCCCGCGACGTACGCGCCCCACCCCGCCGGTCGCCCTGCTCGATAGTCGATGCGCGTGACCTGTCCGTCGCGCGTCGAGACCATCTCGAGCACACCCAACTCAGCCGGGCCGACGGCGACCACCGTGCGCACTGCGCACGCCACCGGCAGCACGGGGCCACCATTGTAATCGGTGTGCTCGCCGATCAGGTTGACACGACCGGGCGCGGAGGCCGCGGCGCGGGGCGCGACGCCGAACGTCGCCCGGTACAGCGCTGACGCGTTGGCACGCATGGGTTTGACAAGGATTGGGGCCAATGCTACCCTTGGCCAGCCCATTCCACCACCTCTCCAAAGTCACCCGGAGCCAAACCGTATGCGGGTGTGCGTCAGGTACGCGCTGCTGCTGTGTGCCGGGGTCCCGACCCTGCTGGGAGCGCAGGGCTTCGGTATCTACGAGCAAGGAACGTGCGCGATGGGACGCGCTGGTACCGGCGTGGCGGCGCCCTGCTCGGACGGCTCTGCCATGTTTTTCAACCCGGCAGGTCTCGCCGGGTTGACAGGTGGGCATGTCACGGTGGGCGTCACGCTGCTCGACGTGGAAGGGTCGTTCACCGACGACCTGTTTCAGGAGCAGACGAAGCTCGAGGATCCGCTCCTGGCGGTTCCGCAAGTCTATATCTCTTATGGGGCTACGTCCAAGCTCGGTATCGGCGTCGGGTTGTTCGCCCCCTACGGGCTCGAGACCAACTGGCCGATGGCGTTCGACGGCCGGTTCGCGGGCTACAAGAACATCCTGCACTCGGTCTACATCCAGCCCACGCTCGCCTACCAGGTGTCGCCGCGCCTCTCCCTGGGAGGCGGGCTCGACATCGTGCTCGGCAAGGTGGAGCTGAACCAGCGGCTCGATCTCGCGGACGCGCCGGTTCCCCTTCCCGGCCTACTGCTGGGCACGAGGTTCGGCTGGTTCGGCATCGCGCCCGGGACCGACTTCGCCAACGCACACCTCGAGGCGACTAAGACCACCGTGGCGGCGCACTTCGGCGCGATCTTCAAGGTGAACGACCGGCTCTCGTTCGGCGCGAAGTTCCTGACGCAGGCGAAGTTCGACTATTCGGGCACGGCCAGCTTCACGCAGGTAGGCACCGGACTCATCGTGCCGGCGACCATCTCCGCCGGACCAGTGACCATCCCGGCCGGCTTCCCGATCGACACGCTCGTCGGCGGATCTCCCGCCAGCGGCGGGCTTGATCTCTTCAACCCGTCGACCGGCGTGTTCAGGACTCAACCGGTCACGACCACGATCAAGAATCCGTCGCAGCTCGCGCTGGGTGTGGCGTACAAACTCGCCAACGGGTGGACGCTGCTGGGTGATTACCAGCGCACCTGGTGGAGCCAGTTCGACGAGCTCGACATCAGTTTCCCGCAAGATCTGTCCGGAGCGCTCGATCGACACCTGTTCGAACGGTATAGGAATACGAACGGCGTCCGGTTCGGCGCGGAGTGGGCCAAGAACGCGAAATGGACGTTCCGCGGTGGCTATCTCTATCACGGCGGCGCGGCCCCGGCCGAAACCGTGACGCCCCTTTTGCCGGAGGGGCAGCGCAACGAGTTCACGGTGGGCACGACGGTGAAGCTCGGGCGGGCCCTCACCGCGGACCTGGCGTACCAGTACATCCGCCAAAACGACCGGCGCGGCCGCACCCGCGAGCCGCTCGTTGGTGCTGCGACGACCGGGTTGAACAACGGCCTGTACGACTTTTACGCGCACCTGTTCGGGGTGTCGCTGAGCTACGCGTTCTAGGGAGCCTGACGATGACGCACCGTCGTACTCTCGTCGCCGGCGGCTTGAGCATCGTACTTCTCGCCGCGGCTTGCCATGAGGATGGCCTTTTCACGACGCCCCCGCCGCCCTACGCGGGCGGGGCGATGTTCCAGCGGTACGTCGCCATCGGGAACAGCATCACCGCGGGGTTCCAGTCGGGCGGGATCAACGATTCGACGCAGAAGCAGTCGTACGCCGTCCTGGTGGGGGGAGTGATGGGCGGGGACCGGTTCTACTATCCGAGCCTCAACGCGCCGGGTTGTCCGCCGCCGTTCACGAACATCTTCACCCAGGCGCGCGTGGGTGGCGGCACAGGGACGACGTGCCTCCTTCGGAACCCCAACATCCCACCCTACCTGAGCAACGTGGCGGTGCCGGGCGCTGAAACGGTCGACATGCTCACCAACGGGCCGCCGCCAATCGCCAACTCGAATCCGCTCACGCTGCTGTTCCTCGGCGGTCGGACGCAGGTCCAGGCGATGCAGGACGCCCGTCCCACGTTCGTGAGCGTGTGGGCCGGTAACAACGACCTACTGGGCGGCGCACAAGCGGGCGACACCACGCTGGCGACCGACACGGCCGCGTTCCGGATTAGCTACTCCAAGGCGCTGGACTCGATCGAAGCAACGGGAGCGAGCGCCGTGCTCATCGCGGTGGGCCTGGGTCACTTGGCCAACAACGTGGTGTTGCCGTTCTTTTCGCGCGGCACGACGTGGTACGGCCTCTGGGCGGGCGGCGCGTTTACGGCACAGGCTCCCTTCTTTACTGTCGCGGCCAACTGTGCGCCGCCGCGGGGCGACACGGTGCTCGTGTCGTTCCCTTATGGGTTCGGGCTCCTCGCGGCGGGGGCGAGCACAGCCACGACGCTCGATTGCACGGCGCCGCCCGTCATCGAGCCCGTCGAAACGAGATTCTTCGCGGTGCTTCAGCTCCGATACAACGCGATCATCCAGGCACAGGCGACGGCGCGCGGGTGGGCGTTTACAGACAGCGTGAATGCGACGATGGATTCGCTCGCTGGTGTGCTGCCCGCGGGCTCCCAGTTCGCGCCGTTCCCGAACACGGCTGCCGCATGCAGCGGCTCACCGTTCGGGCTTGCGTTCAGCTGCGACGGCATCCACCCGAGCCAGACGACGCATCAGCGCATCGCGCGGAAGATCGTACGGGCGATCAACGCCAAATACGGATCCGCGATTCCGACCCCCTGACCGCGAACCCCACCTGTGCCACGGGGTAGCGAACACGGCATCCGCCCTCAGGCGGATGCCGTTTTGCTAATGCGAACCCTCCGTTTCGTTCTCGCGCTTGTGAGCCCCGCCGTCGTCGGCGGAGCCAGCCTTGCCGCACAGGCGGTCGAGCGGACGGATGTCCCGGCGCGCGGCGTGCTGCGGGTCACGTTCGATCCGCGCATCATGACGTGGAACGACCAGTTCACCGACGCGGGACGCATGCGGCTCGGCGCCCCGCTCACGGGAGACACGGTGGGCGGCCGCTACATCCCCGTGGTGGCGCAGCTCGAGCAGAACGTGCGGACCGTGATCGGCGACGTGGTGCCCGTCGTTCGACCCCAGGTGCTCCGGAGTGCGGACCGGCAGCCGCTGCTCCCCCGCTTCGTCGCGAGCCTGGGGGCCGGCCTCTTGAGCGTGCGCCAAGAGCGGCGCACCTACCCCATAAGGGGCGAGCTCGGTCTCACCGATCGCCTGTCGGTGAGCCTCATGGTGCCGATGGTCCGCGTGGCGACGCGGGCCGCGCTCCAGCTCTCGAGCAGGGGCGCCAACCTCGGCGTGAACCCGCTGGTGCTGAACACGCTGGGCGCGCGAGGAACGGACTCGGCTTTCTTTGCGCAATTCGATGCCGCGCTGGCTCAGCTCGACCAGCAGGCCGCGGGATGTGCGGCCCCCCCTCCGTCCCCGTGCGCGGCGAGGGACAGCTCGGCGCGCTGGCGCACCGTGCGCGACGCACTACACGGCTCCGTGTACGGCGTGGGGCAGACGGGCTCGCCGTTCCTGCCGCTCGATTCCTCGACCGCCGGCCGGGCCATCGACAGCGCGGTCGCGCGGATCCAGCAGGGTCTCAATGTGACGTTCGGGATCGCGGGGTTCGATACCACGGTCGCGCTCGCCGCGGACTCGCTGACCGGAGAAACCTTCCAGCAGGTGCTCCTCAACCCCGATCCGAACGGGTTCGGGTATACCACCGTGCCGTTCATGCGGAACTTCCGCTACCGCATGGGCGACATCGAGCTCGCCGCGAAGTACCGGCTCCTGGCCGGCGCGCACTACGCGGCCGCGCTCCAGGCGCTGGTCCGCCTGCCCACGGGAGCGCAGGATTCCGCCAGCGACCTGCTCTGGCAGGGGGTCGGCGATCACCAGCTGGACCTCGAAGGGCAGCTGATGCAGGAGCTGTCGGTAGGGCCGCTCTGGCTCAACGTGGCGGTCCGCGCCGGGACGCAACGACCGGGGACACGGGTGCGCCGGGTGGCGCCGTGGGACGCGTTTCTGGTCCCGGCCGCGGCCACGGTGGACCTGCGCTGGGATCCCGGAGACTACATCGGCGTGGACGTCGCGCCGCTGGTGCGCCTCGCGCCGGAATTCGCGGCCGGGTTCACGGCGGGCTACTTCTCAAAGGTGCGCGATCGGTACGCGTTTCAATCGTCGCAGGACTCGGTCGCGCTCGCCACCCGAATGGGATTCCCCACGGCGGCCAGCGTGCTCGACCAGGGTACGGCGCAGCGATGGCTTCGCCTCGGGTTTGCGCTGACGTACCACACGCCGAGCGTCGAGGGGGGATTCTCGATCGAGCAGACCGTCAGCGGCGCGGGGCTCGTCCCCGGGGCGACGGTGTATCGGCTCGTGCTGCGCCCGACACGGAAGCTTTTCTGAGCAGCTCGGCGGCGTGACTGAGCGCCGTCCGCATATCGGGGTCGCCCAGCATGCGCGCCAGCTCACGCGTGCGCCCCTCACCCGTGACGACCTGCACGTCGCTCGTGGCAATGCCGCCTCGCGCCCCCTTCGCCACCACCAGGTGGTGATGAGCGTAGGCCCCGATCTGCGGGAGATGGGTAATCACGAGCGCCTGCCGGCCCTCTGAGGTTGCCTGCGCCACGCTCGCCAGCGCCTCTCCTACCCGGCCACCCACCTCACCCCCGATCCCCTGGTCCACCTCGTCGAATACCAGGGTCGGGACGGCGTCGTGCTGCGCCAGGACGACTTTCAGCGCCAGCATCAGCCGTGACAGCTCGCCGCCTGAGGCTACCTTCCCAAGCGGCCGTGCTTCCAACCCGACGTTCAACTGTACGTCGAAGACAACATCCTCCGCTCCCTGGGAGCGGGGAGCGGGGAGCGGTACCAGTCGTGCCGCGAATCGGCCGCCCTGCATTCCGAGCGGCGGGAGCAACTCGTTCACGGCCTGGGCAAGCCGTTCGGCGCCGCGCTTGCGCTTCGCCGACAGCGCGACGCAGGCGCGGGTGAACTCGGCGGCCGCGGTGGCGCGCTGCTCCGCGATCTGTCGCAGGTCCAGGTCCGCGGTGTCGAGCAGCTCGAGCTCGTGCGTCGCTCGATCGCGGGTCGCGAGGACGTCCGGGAGCGTGGGACCGTATTTCTGGACGAGGCGGAACAACACGTCGCGCCGCTCTTCGACGGCGCCGAGCCGGCGCGGGTCGCTCTCGATCGCCGCGCCGTAGTCGCGCGCGGCCTGAGCGAGCTCGTCGACATGCGCGAACGCACCGTCGAGCAGCTCTTGCCACTTGGCCACGGAAGGATCGAGACGCGTGAGGCCGCCGAGCAGTTTGGTCGCGCGCGCGAGTCCGGCCGTGTCGAGCGCCTGCTCGAGCTCGCGGGACAGGCGGCCGAGCTCGTCGGCATGGGCGAGACGCTTCGCCTCGACCTCCAGGGTCTCCGCCTCCCCGTTCCTGGGCGCGGCGCGCTCGATTTCGTCGACCACATGCCGGAGGTAATCCGCCTTGCGACGTACGTCCTCACGTCGGGCGGTGAGCTCTTCCTCGCGCCGCTCGAGGTCGCGCAGGCGTTCATGCGCGTCGCGCACCGCCGTGCGCTCCACCGCAGCGTCGGCGTAGGCATCGAGCATATCGCGCTGGGCGTCGGCCCGTAGGAGGGACTGGGTCTCGTGCTGGCCGTGCAGGTCCACGAGCAGCGCGCCCAGCTGCGCCAGGACAGTGACGGTAGTGGGGCTGCCATTGACCCAGGCGCGGGAGCGCCCTTCTCCGCTGATTTCCCGCTTGAGGACGAGTCTTCCTTCCTCCGCGTCTACCCCCAAGGCGGCAAAGGGCGGTAGAAGGCGGGAGAGGGCGGCAGGGGTGAACTCGAAGGCCCCTTCTATCACTGTCTTCGACGCGCCAGGCCGGACGACATCCGCCGACGCTCGCTCGCCCAGGAGCAGGGCCAGGGCGTCCACCAGCATGGACTTCCCGGCACCGGTCTCTCCCGTCAGGACGTTGAGGCCGGGGGCGAGCGGGAGCGTGACGTCGGCGATGACGGCGAGATCGCGGACGCGCAGCTCCGTCAGCACTATTTACGCTCCCGGTCGGAGAGGTCGCCCCACTGCAGCTTCTTGCGCATGCGGGCGAAGAAGCCCTCGGGCCCCAGCCGGACCAATAAAACCGAATGGGCCGCACGCTTCACGACCAGGCGCTCGCCCGTGCCCATGGTGGTGCCGACCTGGCCGTCGAAGGAGACGAGGACGTCTTCGGTCCAGGGAGGAATCGGCTCGACCGTGATGGCGGCGGTCGAGGGCACGACGAGCGGCCGGACGGCCAGGGTATGCGGGCAGATGGCGGCCACGACGATGGCGTCCACGCTCGGCACGACGATCGGTCCGCCCGCCGACAGCGCGTACGCGGTGGAGCCGGTGGGCGTGGCCACCACGATGCCGTCCGCCGAGTACTGCCCGACTTCGTCGCCGTCCACCGACACGCGGAGCCGGATGACGCGTGCCACGCCGCCCTTGTGCACCACGGCGTCGTTCAACACGATCGGCTCGGCCCGGCTCCTGCCCTGCTTGTCCTCGATGAAGGGCGCGAGGGCGAGACGCGCTTCGGTGGCGAAGGCCCGGCGCACCAGCGCGTCGAGCGCCCAGTCGAGGGTCTGGGAGGTGGCGGTGGTCAGGAAGCCGACCCGGCCGAGATTCACGCCCAGGATCGGCGTCGCCGCGCCATTGAGGGTGCGGGCGCCGCGCAGCAGCGTGCCGTCGCCGCCCAGGGTGATCAGGCAGTCGAGCTGGGGCGCACGGTGCAGCGAAGGCGGCGCAGGCTCGGGCCAGAGCGGCCCGATCTCCTCCTCGGTGTACAGGGTGACTCCGACCCGGGGCGCGACCTGCGCGAGATGCGCGAGGATGCTCTTGAGATCGCGATAGCTGGGGTTGCCGACGACCCCGACGTTCATGAGTGGGTGAGCGATTGCTCCGCGGCCAGCGCGCGCACCCGTGCGGCGATCCCGGCGCCGGTCAGACCGACCTCCGCGAGCTGCTGCGCGCGGGGCGCGTGCTCGTAGGTGCGGTCGGGGGCGCCGAGCGGGACGACGCGGGTCTCCGGGGCGACCGTCTGCACCAGGCCGGCGAGGGAGGCGCCGAACCCGTTGGTCACGGTACCGTCTTCGAGGGTGACGAGCAACCGGTGCTCGTGCAACAACCCGGCGAGCAGCTCGCGGTCCACCGGTTTCAGGAACCGGCAGTTCACCACCGTCACGTCCAACCCCTCGCCCGCGAGCTCCTGCGCGGCCGCGAGTGCCGGCTGGCACATCGCACCCACCGCGAGCAGGGCGCACTCCCGCCCTTTGCGCAGCACGTCCCACGTGCCGTAGCGGATCGTGCCCACCTCGGCGGCGGGCGGCGTCTCGCCCGGCGCCTTGTCCCGGGGATAGCGGAGCGAGAACGGCCCTCCGGTGTGCTCGAGCGCGCAGCGCAGCAATCCGATGAGCTCGGCGCCGTCCTTTGGTGCGGTGACCGTCAGGTTTGGCACGGCCAGCAGGTAGGCGATGTCGTACAGGCCCATGTGCGTCTGCCCGTCCTCGCCCACCATGCCGGCGCGGTCGAGGCACAAGATCACGGGCAGCTGCTGGATCGCGATGTCGTGGATGATGCTGTCGTAGGCGCGTTGCAGGAACGTGGAGTAGATCGCGACCACGGGGCGGATGCCCTGCGTGGCGAGGCCCGCGGCGAACGTGGTCGCGTGTGCCTCGGCGATGCCGACATCGAAAAAGCGGTCGGGCCACTTCTTCTGGAAGATGCCGGTGCCGGTCCCGGACGGCATGGCCGCGGTGATGGCCACGAGCTTGGGATACTCGCCCGCGAGCTGGGTGAGCGCCTCGCCGAACACCGTGGTCCACTGCGGCGGGCCCGCCTTGACGGGCCGCAGCTCGCCCGTGACCGGGTCGTACGGCGCGCGCGCGTGGTACTTCTCCGTATCCGGCGCGGGCAGGGGAAAGCCCTTCCCCTTCTCGGTGATCACGTGCACCACCCGTGGTCCCTTGAGCGTCTTGACGATCTCGAAGGTCTGTACCATCTGCGCGATGTTGTGCCCGTCGATCGGTCCGAAGTAGCGGAAGCCGAGCTCCTCGAACAGCATCCCCGGGGACCAGAAGTTCTTGATGCTCTCCTCCATCGTCTTCGCGAAGTCGACGAGCTTCTGGCCGCCGACAATGTGGGAGACCGACTCGATCAACCCCTTGACGCGCTCCCGGATCCGGACGGTGATCGGACTCGCGATGATGGAGCCCAGGTACTTGTTGATGGCGCCGACGTTGGGGGCGATCGACATGCCGTTGTCGTTCAGCACCATGATGATGTCGCGGCCGGAATGGCCGGCATTGTTCATCGCCTCGTAGGGGAGCCCGCAGGTGAGGGCACCGTCTCCCACCACCGCCACCACCTTGAACTGCTCGCCCACGAGATCGCGCGCCGCGGCGATGCCGTACGCGGCCGAGAGGCCGGTGCCCGCGTGCCCCGCCCCGAACTGGTCGTGCGGGCTCTCGCTGCGCCGCAGGAATCCGGACAGGCCACCCGGTTGCCGCAGCGTCGGCAGGCGATCGTTGCGGCCGGTGAGAATCTTCCAAGGGTAGCCCTGATGGCCCACATCCCACACGATCTTGTCGCGCGGGGAGTCGAAGCAGTAGCCGAGCGCCACGGTCAGCTCCACTACGCCCAGGCCGGCGCCGATGTGACCGCCGGTCTGGGAGACGACGTCGATCAGCCGGCGGCGCACCTCGTCGGCGAGGGGCTGGAGCTGATCGCGCTCCAGTCGCCTGATATCCTCCGGTCCCCGAACGAACTCAAGTAGCGCCATCGAGCCTCGTGAATGCGGAATGCGGAGTGCGGAATGCGGAATTGAAGTGGAAGGTCGGGCGCGGCACGAAGCCCACCCTGACATTCCGCATTCCCCATTCCGCACTCCGCATTTTTCTTAGTTTGGCCTCGTCACAATGTAGTGCGCCAGCTCCGCCAGCGTAGGAGAAACTAACCCCGCTTGGCGCAAGCGGTCCACCGCCCGCGCCGCCAGCCGTTCCGCCTCGGCCCGCGCGGCGCCCACGCCGAGCAGGGTGACGAAGGTCGACTTGCCGGCGCCCTGGTCCTTGCCCGCGGTCTTGCCGAGCTGATCGGAGGTGGCCGTGGCGTCGAGCACGTCGTCGTAGATCTGGAAGGCGAGGCCCACGTCGGCGCCGTAGCCGCGGAGCGCTTCGCATACCCCGGGCGGCGCCCCGGCGGCGAGTCCTCCGATCACGCACGCGGCCGCAATCAGGGCCCCCGTCTTCCGCCGGTGCACGTCCTCGAGGCTCCCCGCCGGCAGCCGCCGCCCCTCCGCTTCGAGATCCAGCGCCTGCCCCCCGATCATGCCCCCTGCGCCCGCGGCGCGGAACAGCTCGAGGGCGATCGCGCGGCGACGCGCCGGCTCGAGCGCGAGCGCGACCATGCCCGCGTCGAGCACCCGGGCGCCGAGCGCCACCATGTAATAGCCGGCCACCGTGGCGGTCCCGACGTCGAACGCGCGGTGGGCGGTCGGCCGACCACGTCGCAGGTCGTCGTTGTCCATGCACGGGAGGTCGTCGTGGACCAGCGAGTACGCGTGCACGACCTCGACGGCCGCGGCGAGCTCCGCCACCCCCGTCTCCCCCGCGCGTTCCCCGCCTCCCCGGCCTCCCGCCGCTTCGGTCGAGGCGAACAGCAACGTAGGGCGCAGCCGCTTGCCCGTCGACAGCAGGCTGTAGCGGATTGCCGCCGGAAGCGGGTGGCGCCACCAGGCGTCGGCGCGAGCGCCCCACGCTTCGAGCGTCGCATCCACACGGGCGCGGGCGTCCTGGAGGTAGGCCTCGAGGGCGCGGTTAGCCGTCGAAATCCTCGACCTTGAGATTGCCGGCCTTGTCCGAGAGCACCTGCTTCACCTGGGCCTCGGCCGCGGTGAGCCGCTCACGCGCCTCCCGGAGCCGCTCGATGCCCTCTTCGAACAGCTTCAACGCTTCGTCGAGGTCGAGCTCCTGCGCCTCGAGCCGGCGCACGATCTCCTCGAGGCGGTCGAGCTGCTGCGCGAAGCTCAGGGGCTCGGGGGCGGGGGCGCGTGCCATCACGACTCGGCGGCGCGCGCCGCGACGTCACCGTCGGTGACGCGGAGCCGGAAGCGCACTCCCGACGGAAACTGCGCGACCCGCTTCAGCACCCGGCCTTGCTCATCGCGCGCCAGCGCGTACCCGCGCTCGAGGACCTTCAGAGGCGACAAGGCATCGAGGCGGCCGGCCAGCCCCGACAGCTCGTGGCGGTGCCGCTCGAGTCGTCGCTCCAGGGTGCCGGTCAGGCGATCGAGCGTGCGGTCCAACCGCTCGGCCACGCGTCCCGAGCGCCCGGCGAGACCGCGAGCCAGCCGGGCGCCCAGGTGCGCGAGCTCGACCAGGACGTCGGCCCGGTCGGGGGTGGCCGCCTCGGCCGCGGCGGAGGGTGTGGGGGCGCGCACGTCGGCGACCAGGTCGCACAGCGTCACGTCGGTCTCGTGGCCGACGGCAGAAATCACGGGCACGGGCAGCGCGGCCACCGCCCGCGCCACGCGCTCGTGGTTGAAGGTCCAGAGATCCTCGCGAGAGCCGCCGCCGCGACCGATGATCGCGAGGTCGAGTCCCTCGACTCGCGACAGCAGCGCCAGCGCGGCGCAGATCTCCTGCTCCGCCCCGTCACCCTGCACGCGGGTGGGCAGCACGAGCAGCTCCGCCACCGGCCAGCGGCGCGCCGTCACCGCGATGATGTCCTGCAGGGCCGCGCCGTCGGGGCTCGTGACGACGGCGATGCGTCGCGGATACCGCGGCAGCGGCCGTTTGCGCGCCGGGTCGAGCAGCCCGTCTTTCGCGAGCGCGGCCTTCGCCTTCTCGAAGGCGAGCTGCCACAGCCCGCCCGCCTCCGTGGACAGGAGGTCGACCACGGTGAGCCGGAACTCCCCCTTTTCCTCCCAAACGGTGGGTCGGGCGAAGAGGAACACCTGCATGCCATCCTGCGGCGGCGCGGGCAGGCGGCGGTTGTCCTTCTGGAACATGACGCAGCGGATCTGGGCGCTGCGATCGCGCAGCGCGAAATACCAGTGGCCGCTTTGCCACGCCTTGAACCCGGAGATCTCCCCGCGCACCCACAACGGCAGGAGTCCGGCCTCTACCACCGCGCGAGCTCGGCGCGTCACCTGGGTGACGGTCCACGCGCCTTCCGGTGAAACGGCCGCGAACAGGTCTAAGCCTTGGCCCACTGGCGCGCCGCCTGAACGGTGTTGTACAGCAACATGGTGATGGTCATCGGTCCGACCCCGCCGGGCACGGGCGTAATCGCCCCCGCCACCTGCTTCGCTTCCACGAACTGCACGTCGCCCACCAGGCGGTAGCCCTGCTTCGCGGATGGATCCTCTACGCGGTTCACGCCCACGTCGATCACCACGGCTCCGGGCTTGATCATGTCGCCCGTCACGAACTCGGGTTTCCCGATCGCCACGATCAGGATGTCGGCAAGCCGCGTGACCGACTTGATGTCCCGCGTGCGGGAGTGACACACGGTGACCGTGGCGTTGCCGCCGGGGCCATCCTGCAGCAGGAGCGCCGCCATGGGCCGGCCGACGATGTTGGAGCGACCCACGATCACGGCGTGTTGACCCTTGGTCTCGATCTCACTCTTGACGAGGAGCTGCTGGACGCCGTAGGGCGTCGCGGGGCGAAAGCCGGTCGGGTCGCCGATCGAGACCTTGCCCACGTTCTCCGGATGAAAGCCGTCCACATCCTTCCCGGGGGTTACGCGGTGCAGCACGCGTTGCGCATCGATGTGTTGCGGCAGCGGCAGCTGGACCAGAATCCCGTGGACTTTGTGGTCCGCGTTCAGGCGCTCGATCAGCTCCAGCAGCTCGGCCTCGGTCGTCTCGCGGGAAAGGCGCAGCGTCTCGTGATACAGGCCGGCCTCGTCGCACGCCTTTCCCTTCATGCGGACGTAGGTGGTCGATGCGGGGTTGTCTCCCACCAGGACCGCGGCGAGCCCCGGGGTGATCCCCCGTGCGGTGAGCCGGCGGATCTCTCCCTGGAGCTCGGCGCGCATCGCGTCGCCCACGGCGGCACCGTCGAGGAGCTTAGCGGGCAAAATCCACCGCGCGGGTCTCGCGGATCACCACCACCTTGATCTGGCCGGGATACTGGAGCTCGCGCTCGATCTTGCGGGCGATCTGCTCGGAGAGCTCGCTCGCCTTGCCGTCGTCGATCGCGTTCGGGGTCACCACCACGCGCACCTCGCGGCCCGCCTGGATCGCGAACACCTTCTCCACGCCCGCGAACTCAGCGGCGATCTGCTCCAGCTGGGTGAGTCGCTTGACATACGTCTCGAACGCCTCGCGGCGGGCCCCGGGCCGGGAGCCGGATACCGCGTCGGCGGCCTGGACAATCACGCTGATCGGTGACTCGTGGGCGGCGTCGTCGTGGTGCGCGGCAATACAGTTGATGACGATCGGGTGCTCGCCGTGCTTGGTGGCTACCTCCACGCCCAGCTGCACGTGCGTACCGTCGTGCTCGTGGGTGAGCACCTTGCCGACGTCGTGCAGCAACGCGCCGCGCTTCGCGAGCTGCACGTCGAGCTTCAGCTCGGCCGCGATGATCCCCGCCAGCCAGGCAACTTCCTTCGAGTGCTCGAGGATGTTCTGCCCGTACGAGGTGCGGTAGCGCATCCGGCCCACGAGCTTCACCAGCTCGGGGTGCATGCCCTTGATGCCGGTTTCGTACACCGCCTGCTCGCCCGCTTCGAGCACCGAGGCGTCGACCTCGGCGCGTGCCTTGCCGACCACTTCCTCGATTCGGCCCGGGTGGATCCGCCCGTCCGTGATCAGCCGCTCGAGGGCCAGCCGACCCACCTCGCGTCGGACGGGATCGAAGCACGACACCACGACCGTGTCCGGCGTGTCGTCGATGATGACGTCCACACCGGTCGCCGCCTCGAACGCGCGGATATTGCGACCCTCGCGCCCGATGATTCGCCCCTTCATTTCATCGGACGGGAGAGCGACCGCGGACACCGTGGTCTCGGCGGTGGATTCGGGTGCGAGCCGTTGGATCGCGAAGGCGAGGATCTTCTTGGCCTCTTTGTCCGCGCTGCGACGCGCCTGCTCCTTCAAGTCGCGGGCGAGGGCCGCGGCATCGTTGCGGGCCTCGTCCTCGAGCCGGCGCAGCAGCTCCTGCTTCGCTTCCTGGGCGGTGAGGCCGGCGATTTGCTCGAGCTGGGCGCGCGCCTCCAGCTCCTTGGCGGCGAGCGCCTGATCCCGATCCTCCAGCGCCCGGCCGCGCAGCTCGAGGCCGCGGGCCCGCTCTTCCAAGCCGCCGAGTCGCTGCTCGACGAGCTGCTCGTGCCGCTCGATGTCGCGGCGGCGGCGCGCGGACTCTTCCTCGAAGGCCTCGCGCGCCTGCATCAGCTCCTCCTTCGCGGCCAGGACGACGCGCTGTCGTGCTTCCCCCAGGAGCCGCTCGGTCTCGGCCGCAGCCGCCCGCGCCGCCGCTTCCGCCGTGCGGCGCTCCACCCGGCGCCCCGCCAAATAGAACAGCACTCCCGCGGCGACGCCCCCGCCGAAGAGGGCCGAGCCAACCGCCAGCCAGTCCGCCATAGGATTTATCTCCAGCATCGCGTCGCCGCAGGCGGCGCGAGAAGCTTTCTACAGTTGTCCCACGACTGCCTTCCGCTTCCCGGGTGGCAGGAGCTTGGTCAAATCGTCGGCCAGCGCCGCGAGGCGGGCTGCGACTTCGCGCTCGCCCTTCTTCGCCTGGAAGAGCTCGTTCGTGATGTCCAGCGCCGCCAGAATCGCCGCCTTGTGCGTTTCGACGATCGGTCCTTGCGCCAGGACCTTCTTCAGGGCCTGGTCCACGTACGCGGCGACCTCCCGGGTGTACTCGGGCGGCAGGTCGGACCGCACCGTGTACTCCTCGCCGCCGATCATCACCTTGACCGCGTGCTTCTTGGTGCTCACTGAGCCTCTCCGCCGGGAGCCGGAGCGCTCCCACCCGCCGGAGCGCCGCGGCCCGCCGAGCGCACCCCTCCGTTACCGCCGGCCTCGCGCGCCTGCTCCTCGAGAAACGTGAGGCGGGAGAGGAGATCGTGAACCCGCAACCGCGCCGCCTCGACCCGCTGGCGCAGCGTCTTGTTCTCCTGCTCCAGGTCTGCGACTCGGTTCCGCATCTCGGGGTCGGGCTTGGCGGCGGAGCTGCCGCCCCGCCCAGCACTCTCCTTCAGCTCCCCTTCGGCCTTGACGGCGCGCGCGCGCCACCCGGCCAGCTCCTCCGCGACGTGGCGAAGGATGGTCTCGAGCTGGTCGAGGACGTGCGTATCAGCTCTCTCTCCGTCGTACGCCAAGCTCACCCTCCAGAGCCTCGAGACCCCGCGTCAGCAGCGCATCCACGTCCCGCTCGCGCAGCGTCCGCTCGGGATCGCGGAACGTGCAGTGCCAGGCCACGCCGCGCTGCTCCACCGGGATGCCGGGCCCCCGATACTCGTCGAACACCTCGAGCCGCTCGAGCAACGGACCCACGGTCCGCCGCAGCACGTGGGACACCTGGGCGGCGGTCACGCCCGGCGGCAGCACCAGCGCCAAGTCCCGCTCGACCGGCGGCTGCAGCGGCAGCGGCCGGTACGCCACCAGGTTGGATTCGCAGGCGGCCAGCCGCACCTCGAACCCGAACAGCGGACCCGCCCACACCGGCGCGTCCGCCTCGAGGGGACCGGCCCAGCCCACCACCTCTCCACCGCCCCGTTGCACCGCCTCCCAACCCACCGCGCTCCCCGTTGCAGGCCGCACGTCGCAAGAGGGGGCGGCGGCCGCTACAGCTAACTCAAAGTGGTACTTCAGGTCCCATATGTCCATATCAGGTACTTTCGCACCCTCCGACCAATGGGGTGGCCGGCGGGCCCCCGTGAGGACTCCGGCGACGGAAGTCCATTCCTCAGGCGCTCCCGCCCTCTTTCGGAAGACGGTTCCCACCTCGAACAGCCGGATATCCCGGTTCCGATTCGCCCAGTTGTACTCGACCCGGCGCACCAGACCGGGCACCAAGCGCCGTCGCAGATGCGCCTCTTCGGCGGACATGGGATTGAGAATCGGCACGGCGTCGGGCCCGTCCGGGGGTCCGAGCGGCAGGGTGCGTGCCTCGAGCAGGCCGACACGCACCAGCTGCTCGCGGATCCGGGCGCGGGCGCGCTCGTCCGGGGCGTCCGGCACGGTGCCCGGGCGGTAGGCGCGCAGCTCGTCGGGGAAGGCGTCGTACCCCTTGAGGCGGGCGACTTCCTCGATCAGGTCCACCTCGCGCGTCACGTCGGGGCGCCAGCCCGGGACCTGCACGGCGAGCCGCCCGTCTTTCGGCGCCACGAAGAACCCGACCGCGGTGAGCAGGCGCTCCACCTCAGGGCGCTCGATCGTCACGCCCAGGAGCCTGGCGACGCGCTCGGGGCGGAGGAAGATCGTTCTTTCCTGCTGGGGTTGGGGCCACAGGTCGAGCGCCGGCGCGCGCACCTCGCCTCCCGCCACGGCAACGATCAACTCGATGGCCCTCCGCAGCGCATCCGGCATCCCCAGCATGTCGATCCCGCGCTCGAAGCGGTAACTCGACTCGCTCGACAGCTCCAACGCCCGGCGCGTGCGGCGGATACGAGTCGGCTGAAAGTAGGCGCACTCGAGCACCAGGTCTCTCGTGTCGGCGCTCACCTCCGATTCGGCGCTGCCCATCACGCCCGCGACGATCGTGGGGTGCTCGGCGTCGCAGATCGCGGTCATGTCCGCGGTGAGCGTGCGCGTCACGCCGTCCAGCGTGACGATCTTTTCGCCCGGCCGCGCGCGCCGCACGACGACCGCGGGCCCACGCAGCTTCGCCAGATCGAAGGCGTGGAGCGGCTGGTTCAGCTCGAACAGGATGTAGTTGGTCGCATCGACGACGTTGTTGATGGGGCGCTGACCTAGGGCCGTGAGACGGTCGGCGAGCCAGGCGGGGCTTTGCCCCACCCGCACGCCGCGGATCACGGCGATCATGTAGCGGGGAGCGCCTTCGGGGTCCTCGAGGCGGACCTCCACCTCGTCCACCACGCCCCGGGCGGACTGGCGGACGGGCGGACGGTCGATCAGTCCGCCTGACCGCCTGACCGCCTGACCGCCCGGTATTTCCGGCAGCTTGACCACCGCACCGATCGATGCCCCCAGCTCGCGAGCGGCCCCCTTGTGGCACAGCAGATCGGGCCGGTTGGCCGGGACGTCGATCACGATCTGGTGATCGGCGATCCCCATCGCATCGATGAAGCGCGTGCCTGGTGGGGCGGTGGTGTCGAGCTCCAGGATGCCCGCGTGGTCGGCGCCGAGACCGAGCTCCTTGGCGGAGCACAGCATGCCGTTCGACTCGACGCCGCGGATCTTCTTGCGCTCGAGCTTCAGCCCTCCCGGCAGCACAGCGCCAACCGGGGCGTACGGGTAGATCTTGCCGGCCTGCACGTTCGGCGCCCCGCAAACGACTTCGACGGCCCCCGCCCCGCCACCGGTATCCACGAGACACAGCGACAGGCGATCGGCGTCGGGGTGCTTCTTCACGTCCAGCACGCGGGCGATCAGGATGTCGCCCAGGTCCTGATGCAGCGGCACGACGGCATCGACGGCGGCGGCGTGCAGCGTCAAGCGGTCCGCGACATCACGCGGGTCGAGCGGTCGGTCGAGCAGCGCCTCGAGCCAGCGACGCGACAGGATCATCGTGCGCCGCCCGCGAACTGCGCGAGGAATCGCACATCGCTCTCGAACAGCAGCCGGATGTCGGGAATCCCGTGGCGGCTCATCGCGATGCGCTCGGGGCCCATGCCCCATGCGAAGCCGGTGTAGCGCTCGCTGTCCACGCCGCAGTTCTCGAGCACCGCCGGGTGCACCATCCCCGAGCCGAGGATCTCCATCCAGCCGGTCTGCTTGCAGGTGGGGCACCCTGCACCCTTGCAGATCTGGCACTGCACGTCCATCTCGGCCGACGGCTCGGTGAACGGGAAAAACGACGGACGGAATCGCACGCGCGTGTCCGGAGCGAAGAACCGGCGCGCGAACGTGGCCAGGGTCGCCTTGAAATCCACGAAGCTGATCCCCTCGTCCACCGCGAGGCCTTCGATCTGTTGGAATACCGGCGAATGCGAGGCATCGAACGGGTCGCGCCGGTACACCTGCCCCGGAATCACGACGCGGATGGGCGGCGGGTAGCGCTCGAGGGTGCGGATCTGCACCGGCGAGGTATGGGTGCGCAGCAGCAGATCCCCGCTCAAATAGAACGAGTCCTGGGCGTCGAGGGCCGGGTGATCCTTGGGGAAGTTGAGGGCGAAGAAGTTGTAGCGCTCGGTCTCGGCCTCGGGACCCACGGCGCGCGTGAATCCGAGCTCGCGGAAGATCTCACAGATCTCGTCCACGACCTGGGTGACGAGGTGGAGCCCACCCCGCCAGCCGGCGCGGGCGGGCATGGTGAGATCCACGTTGGTGACGGCGCCGGCGGCGCGCTTGAGCTCGCGCTCGCGGGCGTCGAAGGCGGCCTCGAACTCGCGCTTCAGCGCGTTCGCGGTGGCGCCGACCTCCTTTTTGGAGGACGAGTCGAGCTTGGGCAGGCGTGCGAGAATCTGGGTGAGCGCGCCGGCTTTACGGCCGAGCATCTCGGTCTTTAGTCCCGAGAGCCGGCGCTCGTCCGCCTGCGGAATGTCCTTCAGACGCTCCCGCAGCTCGGCGAGGGCTGCCAGGAGGTCGCGCATGATCAGAGCGCCTGCTTGGCGACCTCCGCGAGCTGCTCGAACGCGACGGGATCGCGGACGGCCAGATCGGCGAGCACCTTGCGGTTGATCTCGACGCCGGCCTTGCGGAGTCCGTTCATGAGGCGGCTGTAGGACAGCTGATGCAGCCGCGCGGCCGCGTTGATGCGCGTGATCCAGAGCCGGCGAAAGTCGGCCTTCTTGCGGCGCCGGTCCCGGTACGCGTATTTCTGGGCCCGCTCGACGGACTCCTTCGCCGCCTTCCACAGCTTGGAGCGCCCGCCGAAGTAGCCCTTGGCGAGCTTCATGATCTTGTTCTTGCGCTTCAGGCGCGCGACGTTGCTCTTGACGCGGGGCATGGATCGCTCCTTACACCATCAACAGACGCTTGAGACGGTGCTCGTCGCCCTTCGACACCAGCGTGGGCTTGCGCAGGCGACGCTTCCGCTTGGGGTGCTTCTTGGTCAGGATGTGCCTCTTGTAGGCGTGGTACCGGCGCAGCCGGCCGGCTCCCGTGAGCCGGACGCGCTTGCGGAGCGCGCGCTTGGACTTCTGCTTAGGCATCGGAATCCTCTCTTGTCGTCGTCCGTCATCGGTTGTCCGTCGTCCGTTACTACGGATGACGGATGACGGATGACGCCTCTATTTCGGCGCCAGCACCATCGACATGTTGCGGCCCTCGAGCTTCGGGTCCTGCTCGATCTTGGCGATGTCCTTCAGCTCGTTCGCGACCCGGTCGAGCACTGCGCGCCCCAGGTCGATGTGGGCCATCTGCCGGCCCCGGTACATCATCGTCACTTTGACCTTGTTGCCGTCCTGCAGGAACTCGCGCGCGTGCCGGGTCTTGAAGGCGAAGTCGTGATCGTCGATCCCCGGCCGGTACTTCACTTCCTTCAGATGAATGACGTGCTGCTTTTTCTTGGCCGCCCGCGCCGCCTTCGCCTCCTCGAACTTGAACTTCCCATAGTCCATGATCTTCGCGACCGGGGGTCGCGCGAGCGGCGCTACCTCGACCAGGTCGAGGCCTCGCTCCTGCGCCGCGGCCAACGCTTCCTCCACGGTCAGCACGCCGAGCTGCGCGCCGTCGGGGGCGATCACGCGGATCGGACTGATCCGGATCTGCCGGTTGACTCGGATGCGCGGCGTTTTGTTGTTCGGGTTTTCGATGGCCAGGTGGCGTTCTCCTCCACGAGAAAGAAAAGAAAAAGCGGATTCCGCTGGCTGTGGAATCCGCGTGGCGTCATCCGTCATCCGTTGTCCGTGATCCGTAACAAACGGATGACTGATGACGGATGACGTTCTCTCAACCCTAGAGCACTCTCCCGAGCGCCGGAGAGGCAGCGGGTGAGGCGCACGCGGCGCCCGCTTGTCGTATTGTCGGGGCTAAGTTTAGCCCGCCAAGAGCGGGTCCACAAGTGCAAATGCCTTCCCGTCACGCCCCAACCGGCCCGCGACCACCGCCGGATCATGTTCGAAGAACAGCAGCCAGCCCTCCGCTTCCGCTCGTCCGTACAGCCGTCGCTTCGACTCGAGGGTCACGAGCGGCTCCAGGTCGTACCCCATGATCCAGGGGAGCGGCAGATGGGCGCTCGTGGGGACGAGGTCCGCGAGGAAGCAGACCCGCTCACCGCCGCTCTCCACCAGTACCGACTGGTGATAGGGCACGTGCCCCGGCGTCGGCAGGCAGCGGATGCCGGGAAGCGGCTCCGCTTCCCCGTCGATGAGGTTGAATGGGACCGGCTCGAAGTTGGGCGGGAGGTAGCTCGCCGCCGTGCGCTCATTGGTGTGCCGGGCAAACTCGAGTTCTCTCCGCTGGACGACATAGCGGGCCTTGGGGAAACTCAGGCTCACGCGCCCCGACGGATCACGGAAGGTATTACCGCCCGCGTGATCGAAATGGAGGTGCGTGTCGATCACCCAGCGGACGTCGGTGGGGGCGTAACCGAGCTCCGCGAGCGCATCCTCCAGCTGGGTGCGACCGTCCTTCCCTTCGTTCGCGACTCCGTAGATGTCCTTGAACTTGGCGTCTTCTTTGTTGCCGAGCCCGGTGTCCACGAGGACCAACCCGTCATCGTGCTCGACCAGCAGACAGCGGAGCGCCAAGGGGATGCGGTTGCGGTCATCGGCCGGAATGCGGCGCTGCCACAGGGGTTTCGGCACGACGCCGAACATGGCGCCGCCGTCGAGGGCTTGGCGGCCGGCCTCCAGGGCGTGACAGGTCAGACGACCGACGCGGAAGGTGGTGTGGCTCATTCGAGTGCGGAATGCGGAGTGCGGAGTGCGGAGTCGAAAGGGGAGGTCGTTCGCTCCTCGACCTTCGGATTGATACTCCGCATTCCCCACTCCGCACTCCCCACTTTCTTGTGTCGCGGCCGGTCGTGCAGCTCGATCAGCTGCTCGAGTGTCTCCACGCCCCGGTCGCGGGCCCGTCCAATGAGCGCTCGCAGGATGTGAGCCGTGGCGAGGGCGTCCCCGAACGCGCGATGGCGTGCCGGGTTGTCGACGCCGAAAAACGTCGCCACGTGATCGAGGCCCCGGTGGCGCAGCTCGGGCACGAGGCGGCGGGTGAGGCGGACCGTGCACAGGGGCCGGCCGCCGGGGGCGGGAACGCCCACCGCGGTGCATTCGGCCGTGAGGAAGCGCCAGTCGAAGCGCGCGTTGTGGGCGACGAACACGCCGGCGTCGAGCGCTCGTCCGAGGCCGGCGACGATGTCTCCGAAGCGGGGGCGACCGACGACCAGACCGTCGGTGATGCCGGTGAGGCGCGCCACCCACGGCGGAATCGGGGTCCCCGGATCGAGCAGCGCCTCGAACGCGAGGTGGATGGTTCCGCCCTCGAGGATCGCCACCGCCACCTCGAGGATCCGGCCACCGCGTTGGGCCCGCACGCCGGTCGTTTCCACGTCCACGACGGCGAAGCGGGTGTGCTGCAGGGACTCAGGGCCCAGGCTAGAGGTCATCCCTCCGGAGCGGCAATGACATGCACCGCGGACCGCCGCCGCCTCGGACCAGCTCACTCCCATCCATCGTGATCACGGCTCGCTCAGCGTCGTCCAG
>Ga0209239_1000572_pt1 | contig 21231 bp, 22 predicted proteins | sample GraSoi013_2_20cm_FD_185824 | JGI IMG/M metagenome (GOLD analysis project Ga0209239, IMG submission 185824) | Grasslands soil microbial communities from the Angelo Coastal Reserve, California, USA - Sample 10_02_2013_2_20cm (SPAdes) (version 2) | ecosystem: Environmental > Terrestrial > Soil >...
AAGACGGCCGCGATTATCAGAGCAAAGACTAATCGAGCGTGGACTAATGATTTCGAGTCCTGACCGATCAAAGCAATCTTGCCCGTTTCGTGCTTTTGACTGGGTTCCAACTCCAACTCAGAAGCCAACATACCGGCTGGTATGTTAGAGATGCCTACTTAAACGTTCCCGGGTATTAGTTATCATACCAAATGGTATATTAACCATGAGTGACTAAGCTAGCGCAGCGAAAATTGCGAGATCCCGAAAGAACCAGAGCGAGCATTTTAGGAGCGGCGTTCGATGAAATTTATCATCGAGGATTCCACGACACTAGCGTCAACGAAATAGTCGGCAAGACCACTCTGACCAAGGGAGCCTTCTTTCATTATTTCTCAACAAAGAATGATCTAGGCTACGCGATCGCCGACGAAGTTCTAAAAGAGATGGTCCTCGAAAGATGGATACGGCCGCTAGCCGCGTACAAGAATCCTGTCCAGGGTATTATCAGCCGCTTCCGGAAGATAATCGAATCTACACCTGATGAGCACATGGCGCTGGGATGCCCTCTCAACAACCTCACGCAGGAGATGTCGTCGGTCGACCCGGTTTTCAGAGAAAAACTTCGTGCGGTCATGCAGCTCTGGATATCAGAGACGGAAAAATATCTCAAGAAGGCCCGGGACCAGGGCTACCTGAATCCAGACGTCAACCCGAGACAGGTGGCAGAGTTTGTCGTTATGGTGGAGGAAGGAGCCTTTGCCATGGTAAAGAACTTGAGAGACAAGAAGGTATACTGGTCATTATACGAGTCGCTCAAACGGTATCTGGAATCCATAAGTCAGAAACCAACCGAACAACTTTCCGCCTGAATCCGACTATCGCTTGGCAGGCTCGAACAATTCGATGGGATTGCCGTCAGGGTCCTCGATCTGAATCTGCCTTCCGCCAGGACCCACTTCCATTTGATTCCTAAAATGTACACCGGCCTTCTGTAACGCCTCGATTCGCGCGGGTAAGGTCTTCGACTTGAAGGACTATTCGGTTCCACCCTCCCGGCTCTTGCTTTCGACCGTCCGGCATTGGACGTGAGCCCGAAGCGCCTGGACCGCTTAGTATGAGTTTGAGATGGCCAACCGAGACCTGCGCGAAAGCTGGAGGATTCTGCTGGTCCAATTTGAATCCAACCTTCTCAGTGTAGAAGCCACCGAGCGGACCACATCCTCGACCTGGTAACGTACACCCCAGAGACCTAGGACGAAAATCTCTCCCTTCTCCGAATGCTGAGGCTCAACTCTACTCATATGATTCTGCGATGAGCTAGTGCTACTTGAATTCCTCATCTCGTTGAACCTTTCGGGACAGAACGATGAACGCTGGACTATTGCAAGACGAGCCGAACTTGGAATATCCGACTTTTCGAGCAAAGATAAATGTCGTGAAAACATGGATTCGGTCTGTCTCCTCGTCTTAATGAAAAAAAGCAGGAGTTACTGGTGTTGGACTACTGGTCTACATTCTGCCGCTGGACTGGAAGAACGCGAAAGTATTATCGTCAGGGTCCTGGAGGATTGCGAACCATCCGATGTTCGGAATCTCTTCCTTCCCCCGGACGACCTTCGCTCCAAGATCCGTAGCCTTGGCAAGGGACTGGTCGATGTTGACGACGCTGAAGTAGTTGACGAAGCCTGTCTCTCCCATCATTTTCTTGTAGAGGCCGCCCATAGTCTCGTTCTCGGGGGCGTCCTTGTGCGAGATGAGCCAATAGTCCATGTCTCCGGCCGGCATCTTGCTGAATTTCCAGCCGAACAGCTGCTCGTAGAATCGGCTAACCTTCGCCGGGTCGTTGGTAGGTATCTCGAAGTGCACCAGTGTGTGTTCTCGTAGTTGAGGTCGGGTTGTGGTTGTTGCTGCTTCCATTTAGAAACCGCACAGCCTCCCTCGTCAACTCCTAGTTAAACGTGACAATGTAAGTGGCGCCCGCCGGCAGAGAAGTTATCTCTCTGAGAGAGGGTGGCTCTCCGGACTAATTGTCGGACGGGCGCAACTACCTCAAAAAGGAGCTTAGTGCCAAGACTTGGCCTGATTTTGAAAGGCTGTTCTCGAAGCACGGCGGGGTCGGAGGATGCTGGTGCATGTACTATCAGAGACCTCACGGCGAAACTATGAAAGGACTGACGTCCGCCGATAGGAGTGCCAAGAACAAGCGTGACAAGAAGTCACTGGTTAATGATGGCGGCTCTCATGGAGTTCTTCTCTACGATGGTGACAATGCGATAGGCTGGTGCGCCTACGGATTGAAACAAGAGTTTCCCCGGATCGATAACGGGAGAAACTATAAGCGGCTAAGTCTCAAGGAGGATTCCGAGAGACTCTGGCGTATCGCCTGCTTTTTCGTGGACAGAGACTATCGCAAGAAAGGTGTCGCGAAGATTGCTCTGAAAGCCGCTCTAGATTCGATCAAGGCAAAAGGAGGAGGAGTAGTCGAAGCGTATCCCGTGACGCACAAGTCAGCAAGAGCATGGTCGAAATGGTCCAACTGGTTCTGGTTCGGAACGGAATCGATGTTCGAGCGGGAAAAATTCAGGCTGGTCGGTCCCATGGGACCCCACCATCTATTGATGAGAAGAACTGTCAAGCCCTAGCGCAGTCCGACTCTAGCGGAGTCTCGCGATAAACGTCTGTATCAGACGTAAGACTGGCAGGGATTATGATTCGAGATCTGAGGAGGATCGGCCTCATGGCTTGGGGCCAGAACGAGCTAGTGCCCCGATCTCGGACGGACGCCCCTCGTCTGCGAATCTTGACGACCCCACCAGTCTGGCCATCCTCTGGGTCATCTCGGCGAGGCGCTTGTTAACCCTGTAGTGCACAGTCCCAGGCTCATAGGCTCCATCGCTCTTCAGCTGCCCAGCTTTGACTCCAGTCAGAATTTCTATCCCCTCGTCTATCGTACCGACAGGGTAGATGTGGAATCTGCCCTTTCTCACCGCGTCTACCACGTCCTCGTTCAGCATCAGATGCTGGGTGTTGCTCTTGGGGATGATGACGCCCTCGTCTCCCTTGAGGCCTTTGACCTTGCATGTCTGGTAGAAGCCCTCGATCTTCTCGTTGACCCCGCCTATCGCCTGGACCTCGCCCTCCTGATTGACCGACCCAGTTACGGCAAGGTTCTGCTTGATCGGAAGCTCAGCCAAGGCGGAGAGAATCGCGTACAATTCCGTGCTTGACGCACTGTCACCATCGACACCCCCGTAGCTCTGCTCGAAGACGAGTCTGCAGGAGAGGCTGAGCGGCTTGTCACGGGCATACTTGTTCTCCAAGTAGCCAGATATGATGAGCACACCCTTCGTGTGGATCTGTCCCCCAAGCTTCGACTCCCGTTCTATGTCGATTATCCCACGTCTTCCAAGCCCCAGACTGGCGGTAATTCTCGAGGGCTGGCCGAAATCGAAGTCTCCTAGGCCGATTACCGAGAGCCCGTTCACCTGTCCGATTTTTGAGCCTGAGGTGTCAATGAGTATGATGCCTCGCTGGATCATCTCCTTGACCTTCTCGTCGAGAAGGTTAGAACGGTACACCTTCTCTTCGAGCGCCCTCTTGATATGAACCTCTCTGACTAGCTTAGACCCCTCCTGTGAGGCGTAGAAGTTTGCCTCCCGGATGAGATCCGCGATCTGCGGGAACTTCGTAGAGAGCTTCGTCTGGTCCTCCGCAAGCCTGGACCCATACTCGACTATCCTAGCAAGGGCAGGAGCATCAAGATGACCCAGACCTTCTCGCTCGCATAGGGAGTGGACGAAGCTGCCGTACGTCTTCTGGTTCTTGTCGTTCCTCTCTATCGAATCATCAAAATGCGCCTTGACTTTGAACAGGATCGAAAAGTCAGGATCCAGAACATAGAGAGCCTGATAGGTCTCATGATCGCCCACGAGTATGATCTTCACACGCAACGGTATCGGCTCTGGCACCGGGGTCTTGGTGGGGGCTCCTCCTAGCCTCTGACCCATATCCTCGAGCTGGAGGCTCGCGGATTGGAGGGCCCGCTTCAGACCGTCATAGGAAAACTGGTTCTTGAGCAGCTCGTCGACCCCGACGACGAGGAAGCCACCATTCGCACGGTGGAGGGAGCCTGCCTTTATCAGGGTGAAATCTGTGACGAGAGCTCCGAACCTGGACTCGTACTCGATCTTGCCTAAGAGATTAGTAGCGGTGGGATTGTCCTCGGCGATGACCGGGGCGCCTTTCAACTCGGAGTTGTCAACGATCACGTTGACATCGTATCTTCGAAACGCGTGGTCCGTGAGTTTGCTCTCTACAGGATTCCGCTGCTCCTCGTCAGGCTTCTCTTCCGCCCCGCCCCCTTCCGTGAAGACCTCCGCATTCTCGAGAATATCATCGCGCACCTCGTTCAGATGCTGAAGAACCTTGGGAAGGTCCTGGTAGCGGGACGTGAGGCTGTTCATGAGACCGCCGATGGCGTAGTGGACTGAATCATCTCTCAGCTTCTTCAACTCCTCAACTGTCGTCATGTCAAGATCGTTGATTCCTTTCCCCGCCTTGTCCAACGCGGCCCGCATCGTGTCCCGAGTCTGTTCGTACTTTTTCTTCACTCGGGCTGGTAGAGAGTCGAAGTCTTCTTGGCTCACTGGCTTCCCAGCGACGACGGGGACGATTGTGATGCCAAGCTGGGTCATCCTGACCGTATATCCGAGAGTCTCAGCCCGTTTGTTCAGATCATTGAGAATCTTGTTCCGATCCGTTACAGCCTTCTTCGTGGTGTTGCTGGTTCGAGAGACAAACTCTTCGCTCTGGAGAGTTGCAGGGATCGCGCGCTTCGCCTGTTCTATGAAATTCTTCAGATCCTTCTGGAAGACCCGCGCCTTCCCGGGAGGAAACATCAACGCCTTCGGCTCGTACTGGTTCTGGAAATTGTTCACATAAGCCCAGTCGGACGGGACAGGCCTCGTCTTTGCGATGGCTTCAAGAAAACTTCTGGTCGCAGGCCTCTTTCCCGTGATCGGTGGACCGGCAGCATAAACGTTGAAGCCCTTACCCTTCATCTCAATGCCGAACTTGAGAGCCTTGAGGGCCCGATCTTGGCCGATGATGCCTTCTACCGGACCCAGCTCGGCACTGGTTTCACATCCCACTTGGCCGGGCGGACACTCGAGTCTCAGTTTTTCAGGAGAAAGCTCAGCAATAGTCATTGGTCGCCGGAGACAGCGAGGATTCTGTTAAGTCTTCTTTTTCCAAGACTTTTTGTCTTCGCGCGCCACTTTTGAAGGTTAGAGGAGGATAGTTTGTCATTCCTGAAGCTCGCCCTGCACGGGCGACGAGCTTATACTCCACAAATAGAACTATGTATGATTGAGGCATAGAGAGCTTTTGGGCTTCAAAGCCTCCGACATAATGGCCTCGACGATGATCGCTTTCTTCGCAGCAGTCGTTGTGAGTCTAGTCTATAGACTCGACTGGCTCTCGCTGCTGGTGATCACGGTAGGCCTTGACGGCCTGTTTCTCTACCTCTTCCAAAACCAGTCGAAAAACTACAGAAAATGGAGCAAGCATCCCACCGTATTCCCGAACCCTATGGGAGGCGGAATCGTAGGCGAGTACATGCTCCGCCCTTGGCAGAATGAGCTGGACTCAATGGGCCAACCCAAACTGGAAACATCGGATCGTGAGCTGAAGAAGCTTGATCGCATGTCCAAGAGACGCGCTCGGAGAATGAGACAACTGCAGAAGCTCAGAAGCTGAGCCTAGGCAGAGACTCGTAAGTCTAGTTCGACCCTAGGTCTACCGGCCTGATACTGTCGAAGTCGATCGTCGTCGCCGGAATAGCCAGTTCCAAGGTCTCAGGCAGATCTCCTTTACCAAGACACTTGAATTCGCTGTTGTGGCATTTTGGACATTTGAGGTCAGACCGCAACTGCCCCACCTCTGCATTCTCTTCGCGTACGATTCGATATCCACAACCCTGTCTCGTACACTCGAAAACATAAGTCGCACCATTCGCCGTCCTGTGACCAGAGGATTTGCGACTGGCTACTCGTCTAGTCGCCGTAGACCTCTTAGCGTGACTCTTGACTCTCCGTGTCTTAGTGTTCTTCGAAGAACCTCTCTTTGCGGTTGTCTTTCTAGATGAACTGGCTGCCTTCTGTGTCCTTGGCAAATACGTCACTATGCAACACGCTAGGCTGAACTTTCAGAATAGTGTTACTGACGCCGTGAAACGACGAGAAACACGCGACTCGTTTCGCATCAACGTCCCTTCGCTCGGACCTCAAGTGCGTGCTTGTAACGACTCGAACTCGGCATGATACACATGTTTTCCGGATATGAGGAGATCGAACCTGGAGTGGAGCCGTTCGAGGTCAGGATTCTTCGCGACCAGCGAGTGAACCTCCTTCATGTGGGAAGCATCCTTGAACTTGGCAATCTCAATCCAGAGCTCCTCATCAGCGGCCAAGTCTATGGCCGTCGGAAGACTTACTCCTCCAAACTTTGCCGACACGTCCTTTGGACGCAGGAGCTCGTCCGATAGACATCCCGCATCCTCGAACAGCTTCATTATGGGTCTGAGGGCGTGGATGAAAGCCTCTGCCTTCCGTCTTGGCACGCGATAAAGAAAGACGGAACAGTAGGCCATAGCTATTCTCCATCTCGCGTGACCGGTTTTATTTAGACCCCACCCACCTTTTCTCGGACGAACCAGAAGAAGCCTTACTAGCCGTCGAGTTCTCGCAGCGGGCATGAGTAAGGAAGCCTCTCGGCGAGTCGCGACATTCACAGAATCGGTAATCCGTGAGATGACGCGACTATGCCAAGCATACGGGGCGATAAACCTGGCGCAGGGATTCCCCGACTTCGACCCTCCTGTTGCGATGAGGAGAGCCGCGGCCCAGGCCATCAGACAAGGCTACAACCAGTACTCCACAACTCACGGATCAATCCGCCTCAGACAAGCCATCGCCCAGAAGATGCGAACATACAACCATATCCCGTGCAACGCAGAAGACAACATCACGGTCACATGCGGCACAACTGAAGGCATGATAGCCGCCCTCCTCGCTCTACTGAATCGCGGCGACGAGGTTGTGATTCCCGAACCGTTCTACGAGAACTATGGTCCGGACTCGATCCTCTCCGGCGCAAAGTGTCGATACGTCGAACTAGACGAACCTTCATTCAAAATAGACGAGGAAAAACTCAAGGAAGCATTCTCCAGAAAGACCAAGGCGATCATTATCAACACTCCTCACAATCCCACTGGCCGAGTCTTCTCGAAGAGTGAGCTAGAGCTGATTCGAGATTTGTGTCGAGACTACGACGCTTTCGCGATAACGGACGAAATCTATGAGCACATCACCTACGACGGTCGAAGGCATGTCAGCATAGCCAGTCTCGACGGAATGAACAACCGTACCATCACCATTTCAGGGTTCTCGAAAACCTACAGCGCGACTGGCTGGCGGGTCGGCTATATCATAGCTCCGAGGAAACTGACTGCTGCGGTCAGAAAGGTCCACGATTTTCTAACCGTATGCGCTCCCGCACCGTTACAGGAGGCATGCATAACAGCTCTGAAGCTGCCCGCGTCGTATTACGAGAATCTCCGACGACTCTACAGCACAACCCGGAGCCTACTGCTGCAAGCGTTGGAGGAGGCTTCATTCACATGCACCAGTCCCGAGGGCGCGTACTACATATGGACTGACATCGGACATACCGGCTTCAGAGACGACAGACAACTCGCCAAGCACCTAATATCCCGTGTCGGGGTTGGCGCTGTTCCCGGGTCCAGCTTCTACCATCGCCCGTCCAGGGGGAGGCTGAACCTACGCTTCTCCTTCTCGAAGAAACCCGAAACGATCCGGAAGGCGGCTGCTAGACTGGCAAGATTCCGATGAATCATCCAGACCTGCGGTCAGCTCAGCCAGTCTCTTTCGCGTCTCACCTTGTCCAGGTACCACTTCCGGCTTGCAGGGTGAAACTCTAGCCTGGGAGGATTCGATAGGAAGCTCCCTCGGAGGAATGCGCTCTCCGACTTGGACACTTGCAAGTGGCATGAGCCTATCCCGTCCCATTGCCTCATCTCTCCCTTGCCCGCAAGCGATACGGCAATATTATTGGCCACGACCTCAGCCTGGCCCTGAGCAAAAACGCCGGCCTTGGGAAGGAATGGAGCGTGACCGTGGGGCGTCTCCATCGACGTGACATCGCCGATCGCGTACACATCATCGAACCGAGTCGCAAGATTCTGAGGATTGACCGGCACCCAGCCCGACTCCCCAGTTAGACCGGCCTCCACCACGACCCTGGGTGGGCGGTGTGGCGGGATTGCGACGAAAAGATCGTACTTGAGTGCGGAACCACCTTCGAACTCCACTCTATCGCGCTCGACCTTGACCAGCTTCGTCTTCGGAAGATACTTGATCCCTCGACTGGCGACAAGTCTCTCGACCTGTTTTGCAATGACGCTTCCCGCCGCAGGGACCGGGTGTGGTTCAGGTGTGAAGAGTTGAATGTCAACCCTCTTTCTGGCTCGTCGCATGGTCTCCTCCATTAGAAGCGATAGCTCGTAGGGTGCCGCGGGACACTTGTAGGGGATTCGACAGACCCCAATGACGATCGAGCCTCCTTGAAAGTTCTTGATCGCGTCCCGGAGTTTCAAAGCCCCCTCAAGGGAGTACATGGTGTGGCTGTACTTGTCCAGCCCAGGTATCTCGTCGAAGGCCAGATCGGCGCCTAGGGAAATGACAAGCTTGTCGTACAAGATCTCGTGCGACTGAGTCTTTATGATGCGTCCTGCGACATTGATTTTTTCAACCTTCTCGGCAACCAGCCGAACATTCTTTCTGTTTGCGAGGCTTTTCAGATCCTTCAGAATACTGTTCGGCTCACGCCAGCCGAAAGCAAGCCAGGGAAGTGATGAAGGAAGCGGGATCTTTGCTCGTGGCTCAACTATCGTGACGGTTCCAGAACGGCCCAATTGCTTCGAGACTAGGCCGGAAACCTTGAGTCCGCCGAGCCCGCAACCCAGAACCACAATGTTAGAAGTCATACTGCTCTAGGTTGAGCGAGCGGTTCAGCCCGAGGCATAATACTTTGCTATCAGACCGCGAATCCCAGAGTGAACGCTGCCATCGAAGATGCGGTGTCACAAATTCAGACGGTATCCTACTTGTTTTCGCATTCTAGACGCTGGTTGTATCGTGTCGGACGGGGTGTGTTTCAGGATGCGGCTTCGACAGGGAACTCTCCCCGGCGTCTCACGTACCGTACTAGGCGCACCTGCTTACGAGCTTCCTCGTAGCAGAAGCCGCAGAGTCGCACCGATTTTTCTCCAGGTTCAGGCATGAACCATGTAGTCTCAGTTACCGGCTTAGGGTCCTTACACCAGGCGCATTCAACCATGTTCCTGGGAAGGAGTTCAAGTTCACTCATGCCTGCCCGGATAGGGGCATTGCCAGAAGATAAGCCTAGCGTACACACGCGATTTCCATTACCTTCGCCATGTTTCGTCACATGAATGAGTGTGTGTCTTAGCCAGTGTGTGAATCGGCTAAGTGGGTCATGATTCTAATACTCGGCCAATCTTTCGCGCGAGTTCAAGGTTACTTTGCGAATCCTCGTCACTGGCGCAAACGGTTTTGTCGGGAGCAACCTAGTACCATATCTTCAGGCCAAAGACCTTGAGATATTGCGAACCGACATTGACAAGTCGGACATTAACGGCGATCTCACGGACCCCGAATTCGTCAACGACTCTCTAGGAACAAAAGACTTCGACGCCATAGTCCATCTGGCTGGGATAGTAAACATTCCCAAGTCTCTCGCCGACCCGTACACATGCTACAGGGTAAACTGCTTCGCCACCCTGAACCTCCTCAGCATGGCCGCGGATAAGAAAGTTCAACGTTTCGTCTACGCCTCTTCCAACAACGTCTACGGTCCGCCCAGAAGACTTCCGGTCAAGGAAGATGACCCGTACGATCCGAGATCACCCTACGACTACTCGAAGGTCGTCTCAGAACACTTCGTCAAGAGCTTTCACCAGCACAAGAGTCTGCCTACCGTCATTCTCCGGAGCTGGAACCTGTTCGGGCCCAATGACCAGCCGACCAGGGTTGTTCCACGATTCATCAAAGCCTGTCTCGCCAACGAGCCAATCCCGTTATACAATGGTGGCAGAGACGCTGACAACTTCTACCATGTCAGCAACTACTGCGAGGCCGTCGTTTTGGCAGTGAACAGTCAGAAGGCCGTAGGCGAGACGTTCAACGTTGGGACCGGTCACGAAACGACCGTCCGACAGCTTGCTGAGATGGTCAAAGAGATCACTGGATCCGCCTCTAGACTCCAAACCTTGCCCCCGAGGACGCCTCTCGAAGCGAAGCCGAGAAGAACCAGACCATCGATCGGCAAGATACGCCGGGTCCTCGGCTACAAACCAGTCCTCGCGCTGAGAAACGGACTCGAACAGACTCTAGAATGGTACAGGAAACTGCCCACACAGTTAGCTTAACCCGATCTTTCCCGATGGCTCTCCGCTGGCTCTAGACGAATGCTTCAGAGAGACGGGCTCACAGCAACCCTTCTCGCAGGAGTCCTATTTGGGACCAGCGTCCCGGTAATCAAACTGGGCCTTGACCTGAACATTCCTCCCGAACTGTTTGTAGAGTTGCGGTTCGCGATAGCATCCGGACTCATCCTCCTACTCCTCCGAGGAAAAGGATGGGTCAAGTGGGAGCTTTTCAAGTCAAGAGCAATCTGGACTGTAGGACTCATCAATGCTGCAGGATACGTTACTCAGTTCCAAGGACAAGTCCTCACCACCTCGTCAAACGCGGCGCTCATAATCAGCACCGCGGCGCTCATGATTCCCATACTCTCACTGGTTTACGTAAAAGAGAAAATGGGTGGAAGAAAGATCGCCGGAGTAGTGACAGGATTCATCGGAACAACCCTAGTGGTCACCAGGGGCCAACCATTATTGCTAGGAAGCTCTGAGTTGGCTGGTGATATCCTGATCCTAGCAACAGCAGTCACCATAGCATTGGTTTTCGTTCTTTCAAAGCGCATCGTTGAAAGGCGCGGCGGAAGACCAGTCACAGGGGCGTTACTTGTCACGACTAGCCTTCTCCTGCTACCCACAACCCTTCTGGATCTGGGCCATCCACCTAACCTTACGATGACAGCATGGTTCTACATTAGCTACCTCGCTGTGTTCGCAACGGTGGGAGCCTACTACTATTTCATGAAAGGACTCGAAACAGTCTCGCCCACAGTATCCTCCATAATCCTACCCATCGAAGTGATAGTCGCGGTCGTATTGTCCGTACTACTCTTCAACGATCCGTTCAATCTCTACTCTGGTACAGGCGCAGTCCTGATAATCGCAGGTGTCGTTCTAGTATCCACTGCGGCCTGACAGTAGCAAAAACAAACTGGTTAGTATGCTGGTCCTATTGGTGAGCCCCACAGTTGGGACAATTGCTAGAGTTCTGGTTCATGAGAGCCTGGCAATACTTGCAACGGACCTGGGCGACCTGTTGGGGAGGCATCTGCTGCTGTGGAGGCATACCATACCCCGGCATCGGCTGTCCATACCCGGGACCCATAGGCATCCCATAGCCCGGATTCGGATTATAACCCGGATTGTATCCGGGCGGACCATAGCCCTGCTGCACCGGGTATCCTCCAGGCATATACCCCGGCATCGGCTGGGGCATGCTGCTGCCCGGCATGAAAGCAACCTGCGTATGACCAGTCATGTCCGGCCGGCCCTTGACCTGGACCACAGCCTTGAGACTATTCTCAATCGATCCTCCAGCTTTTGTTGGGCGACAGGACGGCATTCCGACGCTGAAAGGGAATGTTTGGGTTGGACCACTCCCAAAATCGTTGGGCCCGGTGACCTGGACGTCTCTAGAGAAGAGAACGTTCTGCCTGCGTTGATGCTCCTGAACCCGCGTATTGTTGATGGTGACCCATACGAGCTCTGTATAATTTTCGAACACTCTAGCCTCGACTCTAACCCCGAGTGATTGGACATACTCGCCCGCCTCGACGTTTACCTTTCCAACTACAGCCTCTCCCTCTACGAAGGTAGGCTTATCGAAGCTGATCCAGACTTTCCCCTTCGGAGCTTTGAGGTGATCAAATAGGCCCAAGACTGTTCTCCGCCAGATATGCGAGCCTTCGCTGGAACCCGCCTATCAACAGAGCGTAACCCTACGGGCGAGGCTACAGAGAAACTCGTAACGTATTCTACCGGACCCGGCGTGTCAGAAGGTTTAATTTTTCCCAGAAAAATTGGGTTGTCAGACGAAGTAAGAACTGGCGAGCGGACTGGGAAAGAGTGGTCTCTGGTGAGCTACATATTGGATGAGAAAGAAGCTAGGAAATCTTCGGAAACGGTAGAGGACAAACCGCCGAAGACCCTGCCAATCCAGCAGAAGAAGAATCTGGAGCAAGAGCGACAAACCGACCTGGACGACCGTGTGTCCGAGTTGGAGAAGGCTCTGAAACTAGAGAAGGACAAGTCAGAGGATCTTCTACGCCGACTCCAGTATCTCCAGGCCGACTTTGAGAACTACAGGAGGCGAGTAGAGAAGGAGATAGGGGATGTCAGGAAGTTCGGGAACGAGAGACTACTCTCCGATATCCTGACAGTCAAAGACGAGCTCGAACTGGCATATGCCAAGGCCCAAGAGAGCAAGCAGAACCCCGCGATAGTGGATGGGGTCGGAATGATCCTAAAGCGGATCCAGTCCCTCCTTTCCAAGGAGGGCGTAGAGCGGATTCCCGGCGTGGGATCCAAGTTCAACCCGGACTATCATGAGGCGGCCATGAGAATCGCTTCAGACGAGGAGGGAACCGTTGTGGAGGAGGTCCGGCCGGGCTACCGGCTGAAAGGCAAGGTCCTCAGGGCGAGTATAGTTAAAGTGGCAGAGAAGAGACCCTTAGAGGAATCTGAAGGCGGAGAGGAGATGAGAGAATGAGCAAGCATGAGACAGAGAAGATCATAGGTATTGACCTGGGAACGACGAATAGCGCAGCCGCGGTAATGGAAGCTGGGCGGCCCCTAGTCGTTCCTAGCGCTGAAGGCCAGACTGCCGCAGGGAAGATGTTCCCGTCGGTGGTCGCGTTCACAAAGGAGGGACAGATGATCGTGGGAGAACCCGCGATTAGACAGGAGGCCACCAATCCTGAGGGGACAATCCGGGAGATCAAGCGTAAAATGGGCAGCGGCGACTACAAGGTTCGGATCTACGGAAAGGAGTACAGTCCCCAGCAGATATCCGCATTCATCCTCCAGAAGATCAAGAGAGACACTGAGACATTCCTTGGACGGCCGGTAAAGAAGGTGGTCATCACAGTCCCCGCGCACTTCAACGACAACCAGCGCCAGGCAACAAAAGACGCAGGATTCGAAGTAGACCGGATAATCAACGAGCCCACAGCAGCGTGTCTCGCCTATGGCCTCGACAAGGGAGACAAAGAGATGAAGATCATGGTCTTCAGCTTCGGAGGCGGAACACACGACGTTACGCTGATGGAGTTCGGCGGGGGAGTCTTCCAAGTCTTATCCACAAGCGGAGACACCCAGACCGGCGGAACCGACATAGACAACGCCATCGTCGAACACCTCCTCACCGAGTTCCAACGCCAGACCGGCATAAGCCTCCGAAACGACCGTGCAGCCATGACCCGGCTGAAGGAGGCGGCCGAGAAAGCGAAGATCGAACTCTCCACACTCCTCACGACAGACATTGATCTGCCCTTCATAGCATCGGACAGCTCTGGACCAAAACACCTCCACGTCACCCTGACTCGAGCGAAGCTCGAAGACCTAGCAGGTCCGATCGTCAAGAGGGTCGAAACGCCGATCCGACGGACCCTTCAAGATGCCAAGCTTGAGGCGAAAGACGTAGATCGAATAATCCTGATCGGCGGCCAGACACGAATGCCACTGGTCAGAAAGTTCGTCGAGGACATAGTCGGAAAGCAGGCTGAGAGAGGAGTGGACCCCATGGAATGCGTCGCAGTCGGAGCAGCAATCCAAGGAGCAGTCTTGGCCGGCGAGGTCAAAGACATCCTCCTATTGGACGTCACGCCATTGTCGCTGGGCGTCGAAACCTTGGGCGGTGTCGCGACGAAGATTCTGGAGAAGAACACGACGATTCCTACAAAACGCAGCCAAGTCTTCTCGACAGCAGCCGACTCCCAGACGACCGTCACGATTCACGTTCTCCAGGGCGAGAGAGCAATGGCCTCTGACAATATCTCGCTGGGAATGTTCAACCTGACCGGCATTCCACCCGCGCCCAGAGGCGTGCCTCAGATCGAGGTAACCTTCGATATAGACGCGAATGGAATGCTCAACGTGAACGCAAAAGACCTAGGGACGGGAAAGGAGAACAAGATCACCATCACGGCCTCCACCAAGCTGTCCAAAGACCAGAAGGAGAAGATGGTCAAGGAGGCGGAACAGTTCGCGGAGCAGGATCTGAAGCGGAAGGAGGAGGTTGAGCTGAGGAACAGTGCCGAGAGCATGCTCTACACTGCGGAGAAGACGAAGGAGGAGCTGAAGGACAAGATATCCAGCGACCAGGTCCAGACGATCGACAAGGCGGCCGGAATATTGCGGGCTGCCATGTCGGGGAAGGAAGCTGACAAGATCAAGAGCGCGAGCGACGAGCTCAGCAGGGTCCTGCAGAAGATCGGCGCAGAAATCTACCAGAAAGTCGCACAAAAGCAAGGCGATGAGAAGCCTCAGCAGGCCCCAACTCCGGGAGCGGGCCCGGCGGGAAATGCGGATAATGTGGTCGATGCTGAGTATCGGGAAGTAAAAGATGAGGGATCCCGGTAGAGAACGAGTAGAATGAACAGGGTATGGACAAGCCAGACTACTATGACGTCCTCGGAGTCCCCAAGGGCGCCAACAAAGACGAGATAAAAGCAGCCTACCGAAAACTGGCCTTACAGTTTCATCCGGACAGAAACAAGTCGCCTGATGCGACAGAGCGGTTCAAGGAGATCTCGGAAGCTTACGCGATATTATCGGATGATGAGAAGCGAGGTCAGTACGACCAGTTCGGCCGAGCCGGAATCTACGAACGCTACAACCCAGAGGACATCTTCAGGGGCGCTGACTTCGACTCGATATTCCGGGACATCGGCGGCTTCGGCGGAATCTTTGAACAGCTTCTACGAGGATTCGGCGGCTTCGGATTTCAGGGCTTCGCGGGTCCCCAGAGACCCTCCAGAGGAGAGGACCTGGTCTATGATCTCGGGATCAGCTTCGATGATGCTGCTCATGGAGTGAGCAAGGAGATCGAGGTCCCACGCCTAGCACAGTGTAGCATCTGCGGCGGCTCAGGAGCCCAGCCTGGCAGCCAACGGAAGACCTGCAAGACGTGTAACGGCCGCGGCCAGGTGCAACAGGTCCGACGCTCAGGCTTCGCACAGATGATCCAGATCACCACCTGTCCCCGATGCAACGGTGAAGGGACGATTGTAGAGAAACCATGCAAGAACTGTGGCGGCTCAGGGCTGATGCGGAACAAGACAAAGCTTCAGGTCAAGGTGCCCGCCGGAGCTGACGAGGGACAGAGTCTGAGGTTACGCGGCGAGGGCAACATGGTCCAGGGAGGACGAGCAGGCGACCTCTACGTCCGAATACACCTGAAACCCCACGAATATTTCAAGCGAGAGGGAGACAATATCCTCTATGAGACGAGGATTAGCTTTCCAAAAGCCGTGATGGGTGGCGAGCTTGAAGTCCCGGCGATCGACGGGAAGGCTAGGGTAAAGATTCCGGCCGGCACCAAAGCCGGGACAGTGTTCCGTCTGGAAGGCAAGGGCTTCCCACATGTCGAGGGCTGGGGCCGCGGGGACGAGCTGGTCAGAGTCGACGTGGATATTCCACAGGATCTGAACAAGAGAGAAAGAGAATTGCTGCTAGAATTGGCCAAGCTGCGCGGCGAGAACCTCTAGGTCAGCTGGCATCCTTCTTCGATTCACTCTTCTCCGGGACTGGAACTATCGCGGTCAGCGTGGAAGAGGTCGACGGTGCTGGAGCATCAGATGCTTTGGGCTCTATGGCGACGCTAGACGAAGAACGCGCACCGCTTACAGGTAACCCTGTGCTCAGCTTGCCAAACCGTCCTCTGAACCTCGGCGCGTGAGTTGTTTCCAACCCGTGCCTAGCATTCCGCAGGATCTTGTAACACGCGACCGCAGCTGCGCTACACCCCATCCCAATTCCCAGCCCGAGTATGGCCGTGTACCACGTAACATGACTCAGCAGAGCCTGATCAACATAAGAGTGAAAAGATACATCATAGACATACTCGCTCATTAGCCAGTAGCCTAGGAACGCGATTATCCCCGCCTCAACTAGCATTAACACTTTGACCGAATATGGTGTGACCGCATCCCGCGGACCCCTCGTCGTGCTCAAGCCTGAAACTCACTCTGTCAGCGGCTGAGTCTAATTCAGACCAGCGATTTGAGATGATTGTATCCATGTTGAATGGTCTGGAAGAACGAACACGATGAGCGGACAAGAAAATCAGCGATGCCAGTCCTGCGTCCTATGTCAGACCTAAGTAAGCTAGATCTGCCGGGCCATTATCATTGAGTCCAAGAATTTTCCGTTTCTCTTAACCTTCGCCGGAATTCTGCCAACCTCTCTGAACCCTGCTTTCTGGTAGGTGTGTATCGCGGCCTGATTTGTTGAGAGAAACTCGACCTCCAGACTCCTCAGGCCGATTCTCTTCGCTTCACGCAGAAGGACCTTTACCATTTCTCTGCCGATTCCCAGGCCCCTATACTCAGCGATCACGGTAAGACCCAGCTCACCATGGTGGCGGGTTTCTCCATAATGGCCTCTATCTATGTCCCCGCTGGCAACTATTCGTTTGCAGACTTCTGCTAGGACGCTGACCATATCGCCGTTCTCTATCTGCACCGTGCGATTGGCGAGCCAGTCGGCCTCCTCTTCCCGGGCAATCTTCTGTTCGAACCCTGTGAAGACCTCCGAGCCTCGGCCTCGTTTCTTATCATCGACTAGTCCGTTTATGAACGCTAGCAGCTTGTCAAGGTCGTCCCATCCCATTGATCTCAAGACTACGCTCTTACCATTGACCCTGAATTTTCGGTAGACATGCTCAGACACCAAGACCTCAGACTCACACTAGTTGGTTGACTGATAGGCTTTGTAAGCCTTGAAGATGAAAAGGGAGAGCTGGTTAAGGGACTAGGCAGAAACGGTCACTAAAGTTATCCTTACCTACTCAGTTCGAGGAGACTACTAAGTATATATTGCGAAGCGCCTCTACGGTAGGCAGTGACATCGACGAGAGAAAGCGAGAACTCTACACCGGTCCCAACCTTTGAGGATCTGGATGAGAGCAATCTCACAGCCAGGGATACTGGCGTCATCCAGGCTATAATGGAAGAGGGTCTGACGGTATTCACCTTCGATGGGTTGAAGAGACTAGTTGGCCTGCACCAGGAGAAGCTGTCCCGGATCATTGATCGTCTAGAGGAAGAAGGGTTCGTGGAGAAGGTGACGGAGGGATACAGGATAACGGCTAGAGGAAATGTAGTAGTCGCGCGACCCATGGGATCCGTCCAACCAGCGATGCCTATTGTTCAGTCGCTTCTTCCTAGAGACGTGGACCTCGAGAGCATACTCTCCCAATTGAAAGGCCGCTGGTTCGGCAAGCTCCGATGGCTCGGATACGCGAAGAACGATGATGGAATTGTTCTGAAATGGATCGCGGAAGAAGACGGGTTCCAGATAGACGCGAAGTTCACGGATAACTACCTGAGCATCGACGCGAAGATTGCTGAGGCAGGGAAGACCAGCGAGGCCGTCAAAGCGGCTCACCTATTGCTGGGACATGTTTCACGATCATACACCACTCCACGACGGAGGGGCCATATGGTCTCTCCAGTAGTCTTCTACACTGACTTCGCCTAGTCTTGTGACCAGTTCTCCGACATCATTGGTCAACAAATAGACCACCCTACCCTACTGGGGTAGGTGAAAAAATGAGTAAAACAACCAGTTCGTCAGCGATTCTGGAATCCGTATCAGACGCCATCGTAGACGTGACTGAGCGAGTATCCAAATCCGTCGTCCGGGTTGGAGCCGGAAGATGGAGAGGCGGCACAGGCACCGTCTGGAGCAAAGACGGGCACATCGTAACAAGCAACCACGTCATCGGAGACATGCGTGAAGTAGAAGTCGGCTTCAGCGACGGCACAAAGCAAGTCGCTAAGGTGGTAGGACGCGATCCCTACTCCGATCTAGCACTGTTGAAGGTGGACTCCAACAACCTAACACCCGTCGAGACAGGCAACTCTGACAACCTCAAAGTAGGACAGTTCGTCATCGCGGTCGCAAATCCTTTCGGCAGACAACCAAGCGCCACGTCAGGCATCGTCACCAATCCCACATTCAGCACAAGAAGATGGTGGGGAGGCGGAGGACTCGACAAGGTCCTCGTCACAGACGCACGACTAAACCCAGGCTATTCTGGCGGTCCACTAGTGGACGCTAGGGGTAGAATGGTCGGAATCAACGCAGCCTACGCCAACAACCGAGGAATATCGGTGCCAGTCAATACGATCAAGACAGTCGTCGACAAGCTACTCCAGGATGGAAAGATCAAGCGAGCCTACATGGGCATCACAGCAGAAACAATCCGCCTACCAGACAACCTGGTCGGCCAACCCGCAGGACTCATCATCTACGGTGTCGACAAAGACAGCGCAGCCAAGAAAGCGGGCGTCGCAATAGGCGACGTCATAGTAAAACTCGACGGCAAACCAGTCGAGACGCTCGCAGACCTACGCGGACTCCTTGACGATGGAGCGATCGGAAAACAGGTCAAGCTATCAGTGCTACGCGGAGAGAAGCTCACAGAGCTGACGATAACACCAACAGAAGCAGAACAAGACTAGAGAATCGCCAATGCGAAGAGGACTCTGGCCTAAAACCCCGGAGTCCAACCTTTTTTTTGGTTATCTCATACCGACGCGAGAGCTTGTTCCCCTGTATCCAATCGTCGTTTGACTACGGTTAAACAGGGCTTAAGTGTACTCCAAAGATAAGATCTATTGGACACAATTTGAGGAAGGTAATGCTTCTAACCGGCCTCATGCTCTTGCTCTCAGGCATCATCTCAGAGGCGATGTACATAGCCACATCCAGGGTCGCCTACGCGGGCACGGTAGCCGCAAACGAATACCTCATCTTGGGCATCCTCTTAATCCTTGTCGGATTCATCTTCACCTTGAGCAGCGTAAAGATTCCCAAGATCCGAGTACGTTAATCTAACACAGCAGAGAGATCTATCCCCCTGAGTCCCTCGTCTTAGTACAGTCAAGGGCTATGATGCTCTAATCCACTGGATACGATTGAAACTTAAACCCTTGAACCCTCACGCCCTCTAGTCACTCCAACCCGCATACGAGCCGGTCTTGTCCTCAAAGGCTCTAGTATCAACATCCCTCCGAAAATGCTTGGGAATCAGTTTCTGCATCAGAATATTCTCAGTCAACTGAGCCATTCGATTGCCGAGCGAGTCCGAGTACCCCAAGTTGAGAGGAATAGAATATTCCTCACAGAGCTTGGCAAGCGTTCCTATCATAACAGAACGCCCACCCTGGCCATAGAGCTCGACCAGGACGCCCTCCACGTCTTCAAACCGACTCGACAGATCCTCCTTGCCAATCCCCCTTCTATCGAGGAAGTCATAGATTATCCGCTTCGTTCTCTCCCCCAAAGTGCTCAACACCTGGTCGAAACAGAATGAAACCGTCTCGTGGATCAGAGTGATGTTGGGAGTCCGCATATTACTACTGAGCCTTCCAAAGAGTCGAGCGGAGTTCCTCCACCATCCAGAACAGGCTGTTTCCAAGCTTGGGTGGGTCCAGCTTCAATTGTGAACTGGCTTCGAGAATCGTAATGTGCTTGATGATCTTGGAAAACTTGCCGAATAACTCGTCTAGAACTGTATCGATCTCTCCCAGATGTGAGGTCAGACTCGCCAATGGTACATCTCGTCCGCTCCCTAGTAGAGAGAGGACTGATGATAGACAATCCTCTCCCAAGCTACGGAGCGTGCTCGATAGAGAGATCTGAATCGCTGAGTCAAACGCCGCTCTCTCCAAAAGTCAGATCTCCTTTAGGACATCCCTCCCCGGTCAGGACGTCACGACTACAGGCTCCCGTCGAGCGTTATCTTCATTCTACTCATGACTTCTGTAATCTCCGAACAGGCACGATGTCTAGCCAGTGTGCGATCGATAATGTCTCGCTCTAAGTCACAATGTTACCCGAAATATCCCCTCACAGTTTAAGAAAATAGAGGTGGACTGCCGTCCAGAACCCATAAGTGTAGTCTCCGAAGCCATAGACCGGTTCATTCCCTGTAGCTTCGAGCGGGATCCCCTCTCTCTCAGGAGTTTTAAGAGCACGTAGTGGCACGACCGTGCTGATGCGGGGGTTCCCGAGACCATGCGGGTCGCCGTATTGGCGGGATTCAGGTCAAAGGGGCAGGGCCGCTCGCGGAGAGCAGTGCTCGACTTAAGATCCGACTCACAGGAGAAATCCTGTGGCGTAGGCCTTCATGGGTTCGAATCCCATCCCCCGCACCACTCGCATCGTCTCTTCTCACAGAACTCTCAGTCCATTCGCTGTTCCTCTTCACTTCCCCTATGGGTACAGGATTCTCCATAAACTGGAGAGAGGTACATTGAGCGTTGATGAGAATTGGATAGGTGCGAAGCATGTGAAAGGATTTCCGCATGTACGGTCTGCGGGCACCGCGTGACAGGGTTCGACCATATCGGAGTTCGCGCTTCCACTTCACGACGAGAAGAGACGGCCTCGGGATCAGGTCGACCCCGGGTTACCAGTGGATCGGGTGTGTGGCACTTTGCTCGTCCTTGTGGCCACAGATCAAGTTCTGCTGCCGGTTCTCCTCGGGTCAAATACAATGGAGGCCCGCTCTGGAAGACTGGCTATACTTGGCAGAGTGTTTACTGGGGTACCTACTTCACGACTCCAAGCGGTTCATCCTGGGTTAAGCGAGTTGACGATGCGGTTCTGAACATTGAAACGGACAAGGCCTATTCGGGTGGACTTTCTGAGTACAATGTTGGAATAGGCAGGGTCATGCCTCACACTATCATCAAAACTAGCCCACCTGGGAGATTATCAGA
>Ga0209239_1000574_pt1 | contig 21181 bp, 24 predicted proteins | sample GraSoi013_2_20cm_FD_185824 | JGI IMG/M metagenome (GOLD analysis project Ga0209239, IMG submission 185824) | Grasslands soil microbial communities from the Angelo Coastal Reserve, California, USA - Sample 10_02_2013_2_20cm (SPAdes) (version 2) | ecosystem: Environmental > Terrestrial > Soil >...
CTCGTCGGCGACACCGGTTAGCTCATCGGAGGGGGCCTCGACGGCCCCCTCCGAGCCACCCCAGGAAGGATTGCGCGGCCGAAGGCCGCGCTCGAACGGCGGCGAATGCGACACGCTCCTAGGGGGATTGACGAGCGGGCGCCGCGGTCTTACAAGTGAGGCGCCGGACGACGGCCAAGTCGTGAGCCGGAGGAGGACACCATGGGACTGCTGAGTCAGGAAGAACTCGACAGCCTGCTGCCGGCGGAGACCTACGCCTACCCGGGGCCGATCCCGACCCAGAGCGTCTCCAGCGACGAGTTCATGCCGGCGCCCCAGACCGAGAAGCAGCGTCGGGTCGAGGCGCGGATCACGGAGCTCGGGGGCGAGCTCGGAAAGCGACACGGGATGACCCGGCGACGCTTCCTCGCGACCGCCTCCGGCATGGCGGCCGCCTTTCTCGCGATGAACGAGGTCTACGGCCCGCTCTATCGTGTGAGCCCGGCCGAAGCGGCCGATCGCGAGATGGCCGCGGAGCGCGTGAAGGCGCTGAAGGACCAGTTCATCATGGACTGCCACACCCATTTTCTGCGAGACGACACCCGCATCATGACCTTCGTGCGCCAGCGCCAGGCCGTGGGGAAGGCCGGCTGGAATCCGGCGCTCGCCGGCAAGGAGCAGACGCTCGAGGACCTCAAGTTCGCCAACTACTCCAAGGAGGTCTTCCTCGACAGCGACACCAAGGTCGCGCTTCTCTCGGGCGCGCCCTCGGACATTCCCCAAGACTGGTTCCTCACCAACGAGATGAAGGCGGAGGCGCGGGCGCGGGTGAACCGGGACGCGGGCTCGCGCCGGATGCTGAGCCACGCCATCTTCACGCCGGGGCAGCCCGGATGGATGGAGGCGGTCGACCACGCCATCAAGGACCTGAAGCCGGATTCGTTCAAGGGCTACACGATCGGCGACAACACCAACAAGAACATCAGCAAGTACCCGTGGCGGCTCGACGACGAGAAGGTCGTCTACCCGTTCTACGAGAAGGCGCTCAAGGCGGGGCTCGTCAACATCTGCATCCACAAGGGGCTGTTCCCGCCCTCGGTCGAGAAGCAGTTCCCGCACCTCCTGGCCCACTCCGACATGAGGGACGTCGGCCGCGCGGCCAAGGACTGGCCGAAGCTCAACTTCATCATCTACCACTCGGGCTACCGCTTCGCCGGTGGCGGCACGGTGGACGAGGCGTGGGCGCAGTTCGAGAAGAGCGGGCGCATCGAGTGGGTGACCGATCTGGCCGACATCCCGTCGAAGCACGGGGTGAGCAACGTGTACGGCGACGTCGGCCAGCTCTTCGCTCAGACCACGATCGCCGACCCGCGGGTCTCCGCGGCCATGATGGGTCAGCTCATCCGGGGGCTGGGCGCGGACCACGTGGTGTGGGGCACCGACGCCATCTGGACGGGCTCGCCCCAGTGGCAGATCGAGGCGCTGCGGCGGCTCGAGATCCCGGAGGACATGCAAAAGAAGCACGGCCTCACGCCGCTGGGGCCGGCCGACGGCCCGATCAAGAACGCGATTTTCGGCGAGACCAACGCACGTCTGTACAAGTACACGCCCGAGGGGCGCGCCTCCCTTGCCACCGACCGCTTCGCGGCGCTGAAGGCGGAGTACGAGCGGTCGGGATCGCGACGCTCGAATCTCCGGTACGGCTACATCGCGAAGACCTCCGCGAGCCAGTCCCACATGTAAGCCGTCCCGATCGAGACGTTGTCGCTCTGGCAGTGATGGTAGCCGCCCTCCTCGCGCGTGAAGACCTTGAACGTCTTCCGCGTCGAGCCGACGGCGCCGAAGCACTTCTGCGCGGTGGCGAGCGGGATCTGGGCGTCGCCCTCGCCGTGAACCAGCAGGAAGGGGCACCGGATTCGCTGCACCACCCCGTCGAGCCTGAAGCCCTCGAGCCGCTTCAGCGCCGCGTCCCGCGAGGTCACGCCGAAAATCCAGAGCAGGTGCTCCCAGGGCACGGACAGCGAGGGCGTCTCGCCGCGCGCGATCCGATCCAGCCGCTCCTTCCAGACCGCGTGGTAATCCCACTGCGCTCCCCACGCGATGCAGGCGGCGAAGCGCGACTCGAACGCGGCGGCGCGGGGCGCGTAGTAGCCGCCCAGGCTGATCGCCATCACGCCGACGCGGGCGGAATCGACCTCCGGCCGCGTGGCGAGGTACTCGTAGGCCGCGGTCGCGTACCGCTCGGTCTCGTGGTGGAGCGGCAGGTTCCTGAAGCGGATGGCCTCGCCGTTGCCGGGTCCGTCGACGATCAGGCAGGCGATGCCGCGCGCGACGAGGTCGGGGACGCCCTTGAAGTACTGGATCTCCTTCGTGACGTCGAAGCCGTCGAAGAAGACGAGGGCCGGCGACCGCCGCGCGCCACCCTCGGCGTGAACGAAGAGCGCCGGCAGGCTCGTGCCCTCGTAGGGCACCTCGACGGGCTCGATGCGCGGCCGGCACGCGCGGCGCGCTCCATCGCGGAAGCAGTCGACGCCGCGCTTGTAGGCGGCGAGCCCGTCGGCCGTCTTCGGCACGAGGAAGCGCTCGCCGACGTGATAGTAGTGGGCGGCGCGGAAGAGGTACGCCGCGGCACTCGCCGCCTTGCCGCTCGCGGCGCGCTCGCGACCGACCGTCTCCACCTTCTCCGCCATGCGCGCCCATTCCTCGAACCACGCGCGGTCGTCGCTGCTCCGCGTCGCCGCCAGCCCCAGGCCGACGCGGTTGATCTCGCCGATCTCGCCGCCGCCCCACGGCGCGGCGCCCAGCGCCAGCAGGAACCCGTGCGACCATCGGTAGTTGTCTGGGAAGTAGGTGAACGCCAGCTCGTCCCTGTCCATGGCCCCTCACGCGGTCCCGCCCGGCGTCGCGTGTCATGCTATATGAAGGCGTGATGCTCCGCTACGGGCACCCGGCGCCGGCCTTCGCCCTGCCGGCGACGAGCGGCCGCACCGTCTCGCTCTCGGACTTCAAGGGCACGGCCGACGTCGTGCTGCTCTTCTACTGCTACGACTGGGGCGGGATCTGAACGCCGGAGCTGCGCGATCTCGGCGGGGTCGCCGCAGACGTGGAGCGCCGCGGGGCCGTCATGCTCGCAATCAGCGGCGACAGCCCCTTCTCCCAGGCGGAGTTCCATCGGCGGCACGCGCTCCCGTTCACGCTCTTGAGCGACGTGCATCGAACCGCGATGCGCGCGTACGGCGTGTGGGACGAGGAACGGAACGTGGCCTACCGCTCGACCTTCGTCGTCGACCGCGACGGGCTCCTGCGGTGGGGGCAGGCGGGCGATCGTCACATGGTCCGGAGCGGCGGCGAGATCCTCCGCGTCCTCGACCTGATCCGAGCCCTCAAGGGAGCCTGATCGAGCCGGTCGACCCGGCGATCGTGCCGACGACGTGCGCAGCCAGCTCCGTGTCGACGAGGTGCTCGAAGCGATGGCGCCGCCTGATGAACCCACCGCCGAGGAGGATCTCCTGGAGCGTCTCGAATCCCCCCCGTGTCAGCACCGGGTCGCCGACCCAGGTGGCCTGCCGGAGGTAACGCTCGACGGCTCGCGCGCGGACCCCGGCGTCGATGTCGGCGAATGCCGGCGCGACGACCGCGGCGATCTCGGTCGCCGTGGCGGCCGCCATCCAGCGCTGCGCCCGGTAGAGCCCACCCACGAAGCGGCCGACGACGTCCCGCTCCCGCCCGAGCGTCTCCGGCGTCGCCATGTAGGAGCTGAACGGCACCGGCCCGGTGGCCTCCCCCATCGACGCGACGAGATGCCCGGCGCCGCCGGCGATGAGCTCGTCCACCACGGGAGGCCCGTGTTCCAGGAAGTCCGCTTTGCCGGCACAGAAGGCGGCGACGGCGTCCGGCGTCGAGAGATCGCGGACGAAGGTCACCCGCGCCGGGTCGAGGCCGTGGCGGCGCAGGACCGCCTGCATGCAGAGCCACGGCGTGGGTGCACCGCCGAACGAGATCACCGTCCGGCCGACGAGATCGGCCCACGCGAAGCGGCGGCGCGGCTCGCGGCTCAGGAGGAAGAACCCGTTGCGGTCGTTGACCGCGGCGAAGTGGACGAGGCGCGGGCCTCCGCGATCGACGAGCTCGAAGCTCCGCATGAGGCCCCCAAGGGCGAGGTCCGCGCTGCCGCTCCGGAGCGCGTCCACCGTGCCGCCTCCCTGCGTCGCCGTCGTGAGCGCGATCTCAAGGCCTTCCGCCGCCAGGTGGCCGCCGTGAATCGCCACGAACTGGGGCGTGTAGAAGAGCGAGCGGAACGGCTCGATGACCCGGAGGCGCACGGGCGTCACGGTGGCGCAGTATACGCCGCCGTGCTACTGAGCCAGGAGGGCTCGTCGAACCACGCGCTTGACGTTCTCGAGCGTGAAGGGCTTCTCGAGCCGCGGCGCTCCGATCCGCTCGAGGAACTCCCGGGTCCTCGGGTTGAGGATGTCGCCGGTCACGAAGACGAAGCGCCGGGCCAAGCGCGGCTCGCGCCGTTCCACCTCCCGGTAGAGCTCCGGGCCACTCACCACGGGCATGCCGCTGTCGCTGATGATCAGGTCATAGGTCTGCGCCCCGAGCTTCTCGAGCGCAACGGCGCCGTTCGGGGCGGTGTCGACCGTGTAGCCGTCGCGCGTCAACGCCTCGGCCAGGATCGAGGCGACGCCCGGCTCGTCGTCGACCACCAGGATGGTCTTGCCCGGCAGCGGCGGCGCCTCATCGAGCGGTCCGGGGGCTTCGCCGATGAGCGGCGCAGTGCCGACAGGCAATTCGATGTGAAAGCGGGCCCCGTCTCCGGGGCGGCTCTCGACGCGGATCGCGCCTCCGTGCCCCTCGATGATGCCGCGTGTCAGCGCGAGCCCCAGCCCCGTCCCCTCGCCATCGGACTTGGTGGTGAAGAACGGTTCGAAGATCCGCGCCTGAATCTCCGGCGGGATCCCGCGGCCGGTGTCGGCGATCTCGACGTGCACGCTCCGATTCGGGTCGTCGTATCGCGCCACGAGGTCCAGTCGGCGAGGCGTGGGGACCTCCAGCATCGCCTGCTTTGCGTTGGCGATGAGATTCACGGCGACCTGCTGCAGCTGGTGCCCATCGGCCCAGACGCGCGGCAGGTCGTCAGGCAGGTCGAAGTGGACCTCGATGTTGGCGACACGCAATTCGTACGCGAGCAGCTCCACGGCGTCCTTGAGGATCTGATTCACGGACACGTGCCCGCGCTCGGGGGGATGGCGCCGGGCCATGGTCAGAAAGCTCCGCACGATGCGCACGCACCGCTCCGCGGCCCGGCCGATGTCCTGCGCGCGCGCCCGGGTACCGTCGTCGGAAGCCGAGGCCGCAAACAGGGCGACGTGCCCCAGGATCACGGACAGAGGGCTGTTGAGCTCGTGCGCGACGCCCGCCAGGAGGTTGCCCATCGTCGCGAGCTTCTCCGTCTCGAGGAGCTGATGCGTGCGTTCTCGAACCTGCGCCTCGAGGTCCTCGTTCTGGCGCCGGAGCTCCCGGTGGAGGAAGCGCATCGCGAGCAAGTTGTCGACGCGGAGGAGCAACTCGATCCGGTCGAAGGGCTTCGTCACGAAATCGCTCGCGCCGGCCGCGAGCGCGCGACGCTTGGCCTCGGGTGCGGCGTCGGCGGTGAGGACGAGGACCGGCAAATAGATCTCCCCCGAGGTCTCCCGCTTGAGCCGCTCGAGGACCTGCACGCCGTCGAGATGCGGCATCCGGAGGTCCAGCATGATCAGATCGGGCCGGAACTCTCGGTAGTGCGTCGGCACCTCGCGCGGGTCTGTCGTACTGCGCAGGTGGGTATAGCCGGCACGCTCGAGCAGCTGTTCCAGCAGGCGCACCATCGCCGGCTCGTCGTCCACGATCATGATCCTAGAGCGGCGGAATGTCTGCGCGATCATTACTCGAGCGCGATCAGGACCACGAAGAGGAGAAGGGCCACGGGAGAGCTTCTGCCGAAGCCGATCATCGAGCCAACCTCCTGCATGGGGTGGCGTCTGGCACCGGGTGAGCGGGCGACGGCGAGGACGCGATCGGTAGTTGCGCGGAGGTCCTCGGCGAATCCCGCGCGTGCCGGGGCTGTGACTGGAGTGGACTACGACACTGGGTCGGCGGTCAGAAGACGCCGCGACCGGGCAGCCGAAACACCGGACGATTGTCCGAACGCGTTTTCACTCGGAAAAGTCTAGCGTGCTGCCGCGCGCGTGTCAACGGTCCAAGAATTGTCGCGTTCCTCGAGGCCACGGCGGATCTCGACCAGGAGGCCGAGCAGTTCCCGGCCCGTGCCAACCCACTGGCACAGCCGCCGGCAGAGTTGGTCGATGTCCTCGTGCGCCCGTGTGACGCCGTCGGTCGTGTCCATAGGGCCTCCTGCGGTCGCCGAGGCGGGCGAGGAGTGGACGGCGGCGCCGACCGGGACCCCGCGGGCAGCGGGAATCAAGACCACGGGGTGGTGGCGGAGGTCTTCCCAGTAATCGGGCGCACGCCGCCGATCAGGCAGCCGCCGATCCGGCGCTTGAGTTGGCGCTTTGTGGCGTCCCTCCAACCGCCGTCGGTCGAGGATCACCTGGACGCGCGCGTCCTCCAGGAACTGACGGCGAATCCGAGGAAAGAGCTCCGCGTGATCCCGAGCCACGATCACGAGGAACCCCGGAGCCACACGAAGGACGGGACTTCGGGGAGAAGCCGCGTGCCCTGTGCCTGCCGTCATGCGTAGATTACTTAGCACGGTGGCGGTGAAGGAGAATCCCCATCCGAGTGCGATGTCTTCACCAGGCTTTTCAATCGGTTCCACGCTGGTTGGGGCGCGCACGAAAAAGTTTGTTCTAAGGGGCCGCGCGGGTAAGCTTGAGGTCTCCAACAGGGAGGCCGTGTATGCAGGGTGACGCGAATTTGGAAACCGCCAGAGGGCGCGCCAAGCAGTCCCTCGTCATTATCGTACCGCGAGCGAAGCTGGACCTGTGCCGGTCGCTCAGCCATGCGTTCGGCGATGAGGCGCACGTGCGTGTGATCCCGGATCGCCGATTCAAGGACCGACGAGCCCGAGGCGACGTCAACGGACCCGAGCGACGCCGCGGGGATCGTCGACGCCGGGCCGACATGGACGGGGAGCTCCAGGCCGGGCGATGGATCGTCGTTCCCTGCGGCTCGGGGCACATCGACCTTCTCAACGCGACGAACCAGGCGATCCTGTTTCTCTGCTGTAGCCATCACGTCGTCCCCTGCCAGAAGTGTCAGAACACCTACCAGTTTCGCTGGATTCCGCGCGCGGGCCCCGACGTGTTCCCCTGCCCACTCTGCGGCAACGATTTGACACCGACGGTCGTCGCCCACGCTCAGGTGTGCCGGTACTGGGCTCCCCCCGGAACCGAAACGACGGAATCGCCGATCACGGTCGGCGCTCACGATACGTCGATCCGGGCGGCGACCGCGTAGAGGCGAGGTCGCGTCACCCCTCGGTCGTTTTCGACCGGCGTCCGGATTGCGCCCACAAGACAGACAGCCGGTCGAGTGTCGCCGTGGGCAGCGGGCCCTTGGCCACGGCGGCGGCGGCGTCTTCGAGATGCTCGAGGCTCGAGTAGCCGAGGAGCACGCTGGAGGCGGCCGGGCTGCTCAGGGCGAACCTGAGCGACGCCTCGACGAGGCTCCCGACATGGCCCTCCGTGACGAGCGCCCGCAGCGCCTGGGCCCGCCGCACATCGCTTGCGTAGTCCGGCCCCGTAGCGATCGGCTCCACGGTCGGCACCGCGACGGGATGACGCGTCGTCACACCGCTCAGCGCGCCAGCGGCGAGCACGCGGATGACGATGACGCCCACGCGCCGCTCCTGCGCCCGAAGGAGTAGGCGCTGGAAGTCCTGAGCGGGGAAGCCCGGCGGCAGCTCCACGCCCGCGCTGGGGTTGAGCAGGTTATAGCAGACCTGCGCGGTGTCGAGCGGCGCCGAGCCCACGAGTCGGTGCAGCGCGGCCGTGTCCCCGAGCGCGGTGACGCCCCAGAAGAGCGTCTTGCCCTGCGCCTGGAGAGCCAGGAGCGCCGGGATGACCTCGTCGATGACCTCCCCCACGTCGAGCGCACCCTTGTCGCGCCGTCCAGCCAACGGGTTGTGTAGCTGAAGGAGATCGACACGCTCCCTCCCGAGGCGCCGGAGGCTGTCGTCGAGCGAGCGGCCGATCGCGCGACGCGCGTCACGCAGGTCCGCGGCGCCCAGACGGAACTTCGTGCCGACGTAGACGGGCGCCCGAACCGCCTTCAGCGCGGCGCCGAGATTCCGCTCCGACTGGCCGTCGCCGTACGCGGGCGCGGTGTCGAAGTAGTTGATCCCCAGCTCGACCGCACGCGCGACGGCGCGCTCGCGCTCGGCGACACTGCCGCGGATCATGAGCCCGCCGACGTTTCCGCAGCCGAACCCGAGGGCCGAGACGCGCAGCCCCGTCTTGCCCAGCTCACGGTCCTCGATGCGTACCTGTCCCATCCATCCCTCCCGGGCGGGCGACCGCGACAATAGCACAAACCAGCGCCGCCACCGAGCGACGCCCGCCCCGCGGGCGCTCCGACGTGGGAACGCTCGAGCGCTCGACCCCTCGAGCGAGGTATTTCCGGTATTTCCCCGCCGTCATTTTGCGGTTTTTACCCGATTGCCGATGCCACGGCGGGGGCCCACGATGCGCAGAAACCTTCTTCGGGTGGAGGCCCTCGATGAGAATCCTGGCCATGGACGAGAAGCGGCGAGTCGGCAGACCGGCGAATCCGGAGAGTCGGCGGATGCACGTGTGGATCAACTCGACGGTCAAGCGCCGCATCGTCCGCTGCGCGGTGCAGAACGGCCTGCCACTGCACGAGCTCGTGGACACGGCGCTCCGGCAGTACCTCACGCGGCGGCGGATGATGTAGCGCGCACACCGCAGGCGCACATCACCCGAGCTCGAGCGCCTGCCGGATCGCGGCGTCGGGGACGCGGATCTCGACGCCCGCGCGCTCTTCCTGTAGCAGCATCGCGACCCGCGAGTCGCGCTCGCCCCAGCCCCGGTTGAGCGCCTCGGTCAGCTCCTCGAGCGTGATATTCGCGAGCCGCATGGGCACCCGGTGCTCGCGGCCGAGGCTCACCGCGAGGGTGACGTCCTTGTGCGCCAGCCGCAACGCGAACGCCGCCGGCTCGAACCGGCCCGGCAGGAACTGCTCGGCCAGGCCGTCGAAGGTGCGGCGCCGCCCCCCCGCTCCCTGGCGGACGGCCTTCCACAGCCCGAGCGGATCGACGCCCGCCTTGACGCCCATCGTGAACACCTCGGCGAGCGCCGTCTGGATGACATAGCCCGCGCAATTGTGGACGAGCTTGGCGATCGAGCCCGCGCCGATGGGTCCCACGTAGTAGGGTTGATCGCCGATGGCATCGAGCACCGCCTTGTAGCGCTTGAAGATCGCCTCCTCGCCCCCGACCCAGAGGGCGAGCCGCCGCGTCTCGGCCCCGCGCGGGCCGCCGCTCACCGGGGCGTCCAGCATATGGATGCCCTGCGCCGTGAACGTCGCGTGGATCCGACGGACGAGGGCGGGCGCGTTGGTCGTCAGATCGAAGTAGACCTTGCCCGCCTTGAGCCCCGCGAGGAGCCCCTGCTCGCCGAGCGCGACCGCCTCCACCTCGGGCGGCCCCGGCAGCGACGTGAACACCACGTCCGTCGCCTCGGCCACCGCGCGGGGCGTGTCGGCCCACCCGGCGCCCGCGTCCCGGTGGGGCGCCGCCGCCTCGCGCCGCACGTCGTGGACCACGAGCGCGTGGCCTGCCCGGATCAGGTTGGACGCCATGTGACGCCCCATGGTGCCGAGGCCGATGAACCCGATCTTCATGGCCTGGCCCCGTCGAAGACCTTCCTGGCGATTCGGCCCGCCGTCATCGCCGCCGGCCAGCCCGCGTAGAAGGCCAGATGGGTGATGAGCTCGCCAATCTCCTCACGCGTCACGCCGTTGGCGAGCGCGCGCTCGAGGTGCCCGGCGAGCTGGTCGCTCCGGGACATCGCGGTCAGCGCCGCCACGGTGACGAGGCTCCGGTCGCGCTTCGAGAGACCGGGCCGTTCCCAGACATCGCCGTACAGGACGCTCTCGCTGAGCTCGATGAGCTTCGGCGCGACCTGCCGGACCTCGCTGCGGGCAGCGGATGCGGACGGAGGTGTGCTCAACGGCGGCTCCTTTCCCTTCGGTTCATGGGTCTCGTGACGACGGCAAGCCGAGCGAACCCTCACGGGTCGTCAGTGTGAGCCCGGCGTCGATGACGAGCGTCTGGCCCGTGACCCAGCGCGCCTCGTCGCTCGCGAGATAGACCGCGCCCCAGCCGACGTCCCAGCCGGTGCCCTCGGTACCCAGCGGACTCGCGCGCCGCCGGCGCTCGCGGGCGTCGGGGCCGAGGTCCTGGACCATCGGCGTCCACACGGGACCCGGCGCGATGGCGTTGACGCGAATGCCCTTGGGGCCGAGTTGGACCGCGACGGAGCGGACGAACCCGATGACGCCGGCCTTCGCCGTGGCGTACGCCGTGCGCCCGTGGCCCCGTAGCGCGGCGATGGAGGAGACGCAGACGACCGCGCCGCGGCCGCGGCTCACCATCGCGGGGACGGCCGCCCGCGTGGCGAGGAACATGGACTTGAGGTCGACGGCGATCACCCGGTCCCACTCGTCCTCCGGCGTCTCGAGGAGATCCTTGCGCGACTCGATGCCGACGTTGTTGTGGAGGATGTCGAGGCCGCCCCAGCGCTCGACCGCGCTCCGGACCATCGCCTCGCACTCGGCGGCGTGCGTCACGTCGGCGACGAATGCCGACGCCTCGCCGCCTTCGCCCCGGATCACCCCGACGGTCTCCTCGGCACGCTCCTTCGCCTGATCGGCGCAGAGGACCTTGGCCCCCTCCCGGGCGAAGAGGATGGCCGTCGCCTTGCCGTTCCCGAGGCCCGGACCCCGCGAGCCGGCGCCCGTCACGATCGCGATCTTGCCGGCCAGTCGTCCGCTCATGAGCCGCCGACTCCTCCCGCTTCGGGGATGCGCTGCCACAGCTTGCCATACAATCGAGCCGGACGAAGGACTACCACACGAGGTGACCCATGTACGAAGTCTACGCGCTCAAGTACGGGGAGCGGGAGACGACGGCCTGCCAGTTCTTCTACCGCGAGGCGTCGCACGAGTCGATCACGCTCCACTACTACGTCTGGCTGATCCTCGGCGGCCCGCACCCGATCCTCGTGGACACCGGGTTCCTCGACGACGACGCGCGGGAGCGCGGGATCCGCAGCTACGTGAGCCCGGCGGCGATGGTCGAGCGCGCGGGCGTGAAGCCGGGGGACGTGCCCGTCGCGCTCATCACCCACCTTCACTACGACCACTGGGCCGGGCACAGTCTGTTTCCCGGGGCGGAGTACTGGATCCAGCGGGACGAGGTGGCCTTCTGGACGGGGCCGTACGGCCACTATCCGGCGTTCCGGCAGTCGGCGAACGTCGGCGCGCTGGCGCGGCTGGTGACGCTGAACTATGCGAGCCGGGTCCGGATCATCGACGGCGACCGCCAGGTGCTCCCGGGGATCGGCGTGCACCGCGTCGGCGGCCACACCGCGGGGCTCCAGATCGTCACGGTCCAGACCCGACGCGGGACGGTCGTGCTCACCTCCGACGCCTCGCACTTCTATCGCAACGTGGAGACGCGCCAGCCCGTCCAGATCATCACGAGCCTGCCCGAGATGCTCGCGGCCTTCGAGACGATCCACGCGCTCGCCGGCGCCGAGCGGCTGATCGTCGCGGGCCACGATCCGCTGGTCGCCGACCGGTTCAAGCCGGTCGAGCCGGGCATCATCAACATCGCCTGACGTCGGCGCGGGATCGGGTCGGTCGCGCCCTCATTGCGTCGCGCGAACGTTTGCGATAGTGTCGGCGCGGCCCGGCGCCGTCGTCCGAACGCCGCGCGCAGAACCACGGACCCACGAGGAGGCCCATGAGACCCGTCGTCATCCTCAGCGTCATTGCGGTCGTCGTCGGCTCGACCAGCGTCGCCTCCCACGCCCAGTCCTGGCGGCCACCCGCCGAAAACCAACGCTGTCCCTCGAAGTGGGGCGCGGGCGACGAGCGGGGGTCGGGCAACCACATGAAGCCCGAGACGGTGCTGCGGGCGACCCGCCTGATCCGCACCGGCGAGGTGATCGACATCGCCCACGTGCTCTCGGCCTCGATGCCGTTCTTCGGCACCCGGCGCTTCGACGTGCACACCAAGCGCACCTTCATGAACCAGCCCTCGAATCGCCGCGGCAGCAACGAGGAGGTCCTCATCAGCGAGATCGGCCAGGTGGGCACCCAACTCGACGGCTTCGCCCATCAGACGATCGAGGACAAGGTCTACAACTGCTTCAAGGTGGACGACATCGCGACCCGTGGCGGCTTCACGAAGGTGGGCATCGAGAAGGTCGGCTCGCTCATCACGCGCGGCGTGCTGATCGACATCGCCGGCCTGAAGGGCGTCGACACCCTGCCCGACACCTACGAGATCACGGCGCAGGATCTGCAGCAGGCGCTCCAGCGGCAGAACCTGAGCCTCCAAGCCGGCGACGCCGTGATCATCCACACCGGCTGGGGCAAGCTGTGGGCGAAGGACAACGCGCGCTACGTCAAGAGCTGCCCCGGCATCGGCGTCGGCGCCGCCGAATGGCTGGCGAAGCAGGATCCAATGCTGGTCGGATCGGACAATTGGCCGGTGGAGGTCGCGCCGAACCCGGATCGAGAGGTGTCCCTCCCCGTCCACCAGATCATGCTCGTGGTGAACGGCATTCACCTGCTGGAGAACTTGAAGCTCGATGAGCTCGCGGCGAAGCGCGTGCACGAGTTCGCCTTCATCATGCAGCCGCTGAAGCTGCAGGGGTTCTCGGGCTCGACCGTTGCGCCGATCGCGGTCCGCTGATGGGCGCGGCGACGACGAGGGTGTGGCTGAGCGCGCTCGTGGCGGCGGTCGCCACGGCGGCCGTGGGCCACGCGCAGGCGGCGGAGGTCAAAGTGCTGAGCGCGGGCGCGGTGCGGGCGATCGTGACCGACCTCGCCGAGGCGTTCCACCAGGAGACGGGGCACACGGTGACGCTGGCCTTCGGGACGGTCGGGGTCATCCGCCAGAAGCTGACCGCCGGCGAGCCCGTGGATGTCGTCATCATGAGCGACGCCGCTATCGATGAAACGGCGCGCCAGGGCGCCGTGGTCCCCGGCACCCGGACGGACATCGCCCGGACGGGGATGGGCGTCGCGGTGCGGGAGGGCGCGCCGAAGCCCGACATCTCCACGCCGGAAGCCCTCAAGCAGGCCTTGCTGGCGGCGAAGTCCCTCGTCTACGTAGACCCGGGCCAGGGCGCCACCAGCGGGATCCATTTCGCCGGCGTGCTCGAGCGGCTGGGAATCGCCGACGCGGTCAGGGCGAAGACCAGGCTCGTGCCCGGCGGCTACCCGGCAGAGCTCGTGGCCAGGGGCGAGGTCGAGCTCGTCGCCCACCAGATCAGCGAGATCGTGCCCGTCAAGGGCGTCACCCTGGTGGGCCCGCTGCCGAAAGACCTCCAGAAGATCACGACCTACTCTGCCGGCCTCGCCGCGCGCAGCGCCGTGCCCGAAGCGGCGCGCGCGTTCATCGCCTTCGTGGCGCGCCCCGCCTTCAAGGCGCGGTTCGCCGGGGCCGGGCTGGACTACCGGGAGTGAGGATATGACGACCTCCGATCGAGAGCCCGGCTTTGCCGGCGCAATCGAGTCTCGGGGGGAGGATTCGGAAGGGGGGCGAAGCCCCCCTCCGAGTCATCTAGGCGAGCTTCTGGAAGGCGTCGGCGGCGCGCAGCACCGTCGCGTCCTCCCCGTGTCGGCCGATCAGCATCATTCCGACCGGCAGTCCTGACGACAGCCCCGCGGGGACGGTGATGGCCGGGTGTCCTGTGACGTCGAAGGGAGCAGTGTTCGCGATCATCTCGAGCGCGCGGGCGACGTAATCCTCACGGCTCGCGTTCGGGGCCGGCAGCAACGTCGCCTTCAGGGGCAGCGTCGGCATCACGAGGAGATCGACGCCCCCGAGGGCCTCGTCATAGGCGGCGCGGAGCACCCGCGCCAGGTTCTGCGCCTTGGCGTAGTACCGGCCGTGATAGTTGTCCTGCATGTACTGGCCCAGGAGGATCACGAGCTTGACCGTCTCGGAGAGATCGTTCGCCCGGGCGCGCCGGCTCCGGCCGTAGAAGTCCAGGAGCGAGGTCGTGTAGTGGCCTTTCCAGTTCGTCCCCATGCTGTTGCCGGCGACCATCAGCATCGTGGCGCCCTCGACCGCGATCGCGTTCCAGACGTGAATCCCGTCGAGGTGGAGCGGAACGGAGACCTCGGTCACGGTGGCGCCGGCGCGCGTCAGGCGCTGGGCCGCGTCCCGCACCATTTTATCGACGTCGGGCTCGGAGTTGGGCCAGCCGAAGCCTTCCTTCACGATGCCGATCCGAACGCCGCGGGCATCGCCGGGCAGTTTCTGTGTGTAGGGCTCCTTGCGGACCATGCCGGACTGCCGAGGATCGAGGCCGTCGGGACCGGCGATCGCCTCGAGCAGCCGCGCGCAGTCGGCCGCGGTGCGCGCGATCGGGCCGGTGTGATCGAGCGTCAGCTCGATCGGGAAGACCCCGGTGTACGGCACGAGACCGTACGTCGGCTTGAGACCGACGGCCCCCGAGAAGGAGCTGGGGATCCGGATCGATCCGCCCTGGTCGCCGCCGATCGCCATGTCGCACTCTCCGACGGCGACGAGCGCCGCGCTCCCGCTCGAGGAGCCGCCCGCGGAGCGCTTCGGGTCGTGCGGGTTCAGCACCGGTCCGGTGTCGGAGGTGTGGCTGCCCCCGGAGAAGCAGAGGTGCTCGCACACGGCCTTGCCGACGATCTCACCGCCGGCGTCGAGGATCCGGGTGACGAGCGTCGCGTCGACGTCGGGCACGTACCCTTCGAGGACGGCGGAGCCGTTCATCATCGGGATCCCGGCCACGCACACGTTGTCCTTGATCGCGATCTTCTTGCCGGCGAGCAGTCCCGAGGGCGTGCCCTTGATCGAGCACTTCCAGTACCACGCGTTGAGCCGGTTCTCGGACGCCGGCGGACGGTAGCCCGCGTTGCGCGGATACTTCACGGGGAGCGTCGGCTCGGCGAACTGGTCCAGCCGTCGGTACGACGCGAGGACACCGTCCATCAGGGTGCGGAACGAGGTGAGGTCTTCGGCGCTGAGGTCCAGGTCGTACGCCTTTGCAATGCGCCCGAGCTCATCCAGCGGGGGTTTCCGCAAGACGCGAGGGGCGGTGTTGAAGGGGGGCGGACCCTGGACAGCCGCGTGCGCGCGGCCCGGTCTGACGACCATCGTGGCGGCGGCGCCGGCAGCGCTCACGCGAAAGAATTGCCGACGCGAATAGATGGACTGTCGTCTCATGGCGGTCCTCCTCCGAGGTACGCGGGCAGGAAAAGTCGGACGAAGTGATTGTCGGTGACCTGACCGTCGCGCCCGACCGTAAAGTTCGAGGTGATCAACCCCTGAGCCCCGGCCAGTCGACCCTCGCCTCGCATCACCTCCCAGATCACGGCGCCGTGTCGCAGGCCCTCGATCGCGCTCGCCCCGGTCACGCCCTGCCCGACCGTTCGAAACGCGACGCGCCCGGCGTCGCCGTAGCTGATGGTGCCCGACTCGACGAATGTCCCTTCTCCGGTCGACAGAACCTCCGACTCCAAGATCGCGACCCCCTCACCGGTGGGCTCGACCGTCGCCTGGACGTCGCCGGCCCGGAGCAGCGTGCGGAGCACCTGGCTCGTCGCCGACGTCCTGGCGCGGCGCCTGCCGTCGACGCCGGGCACGGGTCCCGCGCTTCCTCTGAACTCCAGGGCGAAAACGAGCTCTCTCATGCCACCCTCCGGCTCGCGGGTGGCGACAGTGTAGGTGGCCCGAGCCCGGCGTTCAAGAACCTCGGCCGAACGGCCATCGGGCTCGCGCAGGCGCGCGGAAGCCTGTAAGCTGGCGCCACGAGAGGGCGCGTGATCGCCCCGGGAGGAAGACACGCCATGGATCGTTCGCGAACCGACGAAGAGATGCGCATGCTCGAGACCGCGGCCCGCGCGCTGCCCGGCGGCGTCCTCGGGTCGTCGCGGTTCCCGGACGATCTCGCGTTCATCGTCAGGCGCGGCTCGGGATCCAAGCTGTACGACGTGAGCGGGCGTGAGTACATCGACTATCTCATGGGCTCGGGCCCGCTGATCCTGGGCCACGCTCATCCCGCGGTCGTCGCCGCGGTGCGGGACGCGCTCGAGCACGGCACCACCTACTTCCTCGTGAACGAGCCCATCGTGAGGTTGGCCGACGAGCTCTGCCGGGCCGTGCCGTGCGCCGAGCAGGTGCGCTTCACGTCGACCGGCACCGAGGCGACGTTCTTCGCGCTCCGCGCGGCGCGCGCCTTCCGCGGGCGCGACAAGGTCATGAAGTTCGAGGGCGGTTATCACGGAGGCCACGACTACGCGCTGATGAGCGCGGCGCCGAGGTCGCCGAAGGCCTTTCCCGCGGCCACGGCGGACTCGGCCGGCATCCCGCACGTCCTCGAGGGCGAGGTGCTGATCGCCCCCTACAACGATCTCGCCACCGTCGAGGCGCTCCTCGCGGTGTACGCCGACGAGCTCGCCGCGGTCATCGTCGAGCCCTTCCAGCGGCTCATTCCGCCCCAGCGGGGATTTCTCGAGGGGCTCCGCGCGCTCACGCGACGCCACGGGATCCCGCTGATCTTCGACGAGGTCGTCACCGGCTTCCGGTTCGCCTACGGCGGCGCCCAGGAGCAGTACGGTGTCGTCCCCGATCTCGCCGCCTACGGCAAGATCATCGGCGGCGGCTTCCCGCTCGCCGCGGTCTGCGGGCAACGGGCGATCATGCGCGCCTTCGACCCGCGCCTGGAAGGCACCCCGGATTTCGTCGCGCAGGTCGGCACGCTGAACGGCAACCCGATCGCCGCGGTCGCGGGGCTCGCGACGCTCGCCGAGCTCCGGAAGCCCGGCGCGTATGCGAGGCTCCACCGGACAGGACGCGCCCTGCGCGACGGCCTGGCGGAGATCGTCCGGAAGTCCGGCCTGGCGGCGCAGGTGATCGGGGAGACGACCGTCTTCGACGTCGTCTTCACGGACCGGCCGATCACCGACTACCGCGCGACGCTGACGGCGGACGGCGCTCGCCTGAGGGCCTTCAACGCGGAGTGCCTGCGGCGGGGAGTCGTGAAGGGCGTGTCGAAGATCTACGTCACGCTCGCCCACGGCGACGACGACGTCGCCCGCACGCTCGCGGTGTTCGCCGAGGCCATCGACCTGGTCTCCGGCTCCGCGCCACCCGCGCGCGCCTGACGCACGCCGGGCGATCATGCCCGACGGCGGGGACACGGCCGTCTAGGGATGGCCGCTTGACGCCCTTGATATCGTTGGGGGGACATGCCCCTCCGGCGCATTGTCCTCCCCGTATTCTGGGCGACCGCCGTCTTGTTCCTCGGGTCGTCACACTTCGGCGCCGACCAGACTCGAGCCATCGTACGCCCGCTGCTCCACCGGCTCGCGCCGACCGCGACGCCCGCCGTGGTCGAGGCCGTGCACGCGGTGCTACGGAAGCTGGCGCACCTGAGCGAGTACGGGATCCTGGCCCGACTCTGGTTCGGGTCGCTGCTCGCGCGCGTCGATCGCACGCCGCGCCGCGCCTCCTGGCTCGCACTCGCGATCTGCCTCGCCTGTGCGTTCGCCGACGAGGCCCACCAGTCGATGCTCCTGACACGCGTCGGGAGCGCGCGCGATGTCGTCGTCGATGCCACCGGGGCCCTCACCGTGCTCATCGTGTCGCGGAGTCGTCGGGAAGCCAGCGAGCGGCGGATGTGGCTCAGCGTCACCGCACCTCGGTCGGCCGAACAATCACCGCCGCCCAGGGTCGGAGCGACGCCATGAACGAGCTGACGACGCTCACCGCCTCGCTCGGGACGCGCCTGAAGGAGCGGAAGGAGACGCTCGCGGTCGCCGAATCGTCGGCGGGGGGACTGATCTCGGCCGCGCTGCTCGCCGTGCCCGGCGCCTCGGCCTACTTCCTGGGCGGGGCCGTGATCTACACGCAGGCGGCGCGGCGCGCGCTGCTACGGGTGCCGGACGAGTCGGTCAAGGGGGTCCGGTCGAGCACCGAGGCGTACGCGCTCCTGAAGGCCCGGGCGATCCGCGAGCTCCTGGACGCGACGTGGGGACTGGCCGAGACGGGCGCCTCCGGGCCGACGGGCAACCGCTACGGCGACGCGCCGGGTCACGCGTGCATCGCGGTGGCGGGGCCGGTCGAGCGTGCCGTCACGCTGGAGACCCGACGCGGCGATCGTGAGACGAACATGTGGGCGTTCGCAAGGGCGGCGCTGGACCTCCTGGAGGCGTCGCTGGGCAAGCCGTAGGCGTCGACGGGAGCCTACACGTGCGAATCGTTTTCTGGAACATCCGCGCCGGCGGCGGGACGCGCGTCGAGCGCATCGCCCGTCAGCTCGAGGGCTGGGCGCCGGACGCGGTGGCGCTGTGCGAGTTCCGTGCGACGCCTCCGAGCCGCGAGCTGGCGCGTGCCCTCGCCGCCTTCGGCCTCGAGCATCAGTGCACGACGGCGGATCGCGCGCGGCCGAGCGCGAATCGCCTGCTCATCGCCGCGCGCTGGCCGCTGCGCCGACTCCGTCTCCGGTCGGAGCCGGATGAGCCCGGTCGCTGGCTCTCCGCCTGCGTCGAAGCCCCGCGCCCGCTGACGCTCGGCGCGATCCACGTCCCGAACCGCGCGAGCGGCCGGAAGGACGTATTCTACGCGGACATCCTCGCCCTGCTCGGTCGCTGGCGCCGCGGTCCGCTCCTGCTCCTCGGAGACACCAACTCCGGCCGCCGGCGCATCGACGAGGAAACCCCCGTGTTCGGACCGAAGGAAGAGGCGTGGCTGGACGCCCTCGAGCACCTCGGATGGCTCGACGCGTTCAGGCTCGCGCGCGGTCGGGCGCGCGCCTATACCTGGTATTCACCGAACCGGGGCAACGGCTTTCGAATCGACCAAGCGTTCGTGAATCACGCGCTGCGCCCGCGCCTCCGAGACGTCCGCTATGACTGGGGGCGGCCCGCGGGTTCGCGGCTCAACGGCCTGAGCGACCACGCCGCGCTCCTGCTCGATCTCCGCGCCTGACTCTCTCCGCGCCCGACTCTCACCGCGCCTTGACAGGACAGTCGCCACACCGCTAGCCTGCGAAGTCGAGCCCTTTCAGGGAAGCGCAGGCGTATGGCTGAAGCCTTCTTCTACCTCGTGTCCAGCTTCTGGCTCGGAGCGCTCCACGCCGCGACGCCCGGGCACGGCAAGACCATCGCCGCGTCGTACATCGTCGGCGTGCGCGGACGGCCGATCGACGCCTTCGTCCTCGGTCTATTCGTCACGCTGTCGCATACGAGCGGGATCGTTCTGGTCGCCGTCCTGGCCGCGCTGGGCTCGACGTGGCTGATCCCGCAGCGGGTCGAGGCGTATCTCGCCGCGGGGACCGGATGCCTCGTCATCGGCATCGGTCTCTGGATGCTGCGAAGCCAGTGGGGTCTTCTCTCGATCGCCCGGAGCGACGAGGGTACCGTGTTCCACCGCCACGGGTGGGGTCGATACCATACGCACGACATCGAGGCGGTGACCCGGGCCCGGCCCAGTCTCGCCATCCTGCTCGGACTCGGCGTGGCCGGCGGACTGCTGCCGGACCCAGGTGCCTTGGCCATCTTGCTCGCCGCGATCGCAGGCGGCCAGCTGATCCTCGGGCTCTTCACCGTCCTCGTCTTCAGTCTGGGGTTTGCATCGGTCCTCGTGGTCGTCGGCCTGCTCGCGGTGCGAGTGGGGCGGATGCTGCTCACCTGGCTCACGAGCCGCTGGGTCGCGTGGGTGCAGATCGGCCTGGCGCTGGTGATCGTCGGGGTCGGTCTGGTCTTGACGGCGAACGCCGCGCGACTCGTCGCGACGCTCCGATGACACGGCGTGGGCTAGCGGCTCGTCGCGCTGGCGGCGGGCAGCATCCCGAGCCACCCGCTGAGATCCGTGTACCACACGTTGTTCGCCGCATCGACGGCCACCCCGAACGGGCGGGCACCGTCGCGGGGGATGCGGAACTCGGTCACCCGCCCGTCGCGGAGCCGACCGAGTTGACCGGCGCGGAACCACGTGGCGCCGTCGGCGCGTGAGCGGAACAGCCCGCCCCACGCGCTCGGGTCCTGAGCCAGCGCTGGACTCGACCAGAAGACGACCGCAAACGCCAAAGGCAGGACTACGACCGGTATTCGGTTGTCGGGCTCTGCGCCGCTCGACCCGCGCGGCCGATCGAGATCACTCCAGGGACCCACCCGCATGCCCGCTGAATAGTCCATGGACGAACCCGATCTGATACACGAGGAACAACCCGAACCCGAGGCTCAAGAGGCCGGAGGCGATCCGCAAGTGCCGGTCGATCCCCGAGAGCCGCCTGGACGTATACAAGAGGGGCGCCGCGACCGCGACGGTGATCAACATCATTCCGACGATGGTCCCGATCCCGAAGAGCACGAGGTACGCGATCGCCCACCCGGGGGTTTGAATGATCGCGAGAACGAGCAGCGCGACCGCCGCCGATCCCGCCAGGCCGTGAAGCAGCCCGACGACAAGGGGACGGACGAGGTTGTAAATACCGACACGGCCGAGGCGTCGATCGAGCCATGCCTGCGGCGTCTGGTCGTCGCGGTGCCCGTGTGCGTCCGGCCCGTGGCCGTGCGAGTGGCTGTGGACATAATCGCCGTGGCTGTGAGTGTGCAAATGAAGTCCGCCCGTGCGCGTCCCGCGTGACGTCAGCGTTTCTCGGATGCGCTGGAGGACTCCCGTCAGATTCCACAGACCGAGCACGACCAGCATGAGGGCCACCGCCATCTCCATGGTCAGGCCGAGCCGGGGCGGGATGACGATGCTGAACAGGATGATCGCGGCGCCCACGACGACGATGGTCAGCGTGTGTCCGATGCCCCAGAGGATCCCGATCAGGAGCGCCGCGCGGAGCGTCCGCTGTCGAGTCACGATGGTGCTGACCGCGATGACGTGATCGGGATCGGTCGCGTGCCGCATGCCGAGAAAGAACCCCAGGGAGATCAGCGAGAGCAAGGTGATCAT
>Ga0209239_1000575_pt1 | contig 21175 bp, 18 predicted proteins | sample GraSoi013_2_20cm_FD_185824 | JGI IMG/M metagenome (GOLD analysis project Ga0209239, IMG submission 185824) | Grasslands soil microbial communities from the Angelo Coastal Reserve, California, USA - Sample 10_02_2013_2_20cm (SPAdes) (version 2) | ecosystem: Environmental > Terrestrial > Soil >...
GTGGGGGACCAGCGCGAATGGCTTGCCCGCCTGCACCAGCTCCATGACCTTGCCAACGCGTTGGATCTGGTCGCGCAGGAACAGCACCTCGTCGGCGAGCCGCAGCTTGACCTTGTCGTTGGCGGGGTCGTCTTCCGGGACGAGCAGTCGCTCCGGTTTCTGACCGCCGAATTCAGCAATGACCGCCAGCACGCGATCGCGCTGCTCATGCTCCCGCTGTTCGCGCAGCTCTGCGAGCTTGAGATCGATGGGCCGTGGGTGTGGCATGGGTCGCGCTCCAAGGAAGAACGCGAGCCTAGCACTGCAAGCCGCGGCGCCGCGCGCACGAGATCGCCGCTCCCGCTCGCATGGCCGGCAAGGCCGAGTTCATGGGCGAGCTGAGCAGGCTCTGCCGCAATTCGATAATATCGAGCGATGAGCGCGAAGCGCCGCTAGCCCGCAATCAAATGGCTGTGCCGGCGCAAGCTGCACCGGCAACATGGGTTTCTGCGATTGGTCAACGAGCGGTCTTCCCAATGTGGCCGCTTCTGTTTCTAGCGGATTGAGGCCGCAACTCCCATACTGCGCGCCGACGCTACTAACGTAACCTAGGCTGCGAGCCCCGCTAGACCTGAAACCCGGCTTGATGCAGATCGAGCCAGGGTAGGAAAGTGGCATTTGGCCCGGTTACCTGATTAACGAAGTTGAGATTCGAGAGGTTCCAGACCACGGTTCCGCCGCTCGCGGTTTCATTGTGCCAGAAGATTTCGCTTGTGGGATCGCTATCGAAGTTGCCGACTCGAGGAAGCGCCCAGGTGCCGGCGGTGTCTGGCAGAGTGGCTTGCTGCACGAATTGAGAGTTGTTGATCTGCCAGGCGACGTTGTCGCTGGTATTAAAGTTGTGCCACAGAATGTCGTCCGTGCCATCAGCATTAAAATCGCCTACGCCTGCGAATGTCCAACCTCCGCCGCCGCCTGTCGACGGCAAAGTGGTCTGGGACACGAACTGCCCGCCCGACATGGTCCAAATCTCGTTCGCATTCGTCACGAGGTCATGCCAGAGAATGTCGTCCGTTCCGTTGCCATTGAAGTCGCCACTGGCCAACGGCGCCCAGTCGGTCGTGCTGCTTGGCAGGACGGTTTGCGAAGAGAACTGGCCGTTCGAGTTAAAAAACCACACGACGTTCGCGTTGGTAGTAAAGTTGTGCCACAGTATGTCGCTGCGGCCGTCGCCGTTGAAGTCACCGCTTATCTCGGGACGCCAGCCCGTTGCCGGAAGTGTCGTTGGCAGGGGGACGGTTGTGGCCACTTGGTCGTTGCTGAACAGCAGGTTGTTGGTTTGTCCGTTGAAGTGCCATTGGAAAACGTCGGTGGTGCCGTTCCCGTTAAAATCCCCAGATATCGAGACTGCAGCATCGGGAACCGGGTTACCCGCCACGACCTGCTGTGAGTTGAACTGGTTGTTGACCATGTTCCAGATCAGGTTTTGGCTGGTGTTAGTGTTGAACCAAAAGACGTCGCTAAAACCGTCGCCGTTATAGTCGAACGGGGTTGCTGACATGACCGATACTCCATGGGTAAGGTTTGACATAATAACTCACCGCCGCGGACATTGTACCTCTGTTCTCCTCACGTGCCGCCGAGACATGGGAGCGTGTGAATGCGCGGAACGGCGGCCACTCGGGTGAAGAAGCCCAGGCCGCGCACCGCTGGCGTTTCGGCCACCGAGCACGGCCGGGCGCAGGCCATGGTCGAGCAGTTGCAGGCCCACGTGACGGAGCTCGAGGAGGAGCTAGAGGCGACGCGGGAAGGGACGCCCAGCGCGACGGGGGAGGAGGAGATCGCACGGCTCAAAGCCTACATCGCCGAGCTCGAGGCGGCGCTGGATCCCGCCCGCGATCCCAGCGACGCCGAGGTGAAGGACGCTCTCGCCGTGCTCAAAGACCCGGCTTCGCATAACGAAGTGCAGCAAGCGCTCGCGGCGTACATCTTGTTCGGTGGCCGCGCAAAGATTGAAAGCCTTAAGGCGCGGATACGGGAGTTGGAGGGTGGAGCGATCGATGATGCGGAGGAGGAGGAGGAGGAGGAGGGGGCAGAGCCAGTGCCGCCGGCGAATCCCGATCTCTCCTGGACCGGCGATGAGACGAAGGGATTTCTCGCACGCGGGTTTGTCAATGACGACGAGCCCATCGCATACACCGTCACCCCCGTGAACGTGCTCGGTAGCGGGTCGCAGTTCGAGGCGAATATCGTCACCACGCGCAACTTCGATTTTAACTTGCGCGTGAAGCAATTGGCCGCCCGCTACGGCAAATCGCTGCATACGCCGGTTCCGACGGTTGCGGAGGCCAAGGCGCTAGTCGAGGCGGACTACGCGCAACGGTAGGAGGGCGAGGGTTTGTGTGGGTCCTGCGCAGCGGGAGCGGCGGGCGCTGACGAGGGCGAGTATCACCCTCCTAAGAACGCCCTCTCCGCCGCCGCCAGCTCGGCGCCGTCATCCCCGCGCGGGAAGAGATGGCCGTAGCGGTCCGCCGTCATTTGTATCGACGCGTGACCGAGCCGCGCTTGTACCACCTTCAGCGGCAGCTCCAGCCCGCCATCGATGCGGCGGTTGATGCACCACGACGCATAGAAGTGCCGCAATGCGTGCAGGCCCCGATACTTTGCGCGGCCGTTCCGATCGACGACACCGGCGGCGACCATCGCCGGCATCAAGCCGCGTTGCACGATGTTGGTCAGCGTCTCGACCCGGCCGACGCCGTTGGGAAACACGAGCCCCAACTCGCCCTTGGGGCAGGCGAGCTTCCACTCGCGCAACGCGCTGATCACCATCGGCGGCAATGGGATGGTGCGTCCGGCGGATACTGATTTGAGCGAGCCGATGGTGTTGTAACGGTCGGCGCGCTGATGCACGTGAAGCTCGCCGCGTTTCAGGTCCACGTCGGCCCAGCGTAAGCCGCGCAACTCGGAGGCGCGCAAGCCGGTGAAGACGGCGGTCAACAGGAACGGCCGCCAGCGTCCCGACACGTGGGCGATGAGGGTGCGCACTTCATCGGGTGAGGGGATGTCCATGCCGATCTTGAGCCGTCCATTGCGGCGCTGGTCGGCGTGGCGCTCCTTACCGCGCTGGCGTCGGCCGCGCAGGCTGCGCACCACGTTCTGCGCTACGAGCCCGCGCTCTTGGGCATCAGCCAAGATCGCGCCGAGGATGCGCAGCACCTTGCGCACCATGTAGGGAGAGCGGTCCGCGCGCAGCCGGTCTTCGAAGGCCCGCACGAGCGGCACGGAAAATCGCGACAGCTTAGTCGCGCCGATCAGCGGAATGATGTGGCAGTTAAGCGTCACCCGGTAGTCCGCCATTGTTGCGCGTTCGAGAACGGCGGCCTCGCCACCGGCAATCCACAACTGTCCGGCGCTGGCGATGGTGGCGCTGCGGCCATCGGCGGTGTGGGTGCCGCTCCTGACCTCCATGGCCACGGTGACGCTGTGCGCCTCCGCGTCGCGCTTGCGGGCGAAGGTCTTGAGATGGCGCTCGCCGTGCTGGTCGATGTAATCGACGACCCACGCCTCGCGTGCCTCCCCGTTCGGTGACTTCCACTTACGTCTGCGGATGGACACGGCGCGCTCCTAAGATTTTCAATATCTCCCAATATCTCCCAATATAGAGATGCAACATGGATGCGACAAGAGGGGGTTTTGCCTATAAAATCAATGGCTATGGAAGTTCTTCTATCTGCCGTTCAACCACTCGGAGAATGTAGCCGATCAGGAGCGGTGCCTGGAGCTGGCGCGCGCCTATGGCGATGATGAATTCACGAAATATGCCGAGCACCATGCCGAGATCATCCGCCGCTTCGGCCGCTTCCCGCACCGCAACGCGCTGTTGGGCCGCGCCACGAACTCGGACGAGCAGGCCTTCCTCGACGACGGCGGCTTTGCCGGCTGAGCGGATGAACTCGGCAAGGCGTGCGGCACTGAACACGTCCGCCGCGCCGCTAACGCGGGACAACCCATGATCCATCGCCGCGACTATGGGACGATGCGCGCTTGTCGGCGCGCTCGTGGAAACTCAAGGCGCGCAACGGCGCCTTGAGTCTCGCAACTAGACGGCTGCAGCAGTTCAGAAGCTGACGACGTCCTTCATCGCGGCTGCGGCGTCGGCGGGAACGACTTTGCGCGCGACGAAATCGTCCCAGTCCTTGAACTTCGCCTTCGTGCGGGCCTCGATGATCGCCTTGGAGCGGGTCGGGCCGATGTGCGGCAGCTTGTCCAGTTCCGCTGCCGTCGCGGTGTTGAGGTTGGTCTTGGCGGCTTGCGGAGCCGTTGCGGCGCCGGTGGTTGCGGGCTTCGCGGGCGCGGTGACGGCCGGAGCCGGTTTTGCGGGCTGCGCCGGTTGCGGGCCCTGCGCGAAGGCGGGGGCAGACAAAAGTGCGAACGTCACCGAGGTGACAAGAACGCGGCGGGTCAACATTGCGGTAGCTCCTCTCTGATGCCTTATGGCTCGATCCGAGTAACTCTGCGGGCGAGCCGAGCGGGCGTTGCACGGGTCGTCGCATGCCTCGCAGGCGTGCAGCACGACCCGATTGACCACCGACATAGCCGATCGATCTCGAACGAGACATGGACGACGCGTTCATCCGCGGTTCACATCGGTTGCGACCGCGTCAAAAAAGCTGTTGCAATCCCCGCCGGCCGTGGCCGATCAACGGTGGGTTCGCCCCGCCCTATCGTCGACGGGATGAAGAAGCGGCTGAAGCCGCGCTCCGGCGCAAGAGCGGCGCCGCGGTGCGTTCGCTGATACCCGCCGACGAAGCCAAGTTCTGGTACATCCGACGCAGGCTGCGCCTGACCACGCGCAGATCTTCTGCCGGCACGCCGGCGATCGCCCTTCGCTCCAACGCGATCGCGTGCGGGATCACGCGCGCCAGGACCGCAGCTCCCTTCGGCGTCAGACGGACCACCACTTCACGGTTGTTGGTCGCGGACCGGGTGCGGGTCACGAGCCCCATCTTCACCAGACGGGTGACCACGCGCGACAAGGTTGAGACATCGATGCTCGTCCTCGCGGCGACATCGACCTGACGCTGGCCGCCATCGTTGGCGAGGACCGCGAGGACGCGCCACATCGCGATGCTCAATCGATGACGGGCGAGCGTGTTCTGTCCGAAGTCGACCACCAGGAGCCAGCCGACACGGTTGATGAGATAGGGAAGATATTCGCTGAAATCGAGGCGCGGACGATTGGTCACCACATTGAAATTCCTGCAATTCTTCGGCCGACGCTTTTATGGGCCACCGTCCACGATGTCAAAGGTCGGCCACGCTCCCGTGGTTTGGCGCCTACCTATCCTGGTCGGCATTAGATAGCGTATTCATTGCATTTACAACAATTGCAAATGCATCTATGATGAACCGTAACCGAACCAAGGCCATCCGGCCCACCCAACCGAGGGAGGAGCGCTGTGGAATTTGGCTATTTTACCCTCAGCGACAATCACTACGAGAACAACGCGCGGACGGCGAACCAGTTCGTTGCCGACATCGCGGAGGAGGCGCTCTATGCCGACAAGCTCGGCATGCACTCGGCGTGGATCGGCGAGCACCATTTCAACTCGCTGGGCGTGCTGTCCTGCCCGGATCTGGTGCTCGCCTATATTGCCGCACGAACGAAGCGCATCCGGCTCGCACCCGCGGTGACGGTGCTGCCGCTGCATCACCCGATCCGCGTCGCCGAGCAATGGGCCACGCTCGATCTGCTCAGCAACGGGCGCGTGGATTTTGCGACCGGCCGCGGCTACGACGCACGCGAATACCAACCCTTCCATGTGTCGTTCGCGGACAATCAGAGCATTTTCGACGAAGGCCTCGAGGTCGTGCGCAAGCTGTGGGCGGCGGACGATCGCATCTCGCATCACGGCAAGCACTACTCTTTCGACGACGTGCGCATCACGCCGAAGCCGGTGCAGAAGCCGATCCCGTCCTATGTGGGTTCCTTCTCGAAGCCGTCGATCGAATTGGCGGCGCGGCTCGATTGCGGCCTGATCGTCGCTCCCTTCGCCGCTGCCATGAGCTTCGGCGGCCTGCAGCAGGTCGCCGATCTCTATCACGAGAGCTGCGCCAAATACGGCAATAAGCCAGGTCGCCTGATGTGCAGCTATTTCACCCATTTCGCCGACAACAGGGCGCAAGAGGACACGCAGCGCGCACGCCAGATCCGCTATTACCGCGAATGCGTGATTCCCGCGCTGCCCGGTGATCCGAAAACCGCCCCGCCGAGCTATCGCTATTTCGTCGACATGGTCGCGCGCTTGCAGAAGGTGAAACCGGAAGACCTCACCGAGAATTCGGTGCTGCTGGGCTCGCCGCAGCGGATCATCGACACGCTGAAGAAGGTGGAGGCGGCCGGCTTCTCGGAAGTGATCCTGTACTTCAATGTCGGCCTCAAGCCGCACCAGCAGGTGAAGGAAGAGATGGCGCGCTTCATGGAGAGCGTCGCACCCGCCTTCGACGGCGCGCACAACCAGAAGGCGGCCTAGACGTCGACCTTAGCAGGTCGCTACCAGCTCACGCCCGCTGCCGCAGCAATCTGCGGATCACTTTCCCCGTGGTCGTCATCGGCATCTCGTCGATGAAGGCGACCTCGCGCGGATATTCGTGGGCGGAGAGACGCGTCTTCACGAAGCCTTGGATGTCGGCGGCGAGCAGGTCGGAGGGAGCGTGCCCTGATTTCAGCACGATGAATGCCTTCACGATCTCGGTGCGCAGCGCATCGGGCTTTCCCACCACCGCCGCCAGCGCCACCGCAGGATGCCGGATCAGGCAATCCTCGATCTCGGTCGGACCAATGCGGTAGCCCGACGAGGTGATGACATCGTCGTCGCGGCCGACGAACTGGAAATAGCCGTCGGCGTCGGTGATGCCCTGGTCGCCGGTCGTCATCCACTCGCCGATGAATTTTTCGCACGTCGCGTCGGGCTTGCCCCAATATTGCAAGAACATCACCGGGTCGGGCCGCCTGATCGCGATCTGGCCGAGCTCACCGGGTGCGCATTGCGAGCCATCCGGGCGGATTACCGCGACGTTGTGCCCGGGCACCGGTTTGCCGATGGCACCGGGCCGCGAGACATCGATCGCCGCGCAGGAGGCCAGCACCAGATTGCATTCGGTCTGGCCGTAGAACTCGTTGATGGCGATGCCGAGCGTCGCCTTGCCCCATTCGTAGGTCTCGGCACCGAGCGCCTCGCCGCCCGAACCGACCGAGCGCAGCTTGATGCTCGCCTTCGGCCGCGGCGCCGAGCGCAACATGCGCAGCGCCGTCGGCGGGATGAACGCGTTGCGCACGCCCATATCGGCCATGAGCGCGAAGGCCTGCTCCGGATCGAACTTCTCGAATTTTTGCGCCACCACCGGCACGCCGTAATGCAGGGCCGGCAAGAGCGCGTCGAGCAGGCCGCCGGCCCAGGCCCAGTCTGCCGGCGTCCAGAACCGATCTCCGGGATCTCGATGCCGGGGAGATGGCCGAGCAGGACCCGGTGCGCATGCAGCGCGCCTTTCGGCGGCCCGGTGGTGCCGGACGTATAGACCATCAGCGCAGGGTCGACGGCCGTTGTGGAAACCGGCGTGAAGTCGGAGGCGGCGCGCGCCAGCATCCCGTTGAAATCCTCGGCGCAATCCGCCGCTCCGTCGATCGAGCAAACGAATTCGAGATCGGGCGCGACCTCGCGGACGACCGCGAGCTTGGACAGCCCCTGCGCACAAGTGATGAGCGCCCGGGCACCGGAATCCCGCAGCCGATAGGAGATCGCCTCCACCCCGAACAACATGGCCAGCGGCAACGCGATGGCGCCGAGCTTGTAGATGGCGATGTGGCTCACTGCGACGGCCGGCCCCTGCGGCAACAGGATCGCGATCCGATCGCCGCGCCCAATGCCGCGGGCCGCGAGCGCGTTGGCGAGCCGGTTCGAGGCTTCACGCAGCTCGCGGTAATTCACTTCTTCAACTTTGCCATCGGCCCGCACGTTGAAAATCGCAGTACGCGCCGCATCGACCTCTGCCCAGCGGTCGCAGACGTCGACGCCAATATTGTAGCGCGCCGGAATCTGCCAGCGGAACGAGCGGTAGAGCGCGGCGTACTCGCGCGCGTGCGGAAGGACCGGGGGTGCGTACATCGCAGCGCAAGCTAGCGAGGCCATTGCAGGAGGTCTATCGGGCGTTCCCATCCCGCCAGAGCCACATCGCATCGCCTGCGCGGCAGCAAGACGAGCTTGAGGACGGCATGCTGACGGTTACGCTACCAAGGCAGACACCCAAGAGCGACAGGAAGATTCCGCTTAAGCAGGTCTGAGATCGCGCCGGCAGTTCGGTGAGGCCTGGACGCCGCGGGGGCGGTCAACCTTCGCGGCCATTATCGCGCGCTGGCGACTTTGACCTTGGCTTTGTGTCTTTGTCGCCTGCCGCCGTCGGCGAGCCGCTTCTTGCGGAATATCGATACCACCTTGCTCGATTCCCCACGTTGCTGAATATGCGCGGGGTCTATGCCCGGCATCGGGCGGGCAAGCGCGTATTTCGCACCATGGGCGTCGATCCATTTCCAGACTTCTTCCGGATTGGTTCCCTCCCCAGCGGTAACGTCGATCGCGCGGCCGTGGCCATAGCCGCCAGTTCTGCGGCTGCCGCCGTGCAGGGAGTTGCCGCCACGCGCCTTGAAGCCCGCGGCGAGGCGTTGGCGATAGTCGTCTCGGAATGCACTGAGCATCGACCAGTTGATGCCGTCGGCGTCCATCGCGCGTCCCGCTTTGTAGAGTTGTTCCCGGAAGCCCGGATCCATGCCGCCGATCACGTAATCCTGCAGCGATAGACCCATTCGCTTGGCGGCGGTCGGATCCTTCCAGGTGAAATCGCCGCTCGAGTCCTTCTTGATGGGCGCGCGCTGATAGACCTCCCACAGGTAATCGTCGATTTCATCGAGAACCACGGTGCCGCGTTTGCGACGCATCTCGGAACTTTCCGGCTCCGCCGATTCTCTCGATGGGAATGCAACGAAAGCGCCCACCTTGATCAGCACGCGCTTGATCGCTTCGCGTGCCGCAGCGGCGACGGATAGAGGTGGCTCGGGGTTGACGAAGCGGATCGTTTGAACCGCGCGCGGATAAGACGATCCAGCTTGCTCCCCGTGGTCGGCAGCATCGCTGCCTTGCAAGCGCGCGGAAGGCGGCGGCGCGCGCCGATAAACGATGGTCTCGTTGTTGGCGGATTCGAGCCCGGACACGGAAGGCTCGGGATCTTGGTAATTCATGATGGCCAACGCCACCATCGCCGCGAGCAAGGCACCGGCCGCGATCTTGAGCGCGAACACGCCACGCGACACGATTACGCTCAACGCCGTGGCGGGCTGGCGCAACCCCTGCCCGATCACTCGGCGGCGCAACGTCAGCGTCATCGCCGGTCGGTGCGGCGGCGGTGCGACCGCTGCCCGGCGCGGCTGTGGTGGCGGTCGCATGGGAGTCCGGCGCGCCGGTACAACGGCACGCGAATGTCGCATCACCGCGACGAACTGTCCCGCCAAAGTGAAGCTCCCCCCTGCCGATCACTCCGGGCGGAGACGTCTTGCTGGAACCGGCGCGCGCACAGCCCTCCCCAGGGCGACAACGGCGTCAACGCCCACACTGTCCGAGCCAGACGAAAGCGAGTGATCCCCACCCCGGAAGTAATCCCCGAACGCCACAAGTTGAATTGATAAATAAGGAAAAAAGTTGACCTCGGAGGGACCAATTGGCGGCCGCGGGTTGCGCAAAAGCGCGATGTCTTAAGCCTTCGTAAACCATGCTTGCCGCGTTTCGACTCGTTTTCGAGAGGCGAGCTACGCACAAAAAGCGCAGCAGCAGGGCTTTGCCTCGCCCGCGCAGGCCGGTAAAGGAGGCTGCCCGCCACCGGCGCTTTAGGCCAGTCCGGCTCGAGCACGAGACACGATGCGTCGATGACTGACGAGCCGAGCGCCCGCGTCCCTCCCGAGGGCGACATCGATTACCGGCTGATCATCCCGTTCCTGACCCACGTCACGCTCGTCCAGACGCTGATCCTCGTCATCCGCATCACGACGTCCTACCGGGCCATCGAACTCGGCCTTCCCGTCATCTGGCTCGGCATCATCGCCACCGGCTTTGCCATTATCCCGGTCTTCACGGCCCTGCAGGTCGGGCGCTGGATCGATCGCCGCAACGATGCGCGAGCGGCCTGGCTGGGCTCGGCGCTCGTGTTCACCGCCTGCATCGGTTTTTGGGCTTGGCCGCGGTCCGCGATGCATCTCCTCGGCTTTTCCGTGCTCTTGGGCTTCGGCCACATGTTCTGCACGGCCGGCCATCAGATGCTGGCGGCGCGCTCCGGAGGCAAGCGCAGCCGGGAAACCGCGCTCGGCTACTACATGGTGGCCGCCTCGATTGGACAGGGACTCGGCCCCTTCGTGGTGGGCTGGCTTGGCGGCGCGGCGGCGCTGCCGCCGACGGGCCTGCTGTTCGCCATCGGCCTTGCCGTCGCCGGCGCGAGCGTCATCGTCGCGGCGTTGATCCGGCCCGCCGCGGTGAAGGCGGAGCATCACGATGGCGGCGATTTTATTCCCATTCGTCAGCTGCTCGTGCTGCGCGGCTTTGCCGCCGTCATGATCTCGAGCGTGGTGACCATCACCGCCTTGGATCTGCTGGTGATCTATCTTCCGGCGCTCGGCGCCGAACGCCACATCGCTTCCGATCACATCGGTCTCTTGTTGACCGTGCGCTCGGTGGCTTCGCTGGTCTCGCGCGCGTTCTACGCCAGGCTGATCTTTGCCATCGGCCGCAGGCCGCTCACCTTGACAAGCATGCTCGGCAGCGCCGCGGGATTTCTGATCCTGGCGTTGCCGCTCTCGCTGCCGGCGATGTACGCGGTTCTCATCGGCTTGGGATTCGTCATGGGCATCGCCTCGACCCTGACGCTTTCCGGCGTCATGTATATCGCGCCGCCTGAAGTCTGCGGCACCGCGTTGACGCTGCGGATGACCGGCAACCGTATCGGCCAGATCGTGTTTCCCGCGCTCGCCGGCCTGCTCGCCGCCGCCACCGGCGTCGCGGGCATCCTGCTGGCGATCGGTGTCGGCCTGGCCGCATCGGGGATCGCGGTCGCGGCGAGCCAACCGACGTCCTGACGCTGGTCCTCCAATGCCCGACCCGATTCACATCCGCATGGGCGGTTACGGTCCTCCAACCACCGGCTTCAGCCGTGCGCTCAAGCGCATCGGCGACCGGTTGGCGGCCGAATTCGGCGAGCGCATCGAGGTCAAGTATGTCTGGAACATCATGGACCTCGGCTACCGCGCCGAGGACATTCTGTGGCTCGTCGAGCACGGCCTGCTCACCCTCGGGTACCAGTCGTCGAGCTACCTGACCGATCGGGTGCCGGAGCTCGGCATCGTCGATCTGCCGTTCCTGTTCGCCGATACACGGTCCGCGCGTGCGGCGATGGACGGCGCGCTGGGCGACGTTCTCGCCCGCAACATCGAGGAGCGCGTGAACTTCCGTGTTCTCGGCTGGTTCGAGAACGGATTCCGGCACATCTCGAACCGCATGCGCGAGGTGCGCACGCCCGCGGATCTCGCGGGGATGCGAATCCGCGTCCTGCCGAGCAAGGTGCAGGCTCGCACCTTCGAATTGCTGGGTGCAGTGCCCATGCCCATGGATCTCACCCAGGCGATCGCGATGATCTCCGCCGGAACGATCGACGCGCAGGAGAATCCGCTGTCCAACACGGTGACCTACGGCGTGCACAAGTTCCACCGCTTCCACACCCTGAGCAACCATTTCTACATCTCGCGGCCGATCTTCCTGCACCGCCCGGCCTTCGACTCCTGGCCCGCTGATGTTCAGCGTGCCATGCGAAATGCCATAACCGACGCAATCGCGTTTCAGCGCGAGCTGCACGTGCAAGAGGAAAAAGAGGCGCGCAAAGCGATCGAGGCGCAGGGCTGCGAGATCGTTGCGCTCACATCGGCCGAGCACGACGCCTTCGCGGCGGCGGTCGAGCCCCTCGTCAGCGAGGCGCGCGGGATGTTCGGGGCCGCGCTGTTCGACTTGACGGCCTAAACGCGCGCGGCGTGAGCTGTGATGCCGAGGCGATGAGGCGGGTGCGCCTTAGCTCCGCCGTTCATCCGGCTCCGCCAGGATCAATGCCCAGAACACCTTGTATTTCGATTTCGGCGAATAGGCCGCGGCGATGCCCATGCGGGTCGCGCCCTTGAGCAGCATGTTGTCGCGGTGGGACGGCGAGTCGCGCCACCCGGAGAAGGCCTGTGCGAGCGTGTGGTAGCCGGCGCCGACGTTCTCCGCCGCCGTGCGGGCGCGGTAGCCGCCTCCCTTGAGCCGGTCACGGAAGCTGCGCGCGACGTCGTGGCTGAGCGTGTCGCGGCTCGCCATGGCCTGCGCCTGCGCCTCGGCGAGCTTCATCAGCTCGGGATCGATGGTGACGGGCGTGAGCCCGTTGTTGGTGCGATAGCCGGAGATCATGGACGCCGCCATACTCGCGTCGACCTCCGCGTCCTTGGTCGCGAGGCTGCGATAGAAGCTCGGCTCCGCCGCCGGCACATCACGGTTGCCAATGCAGCCACAAAGCAGCGCCAGCGCCGCAACTGCGGAAAGGCGCGCGCCAAAGCGCCCGCATGCAGGCCCTAAGCTCATGGTTGATCCCCGTCCCGTCCCGTCCGCAACCGATGCTGCGCCCACAGGATGGCGGAACGATGGAAACGATGTGGCGCCGGTCAATGCCCGCCGCGATAGATCGGCTCGGGCTGCGAGAAGAAGCTTTCCAGGATGTGGTAGCAGATGGCGTAGTTCTTCTGGTGGAAGGAGGCATGCGCGATGCCCGGCATCACCGCGAAGTGCTTGTCGGGATTGGGCAACAATTCGAAGAACTTCAGGAGGTCGGCGAAGCTCGCTATGCCGTCGTATTCGCCGCGCATGATGAGCGTGGGCACCGGGATCTTTGTCGGATCGCAGACCGGCAGGTTGGCGCACATGTCGACATAGGTGCCGGTCGGCACCGAGTCGTCGAGCGCGAGGATGGCATCGGCAAACGCCTCGATGACCACCTCGTCGGCGGTGCCGGGATGGTCGCGCTCGAAAATGGAGCGCACGAATTTGCGATCGATGGGGCGCCGATTCTTGGCGCGAAATTCGGGGAGCCGTTTGCTGCGCTCGGCAAGCGTCGGAGAACCTTCACCGGTCCACACCATCGCATCGAGCGCGAGCCGCGCGACCATGTCCGGGTGGCGCTGCGTGAACAAGGCCGCGCGCAAGGCGCCCGACGAAATTCCGTACACGAGCAATGGGCGCTGGCCGCGCAGCTTGTGGATGTAAGTCGCGGCCGCGAAGCAGTCGTCGGCGCCGTAGGCGATCGGCGCGTTATTGTCGCGGGTCTTGGTGGAGCGTCCATAACCCTCCATGTCGACGCACCATGTGTCGTAGCCGCGCGTGGCGAAGAAATCCATTGCCGAGGAATCGGCGCGCCCCGGCACTTGCAGATCGAAGGTCGGCTGCGAAGCCATGGACGAGCCGTGCACGAACAGGATTCTCCCGGAAGGCCCGGAGGGATCGCCACCATGCTTGTTCCACAGAAACAGGCGGACATCGCCGCCTTTATTCGTCCAGTGCTCCTCGCCGCGAGTAACGGTGGCAGGTGAAACTGGTTTGTTCATCGTGGACTCCTCGTCAGCCTCACCACCGACTTTGCCAATACCGGCGATTCCGCGTGTTTGGGAATCGGCGGACCGCATCGCCCCAAGCCCAAACTGAACCCGCTTCATTCAGGCTTTATGTTGTTGGCTTTGATGACTTTGGCCCACTTGTCGATCTCGGACTGCACGTAAACTCCGAATTCTTCGGGCTTCATGATCATCGGAGCCGCACCCTGCTTCTCCCACGCCTCCTTCACATCGGGGCGCGCGAGGATCTTGTTGATCTCGGTGTTGAGCAAGGTGACGATCGGCTGCGGCGTTCCCGCAGGCACCATGACGCCGATCCAAATCGTCGCCTCGTAACCGGGCACCCCCGCCTCCGACAGCGTCGGCACATCGGGCAGAATGGCCGAGCGCACCTTGCCGGTCGTCCCGAGCGCCTTGACCCGCCCGGCGTGGATCATCGGAGCCATGCTGGGTACCGAGTCGAACATCATCTCGATCTGGCCGCTGATGATGTCGTTGCGCGCGCCGGAACTGCCCTTGTAGGGCACGTGCAGGATATCGGTGCCGGTGAGGTTCTTAAACAGCTCGCCCGCCATATGATAGTTCGAGCCGACGCCGGAGGAGGCATAATTGAGCGCGCCGGGCTTCGACTTGGCGAGCGCGATGAACTCCTTGACCGTGTTCACCCGCACCGAGGGGTGCACGACCATGACCAGTTCGGAATTGAGCAGGGCCGCAACCGGTACGAAATCGCGCAGCAGCTTGAACGGCTTGTTTGGGACGAGCGTTTCGGTCGTCGTCTGCGTCGCGGAGATCATCAACAGCGTGTAGCCGTCCGGCGGAGATTTTGCCGCCGCGTCGGTGCCGATGATGGTTCCGGCGCCCGGCCGGTTCTCCATCACGAACGGCTCCTTGAGCGACTTGCGCAGCTCCTCAGCCAGCAAGCGGGTAAAAATGTCGGTCGGCCCGCCGGCGCCGAACGGCACGATCATCTTGACGGTGCGAGACGGATAATCCTGCGCCGTGCACGGTGCCGCAGGGACCAGCCATAACACCGCCAAGGCGGTGAGCCATAAAACGCGATGCAATATCGTCATGGGCGGTCGTCACGTCGCGAAATGCGCAAATGCGCGGGCGGGCTGCGACTTTATGCGATCTGCGCAGGAGGGGTCCAGGGCGTGGCAAAATCGTCGCCGTGGTCACAATGCTTGCGCAGGTCGCGCTGACGATTTGCCCACACGGTAAACGTAAGATTGCACGCGTGGGCATTGCGCCCGCAGGGGTCGAGGACCGAGATGTGGGGACAATGTCCACCCTACGGCTTCGCGTTATGCGTTAGCTTCCCCATGATCTCCGCCAAAGCGCCGGCGAAGGGATGGAAGCTGAAACGGATCACGTGCCGCCCCGGGGGGCAAACCACGGCGCGAAAGATCACATTGGCTTTGAGGATTTCAGCATCGGCTCCATCGACGCTCGCGCGCCACCAAGGCTGCCAGACGTCGTTGAGCAGGACGATGCCGCCGGCCGGTGCCTCGACCGCGACTATCACCTCGCTATTCGCATAGCGCAGCAAGCGCGCGCTGCCACGCGCGTCGGCGGCGGCGCCAAGCGAGAGATCACTCGGCCGCCTCGAAAGCAGCACGGTGCGGCGCGGATCGACCGGAGGCCAACCGCTGCGCAAGAGCTCGTCAAAGTCGGCAAGCCGCCAATCCGTCAAAAGCATTACCCGCGGCAGCGCGCGCGGATTCTCGTACACGTAAGCATCCCTGGTACGTGCGACGAAGTTGAGATCGCCGGGCTTGAGCGAGGAGTCGATCTCTTCCACCGGCACGCCAGTGGCGATGAAGCGGACCCCCAGCAGGTCGGCGAAGGCCGAGCGGTAGGATGGATAAAGCGGCGAAAACACGCGCTGGCTCGGGATCGCCACCGTGTCGCCGACGTGCGTTGCTTCCCGAAACCAATGCAGCCGCAGCGGATTGTGCCCGAACACGTGATCGAAGCCTTGGGCGAGCGAGAGGTTCGGCCAGGGATACGCGATGCCGATGAGTTCCACCCGGTCACGGCGGTCCGGCGCCGCGGCGTCCGCGAGGCGCGCCTTGAGGAGCCGCACCGTCTCGTCGTTGGTGTTCGGGCGCAGCGCCTCGAATCGCTCGGGCGGGAGCGCGGTCGAAACATGCGGCGCGTTGTTCCAGGCAAGGTCAAGCGCCATGAACGCGGCGATGAGAGCCGCGGCAGCAACCGGCCAGCGCGCTTCGATCCGGCGCGCCAGCAGAAGAACTGCAATCGCCGCCGCCGTGAAGACGGCCGCGGTTATGACAGGGACGACGGCCGGGCCGATGCCGACCACTGAGTGGGCCAGTGCCAGCGCGCCGACGGTGAGCACGATCGGACAGGCGATCTCGAAGGCGCGCTGCAGGCGCGTTGCCGGCGGTACCGTGCCGATGAGCCAGCGATGGATGAGATAGCCGGCAATCACCGCGACCAGCGCGACCAGCACGAAGGTGGCATCGGCCGGACGGCGGTAGAGCGCCACGGCAGGCAGCAGGTCGTAGATCAGGTGGAAGGCTGGCGTATAGGCGCCGAGCGCGTAGAGCAGCACCAGTACTGCAGCAATGGTGAAGAATCGGATCTCGGGCGCCCAAGCGATGCCGCGAATGAGGCCGAACGACCCCACGGCGAGGAAGGTCAGCGCACCGGCGTAAACGAGGCCCATATTCTGGGAGAGGTAGAGGCCCGGCCATCCCCACGCGGCATCCCAGATCGGGCTTTGCGGCGCCCAATATTCGATGTCCGGGCTCATCGCGCCGAAGAGATCGGCAAAAGCGAATTGCAAGAGATGCACGGGGTGGATCGAGCCGGCGGCGGCCGACGCGAAGCTGATCTCGGGGCGGTTCGAGCGAGCCGCCAGCAGCGTGGTCATCACGATCGGCACGGCGGCGATGATCGAGGCGCTCACCGCGGCCGCGAAGACCGGCTTGATGCTCGCACGCACGCGGGCGAACGGCCGTTCGCCCGCGAGCCAATGCGCCAGCACAAACCCCGCGAGCACATAGAGCGACACCAGCGCGACCTGATCGCGTCCGATCGCCATCAGTCCGCCAACCGCGCCCGCGGCCAGACCCGCCCGCCACGACGAGCGCTCGAGCGCGCGAGAGAGAAGCCAGAGGGCAAGCGGCAGATATGCGAGGCTGATGATCTGGCCGGTATGCTGAATACGCGCACTGGCAGAGCCACCGAGCGCAAAGGCCATAGCGGCGACGAGTGCCCCGCCCGCGTGCCAGCCTCGGTCGTGGAAGAACAGAATGATTCCGACGGCACCGAGGAACAAATACGCGAAGGTCACGGCATCGAAGGCGTGCAGACTGATCGCGGCATTGGAGGCGGCCAGCAGCACGTGCAGCGGTGAGAACAAGAGCGACTGCGGATCGGAAATCTCCGACCAGCCGGCGAAGACGTTCGGCGACCACCACGGCCATTCACCGCGCGCAAGCGAGCTCGCTAGAAATTGCACCTGCGGAAAAAACTGCGACTTCGCGTCCCACGGGATCGTCACCTTGCCGGAAAGCCACGGCCAGGCCGGCAGCAGGAAGGCGAGCACGAAGATCGCAATCGTGAGCACGAGCGGAACGGCCTCCGAGCGGCCGACGCCGGCAAGCCAGGAGGTCGCCCGAGCCGACATCTGCACGCATGCGTCAGGCCAGCGCGATGTATGATCCGGCGAAGCGGCCGGCGCCTTGCTCAGGTTCATTCGCTCTTCCAATCTACGCTCTGTGCAGCATACCTTGTTGCCCGCGCGGCGGCGGGCCGCGACGATGTCGCACCGCAAAGCAAGCCGGTGCGTGGTGGATCGTGGCGGCGCCGCGCCCTATCATGGTCCGAGAATACAAAGGAGCGTCCACCCCGATGACGACCACCCCCATGCTGCCGCGGGAGCGTTGCGATTTCTCGGCGATCGTCGACCGGCCGCCGCTCAAACTGCCCGGCGATGCGCAGCTCGTGTTCTGGACCATCGTCAACTATGAAGTGTGGGACATCGGGCGGCCGATGCCGCGTCAGGTCCTTCCTGCGCCGACCGGCGCGCCGCTCCTGCCCGACGTGCCGCACTGGAGCTGGCACGAATACGGCATGCGGGTCGGCGCCTGGCGCTTCTTCGAGCTTTACGAGCGGCTCGGCGTGAGGCCGACCCTCGCCATCAACGCGCGTACCTGCGAGGACTACGCTCGCGTTGCCGAGGAAGCCAAGCGCCTGCGTTGGGAATTCATGGGCCACGCCTACGACCAAATGCCCATCCACAAGGTGGAGGACCAGGCGGCGATGATCAATCGCTCCATGGACATCCTCGAACGCTTTACCGGCAAGCGCCCGCTCGGGTGGCTCGGACCGGGCCTGACGCAGACGCTGGAAACGCCGGAGCTTCTGGTCAGCGCCGGCGTGAAATACATCGGGGATTGGGTCTACGATGATGAGCCGACGATCATCCGTACCGCCAACGGTCCGCTCGTCACGCTGCCCTACACGGTCGAGATCAACGACATCGGCATGATGATCGTGCAACACCACGAAAGCGAATATCTCGCCCGGCGCGCGATCGATCAGTTCGACCGCCTCTACGCCGAGGGAAAGAGTCGCGCCAAGATCATGGCGCTGGCGATCCACCCGTATATCAGCGGCCAACCGCACCGCATCAAATACCTGGAAGCAATCTACGATCACGCGCGGCGCTTTCCGGGCGTGCTGCACTGGAACGGCGCGGAGATTCTCGACTGGTATCTCGCCGCCACCAAGGGAGCGAAGACCCACGTCGCGGCTTAGCCTCCATTTGGCCCAAAACCGAGTGGCAACGAACCGACCGCATTGTAAATACCTGTTTCAAATCAGCCGGTTGAAAGCCCAAAACCGCGCGCCAGGGGAGCTTTTCAGTGCTGCCCCAAGCCGAACATGTCTTTTTATTAAGTGGTCGACCCGGGAGGGGCTGATAGTATGGTCCGTTGGCTAGCAGGCGGTTGGGGAAGGCGTGCGTTGCGTTAACGCTAATGCCCCGTTTTCACGGGTGGCCGTAGCGTTGAAAGTCGGTCCCATGTTCGACGGGTGGCGCACGCGTGCTCCGGCGATCGACGCCAGGGGCCTTCGCCCCGTCTTTGTCGCCTTTATGGGATTATGTCTCGTGCAAATGCTGTCCGGGTGCATCTTCAGCTCCGAGCGGCCGGAGCTCGCGGCCGAGATCCCGCCCAAATATGGCGCGGGGCAAGGCGAATCCGCGCCGCCAGCACTGGATTGGTGGCGGGGATTTCGTTCGCGCGAGCTCACCAACCTGATCGAGGAAGCACAGATCGCCAATTTTGATATCGGCGCAGCCATCGGCCGCATCCTGCAGGCCGACGCGCAGGCCAAAATCATCGGCGCGCCGCTATTGCCAGTGGTCGACTTCGTTGGCTTTGCAGAGCGTTTCAAGAACCCCGGCGGGCCCGAGCGCAACCTTTTCCATGCCGCGCTGAACGCCAGCTATGAAATCGATTTCTGGGGCAAGAACCGCGCTGCTTCGCGCGCCGCGCAGGAAACGGCCGTCGCCAGCCGGTTCAACAAGGAGGTCGTTGTTCTCTCCACCATCGCGGCGGTCGGCAACACGTATTTCCAGGTGCTCTCGGCACAGGATCGGCTGCGGATCGCGCAGGGGAATTTCAACGCGGCCAACCGAATCCTCAATTTGATCAAGCAGCGGTTCGAGGCCGGTACCGCGTCACAGCTCGATGTCGCACAGCAAGAAAGCCTGGTCTTCCAGGTGCGCGCCAACATCCCCCTTTTCGACCAGGCGGTGCGCCAGAACATTGCCGTTCTTGCCGTGCTGATCGGCAAGCCGCCGGTCGAAGTCGTCATCAAAGGCGGCAACATCTATCAGCTGACGATCCCGCGCGTGACCCCGGGCCTGCCCTCGGAACTCTTGTTCCAGCGTCCCGACATTCGCGCCGCCGAGGCCAACCTCGCGTCGGCCGACGCCAGCGTGGAGCAGGCGCGGGCCGCGTTCTTCCCGAGCATTTCGCTGACCGGCCAAGGCGGCTACGAAAGCAACGTGCTCAAGCTGTTGTTCACCCCGCAAAGTGCTTTCTACAACATCGCCCTCAACGTCACGCAGCCGCTGCTCGACGGTTTCCGGTTGGAGGGACAGCTGGAATTGGCGCAAGGCAGGCAATTCGAGTTGGTCAAGGTGTATTGCCAGACCATCCTCTCCGGCTTCGGCGACGTGGAGATTGCGCTCATCGCCGTCGCCGACTCACTCGAACGCGAGCGTCTGCAGCTGCTCGTCCTCAACAGTTCGCGCGAAGCGTTCCAGCTTGCGGAGGCGAGACTGCGTGAAGGCACGGTCGATCTCGTCACCGTGCTGCAGACGCAGCAGACTCTGTTCACCGCAGAAGACAATTACTCGCTTGCGCGTCTTGCGCGTTTGCAGGCGGTGTTGAGTCTTTTCCAGGCGCTCGGCGGCGGTTGGATGCCGCCGGGGGTCGCAGCTGGTAACGTGATGCAATGACGCTCAAACGGCGCATCACTGTGCTCATGATCGCTGCCGTAGTCATCGCGGCGGTCGTCGGTGTCTATTACATGCCGCACTGGCAGCAGACGCTGGCGGCGGTATCGAAGGGCGGTCGCCGAGGCGGGCCGGCCGCGAGCGATCCCATTCCCGTTCTCGTCGCTGCCGCGCGCGTGGCCGATGTGCCGGTTTATCTCGACGGGGTGGGCACCGCCAAAGCGCTCAACACCGTGACGGTTCGCTCCCAGGTCGACGGCAAAATCGTCGATATATATTTCACGGAAGGGCAGGAGGTTCCGAAGGGATACGTCCTCGCCAAGATCGATCCCACCACTTACCAGGCCGCCTACGACCAGACCGTCGCCAAGAAAGCACAGGACGAAGCGCAGCTCGCTAACGCGAGGCTCGACCTGGACCGCTACACGCGTCTTGCGGCGACCAACGCGGTCAACAAGCAGCAACTCGATACCCAGAGGGCGCTGGTCGCCCAACTCGAGGCGCAGATCAAACTCGACCAAGCCGCGATCGACAACGCGCGCGCCATCCTGTCCTATACCGACATCGTCGCGCCGATCGCCGGCCGCACCGGCATTCGTCTCGTCGATGTGGGCAATCTCGTGCGCGGGGCGGAAGCGAACGGCATCGTCATCCTCACGCAGCTGCGGCCAATCTCGGTTTTCTTCAGCCTGGCGCAGCAGAACCTCCCGGATCTCACCAGAGGCATGGCCGACGGCAAGCTTCCAGTCGACGCCTTGACCGCCGATGGCAAGAGCGCGCTCGACAAGGGCAAGGTGATGGTGATCGATAACCAAGTCGACCAAACCACCGGGACCGTGAAGCTAAAGGCGGAATTTCCCAACGATAACCTTCAGCTCTGGCCGGGCCAGTTCGTCAACGTTCAGGTGCTGATCGATACATTGCGGCAGGTCGTGGTGGTACCGACCGCCGCCATCCAACGCGGCCCCAACGGG
>Ga0209239_1000576_pt1 | contig 21149 bp, 16 predicted proteins | sample GraSoi013_2_20cm_FD_185824 | JGI IMG/M metagenome (GOLD analysis project Ga0209239, IMG submission 185824) | Grasslands soil microbial communities from the Angelo Coastal Reserve, California, USA - Sample 10_02_2013_2_20cm (SPAdes) (version 2) | ecosystem: Environmental > Terrestrial > Soil >...
GCAATAAAACGTCAACCAGCTCGGCGCGCCGGGAACAAATTTCGCGGCCACCGCCACCCGCCTGATGCTTCAGACGCAACCGATGCTCCTCGACGTTCAGAAACTTCTTGTAAAGCGGAAGGACTTCGGTTGGGCGTCTGGCGCCCGTCGCCGCAAGACGGCTTGCCGCGTGCGCCAAAACTTGCTCCAGATGACGGGACCTTTTCATCGGCAATTTGGATTGCTGTTCAATTTAAAATTGGATCTTAAAAATCCAAATCGATCTCAGACGGAGAAGAAGCGATCGGTCAGTGACGACTGCTTTTCACCCTGGCGACAAGACCTCATGCCCCGCCGAGGTTCAATATTTCAAAAATGAAGCGACCGGTGTCGGATCGAGCTGCTTACGGCCATGGAGGAACTCCAATTCAATGAGAAACTGTGCTTCAAGGAGGCGTCCCCCCGCTTTGCGAATGAGGACAGCCGCAGCGGCAGAAGTTCCGCCCGTGGCCAGCAAATCATCTACCAGCACAATTTGTTCACCCGCGTTAATAGCATCGATGTGCATCTCCATTTCCGCTTCGCCGTACTCGAGCGAGTAACTGGCCACCTCAGTCCGGAAAGGAAGCTTGCCGCGCTTTCGGATCGGAACGAAACCGACACCGAGCTCATACGCCACCGCCGATCCAAAGAGGAACCCGCGCGCGTCGATCCCAACAATTTTGTCAATCTTTCTCCCGCGACAACGCTCCAAAAACAAATCGATGGATGCCCGAAATAACGCCGGATCGCTCAAAATCGGCGTGATATCCTTGAATAGTATTCCTTTTCTCGGAAAATCAGCAACGTCGCGCACACCGGCACGCAATTTCTCGACTACGTCGGAAGCCATCGGCGCGACGCTAGCGGCCTACATGCAAACGTCAATGGCAATGGACTAATGAGTTATTGTCCGTGCAGATGCAACTCTTCAGTCTTGCCATTTGTGACTAACCAATGTTTGTCGTGTAAGACATAGTGAACTCGCGTTCCATCCAACGAGACGCCAATGGAACCCGCGCGAGAATCTTCCCCGAGAGTTTCCAACGAGTGTAACGCCTTCAAGTAAATCGGAAGCCGCTCTTTTGGTTGGTAAAACATCTCCATCTCGCCCTCTGTATCGCGCTTAAGCCTGGGCCTCGGGAGTCGAGCAAACCAACCGTCGCCAGAGCCGCCCATCCGTGACAGCTGCAGGTACACAGTGTCCCGAGTGACGCCAATATCAGATACACCGATTTCAGCGGGAGTTGTATTCTGCGTCTCAAGCGTCGCAAGCGGAGCACACCGGTACGCTGCTATCGAAAAATCGTCCTGTTCGTCAATCTTATCTGTTCGGATCTCGCCGCACCACAGATCACCGTATGCCGAGAAGAATAATTCACCATTAGCAGCAAAAGCTAAGGATGAAGGATAAGGATGGCGTCGCATGCGCACAGGAGTCCACTCCGCTGGATCGTTAAACGTGAAGATAGGATGTTCCCGGTCATTTGTTGTCACAAAAACGCGCTGCATCTTCGGATCATACGCAATTCTCCAGAAGCTAACTCCAGTTGGGGCATCCCGCATTTTGGTCAACCGCTCGGATTCCGGTTCGAAGGACCAGACAGCTTTGGCTGTTGTACAGAAGAAGCGGTTTTTGTTCGTACAGGTGATTCCGCGAAGCGAGTCGGAACTGTCAAGCTGCGTCAACAGAATTTTCCGAATCGTCTTCTTGTTTAGATCGATTTCTTCTACAGCTGGTTTGGACTCGATGTCGCTGATTAGGTAAACTCGTCCACCATCGCTTGAAAAAACTGCATCGCCGGCGCTGCAGTACGATACGCTCAATAGGAAAGCCAGGACGGCGGCTACGAAGGCTAGTGGCGTGTTGCGCGCCATGGACGTAGAATTGACCGCCACTCTGGCGGAATACAAGCTGCTTTGCCATGAGCGCAAGCGACTCTAGAATAGGCTTGGGTGGATCGAGATCTTCTCATCATTTCGACAATCTGTTTTCTCGCGGCCGTGGTCCGCACCGCGGTCGCTGTACGCGCCGGAGTTTTTCGACCAGGAAGATTTAATTTTCTCGCGATTGGACTGGGCTTTCTTTTTCAAGCGGCGTTTTTATCGATCCGCGGTCATGCGCTGGGACGTTGTCCTCTGACGAACCTGTTTGAGGTCTTTATCTTTCTCGCCTGGTCGGTAGCCCTGATCTACATGCTGGTCGGCCCAGCCTACCGTCTCTCACTCATGGGCGCATTCACGGCGCCGCTGGTCGTCCTCCTGCAAGGCCTTGCATTGATTGCGCCAATCGATGTTCGTCATCCAGTCAAGGTGCCCGCCAATTCTTCGCTGGAATTCCATGCATCGGTTTCGCTGGTGGCGTATGGCGCCTTCGCACTCGCCTGCATCGCGGGCGTAATGTATTTGGTGCAGGAACGCCAACTCAAGACACATCAATTGCGTTCGATTTTCTATCACCTGCCGCCGCTCACTGATCTCTTTACGGCAATCACCCGCCTGCTTTGGCTCGGTTTCATTCTATATACCGTCGGGATTGCCAGCGGCTTTTTTACGGGGCAACCCCTGCCATACGTGCAAGTAGTGGCGGCGATTGCCGTTTGGTTGCTTTATGCAGCGATCCTGCAAGGCCGGTACTTTCGGCGAATCGCGCCAAAGCGAGTTGCAGCACTTTGCATTATCGGATTTAGCGCAGCTTTGACTCTTCTCTGGGGAATTACGTTCTCGGCGCAAACGCACTCTGTCCCATGAATCTTTTCTGCGTCGGCCTCAGTCATCACACTGCAAATGTACAAACGCGAGAACGTTTCGCCGGCAGTGCTAGTGCGGAACGCAGTCTTCGCACCGCGGGCTGCGCGGAAGCGTTGGTGCTCGCCACGTGTAACCGCGTGGAAGTCTATGGCGCGTCAGAGAAGCGCGTGTCAACGGATGAGATTGCTCAATCCTTGTTGCAAAACAGTGAGGTCAGTGATGGCGGCCACACTAGTGCGTTGCCGTTCTACCGTTACGAAGCTGAAAAGTGCGTACAACATCTGTTCCGAGTCGCATCCGGACTCGATTCGATGGTCGTAGGCGAGACAGAAATTCTGGGACAAACAAAAAAGGCTTACCAATCCGCGCGCGCGTCTGGCGCGGTTGGCCCCTGCCTTCATCGCTTGTTTCAACGGGCCTTTCGTGTGGCGAAGCAGGTCCGCACCCGAACCGAAATTACACGCGGGTCGGTGTCCGTTGGCTCCGTTGCGGTTGATCTGGCCCAGAAGATTTTCGGTGAACTTGGCAATTGTAAAGTCTTGGTTTTGGGAGCTGGTGAAACGAGCGAGCGCACAGCACGCGCGCTCATTTCCCGAGGTGTCAGCGACCTGCGCGTGAGCAATCGCTCAAATGATCGCGGTCAGGAGTTGGCACAACGAGTAGGTGGCCAGGCGGTCCGGTTCGATAAGTGGCCGCAGCAATGCCGCGAGATCGATATCCTGATTACATCGACTTCTTCGGAAACTCCGTTACTGACCCCAACAAATCTGGAACCCATGTTGGCCAATCGGGTCGATCGTCCGCTTTTCATCATCGATATCGCCGTTCCACGCGATGTCGATCCCGCAGTGAACGAAATGGAAGGCGTCTATCTTTACGATATAGATGCATTGCGATCAGTAGCGGAGCAGTCGCTGGCAGTACGCCGGCAGCAAATAGCCTCTGCCGAAGCGATCATTGCCGAACATGTCGCAGATTTCCTCGAGAAAGTTTCCTCCGAACTGAATCGCGTCTCGCGGATCACCGGGCATCCGCCGGTCGCTGACAATTCATTACACGCATCGCAGCTTTAGGGAAGCAGGCAGCTTCCCCTATCCTCTATCGCGAACTACATTCCCGCGGTGACGAGAAACATTATCCTTGGCACGCGCGGCAGTGAGCTCGCACGCGCGCAAGCCCGTTTGGTTGAAAGAGCAATTCAAGCGGCCCAACCGGGCACAAAAATCGAAACAAGAATCATCACGACACGAGGCGACAAAGCCACGCTTCTTGAGCGTGAAGCTGGTCGCAAAGGATTATTCACAGCAGAAATCGAGCGGGCTCTTCTTCGCGGCAACGTGGATGTCGCGATCCACAGCGCAAAAGATCTTCCGAGTGAAACCAATCCGGACGCAGAAATTGTTGCGGTTCTTCCTCGCGGACCGATGGATGACGTGCTGGTTTCGAAGCATCCGGGCGGGTTCGCTTCGTTGCCGCAGAGCGCTGCCGTCGCCACAGGTAGCGTGAGAAGGAAACGCCAATTGCTGTGGAAACGCGCAGATCTCAAACTCGTCGACCTTCGCGGAAACGTTCCAACGCGACTGCGCAAACTGACCGATAACAATTGGGCCGCCATCGTGCTGGCTCGCGCAGGGCTAGCACGGCTCAGCCTATCTCCGGCAGATCACGAGCTCAGCTTCGAGGGCCGACAATTGTTCATTGAAATACTTCCACCCGAAATTTTTCTGCCTGCAGGTGGCCAGGGAATCATTGCGCTTCAAGTTCGTGTGAATGATGAAAACATGAAGGCTATCGTCGACCTCGTGAGCGATCAGAGGACATTGCTTTGTTTGCGAGCAGAGCGAGAATTTCTGCGTTTGTTGCATGGCGACTGCAATTGTCCGGTGGGCGTGCTGGCGACAATTGAAAGCGACAAAATGAAACTGAGGGCTCAACTGTTTACTGATCGATCAGCAGTACCGAGGGAAGCTGAACTGGAAGGCCCTCATGATGAGCTTGAACGTCTAGCGGCGCAGTTATTAAATCGATTGCAAGCACCAGTCTCCGAGCAAGGCTACGGCTTACCAGGTTGAGCATGAGTAAGACTGGTAAGGTTTATCTGGTTGGTGCCGGCCCGGGCGACCCCGGCTTGGTAACATTGCGTGCCAAGGAGTGCATCGAGAATGCGGACGTGATCATTTACGATCACCTTGCGAATCCCGAGACGCTCGGCTGGGCGCGGGACGATGCTGAAATCACTTATGTCGGCAAAACGCCTGGCGAATCGCGGAGCAACCAGAATGAAATTAATGCGTTGCTGATCAAGAAAGCGCACGAAGGGAAGCAGGTCGTTCGGCTGAAAGGTGGGGATCCTTTCGTGTTTGGCCGAGGCGCTGAAGAAGCGCAGGCGATCGCCGAAGCAGGTATTCCATTCGAAGTTGTGCCTGGAATCACCTCGTCCATCGCCGGGCCGGCTTTTGCAGGCATTCCCGTGACGCATCGGGCGCACAATTCACATGTGACATTCTTTACGGGACATGAAGATCCCGCAAAGACGGAAAGTGCAATCGATTACGCAGCGCTGGCGAAACTTGGCGGGACCCAGGTAATGTTGATGGGCGTGGAACGCCTCGGGTCGATCACGAGCGAAATGCTGAAGCACGGCGTGCGCGGCGACTTGCCGGTAGCGCTCGTTCGCTGGGCGACTACCGGGCAACAGGGAACGCTCACCGGCACACTTCGCGATATTGCCCAGAAGGCAGTCGCGAATAGTTTTGCGGCCCCTGCAGTCGCAATATTTGGAGAAGTTGTCGCCTTCCGAGACAAGCTCAATTGGTACGAAAAGCGGCCGCTCTTTGGTAAAACAATTGTCGTTACGCGAACAAGAAAACAAGCCAGCGTGTTAAGCAGCAAGCTCCGCTCGTTGGGTGCTAACATTATCGAACTGCCCACGATTCGCATCGAGCCGCCAAGTGATTTACGCGAATTCGCAGAACTTGTACAGGACGCGCACAATTACGACTGGATTGTGTTTACGAGCGCAAACGGCGTTGAAGCTTTTTTCGATATTTTCTTCAAGCTATACGATGATACGCGCGAAATCGGCGGCGCCCGGATTGCCACCATTGGTCCGGCTACGGCTCAACGGGTGAAAGACTTTCATCTGCATGTCGATCTTCAGCCGAAAGAATTCGTTGCTGAGGACGTCATGCGGGAATTCAAAAAGCAGGGAAGCGTCGAAAATTTGAAAGTCCTTTTAGTGCGCGCAGAAAAAGCGCGGGACGTGCTTCCAAAAGAGCTCTCGGGCCTCGGAGCCATCGTCGATGAAGCAGTCGCGTACCGGACCGTGCCCGAAACGCACGATACGAGCGGGGCACGGCAACAACTGGCGAAGCACGGGGCCGATTTAATAACCTTCACCAGTTCTTCAACCGTGGAAAATTTTCTCGCCCTGGGGCTACCCTGGCCGAAAGGAATGCAAGTTGCCAGCATTGGGCCCATCACGTCGCAAACAGCGCGCGATAATGGTTTGAAGGTCGAAGTCGAAGCAAAGCGCCACGACATTGACGGCTTGGTAGAAGCAATCGGCGCCTTCTTTGCCCGGAAGGCTGCTACGAACAGTCAAAAGCGGAATAGTTAAAAAGTTAAATTGGGCGTCAGAAATGGCGTTGCCCAAACAACCTTTTAACTTTTAACCTTGTGGATTAAATCGGAACTTGGTTCGACCGCGCTTGGCGTTGGCTTTGGCTTTGCGGCGATGCTTCTGCGAAGGCGTCTCGAAGGCACGCAAACGGCGGACCTCCTCGAGAATGCCCTCGGCATCTAGCTTGTTCTTCAGCCGCTTCAACGCGCGATCAACGGGCTCACCCTTGCGAACAATCACTTCTGGCATCAATAATCACTCCTGACTTTAGCGATAGATTCCTAATCGGCGAGCGGGAGCCTACTCGGGCCCGGCGGCCCCGTCAAATCTACTCGGAAAAGTGCCTCCGGGCGCCTCAGACCTAGCAGTGGGCATGGACTGGGACTTCAGAAGCGGTTCAGCGCTGGGCAAGCGGATTGGCTGCCGCCGCTTTCTGGGTAACCTCGCGTCGCAAGGCTGTAGCGCCGCCACCGCGGGCGCGCGTCCACCACAGCACAATAGGTGAGGCGATAAAGATCGATGAGTAAGTGCCGACAACTACGCCGATAATGATGGCGAGCGAGAAGTCGCGCAGCACCGCGCCGCCAAACAAAAACAGGCAAAGAATCGGGATAAGCGTCACCGTGCTCGTAAGAATGGTTCGGCTCAGCGTCTGGTTAATGCTCGAGTTCATGATTTCCTCAATCGTCCCACGCCGCCCGCTGGCGAGGCCTTCCCGAATCCGGTCGTAAACGACAATGGTGTCGTTGATCGAATAGCCGGCGACGGTAAGTACAGCGCCGACGATGGTGAGGGTCAACTCGCGGCCGAAGAGAGCGAACACGCCGACGGTCATAAGCACGTCATGCAACAGCGCGACAATCGCGCCCACGGCAAAGGAAAGTTGAAACCGGAAAGTTACGAAAATCAAAATACCCAGGATGCCCAGGCCGAGCGCGATTAACGAATTTTTTGCGAGTTCGCCACCTACGAGCGCACCGACCCGTTCCGAGCCTTCCACTCTAAAGCCAGAACTTGGCAGCGTCTGCATAACTTGGTTTTCCACCTTGTCGCTGGTGTTCAACGGCGTGCGGATGGTGATGTAACTCCTGCCGACTTGTGTGGATTCCTGGATGGAAGCGTCAGCGAGACCAATTGGCTTCAGCGCACCGCGCACCTGTCCGATATCGATCTTGCCAGGTGCGCTCAAAGTGATGAGGTCGCCGCCGCGAAAATCGACGCCAAAGTTACGTTCGCCGCGTTTGTAAAAGGCGAACGAGCCAGCCAGAAGCAGTGCGAGCGAGCACATGCACGCAATAAAGCCTTTGCCGAGGAAATTGATATTTTGCGCTGAAATCAAATGCAGCATCGAGATGCGTTTCACTCGCCCCGTGTCGACAAGCCAGCCGAGGCAATTCCGCCCCACAATGAGCGCAGTGAACAACGAAGCCAAAATGCCGAGGCTAAGTGAGATGGCGAAGCCTTTTACCGGGCCGCTCGCTTTCCAAAAAAGAATCGCGGCTGTGATCAGCGTCGTAACGTTGGCGTCGAAAATGGAGCTGAACGCTTTCTCGTACGCCGTGTTCAACGCGACCTTGAGCGATTTCCCAAGCGCCATTTCTTCGCGTAATCGCTCGTATATGAGAACGTTCGCATCCACTGAAAGGCCAATCGTCAAAATGATGCCTGCAATGCCGGGCAATGTGAGGACGAAGTGGAACAACGTCAGAGCCCCCACGAGCAAAATGAGGTTAATGATCAAGGCGAGATTCGCGATGAGACCGGGAATCTTGTAGTAGACGGCCACGCAAACGAGCGTGATGGCCAGTCCGAGTAAACCGGCGAGAATGCTCGCTCGAATCGAGTCCAATCCGAGAGTGGGCGAAACGCTGCGCTCTTCTTCGATGCTCACCGGCGTTTGCAGCGGATTCTCGAGTACGCTCGCCAGGCCGCGCGCCTCTTCCTCGGTAAAGCGGCCCGTGATTTGTGCGTCGCCGCCATAAATAGCGTCTTGAATCACGGGAGCCGATTGGATCACGCCATCAAGCACGATCGCAAAGCGATGGTGAACGTTCGCAGCTGTAATGTTCCCAAACTGCTTGGCGCCTTCGCTGTCGAACCGCAAATGAACTGCCCAACCGTCTCGTTCGTAAGAAGCGCCTGCGCCTGAAACGCGATCGCCGGCCAAGTCGGCTTTCTTTTTCACGAGCAACCGTTCTTCGATCGGTTTCTCGCCCTCAGCCTGGTGCTGTTGTTTATAGGTTTCGATCCGATACTCTGGCGGAATTACCTGCTTTCCCTGGTCGATTTCGCGCAATCGTTCGCCGTTATCGGGATAAACCAGACGAAACTCGAGCTTCGCCACGCGCGATAGTTGGTCCCTTGCTTCCTGAATCTTCGCTGTGTCGAGTCCCGGAATCTGGACCAGAATCCGATCGCTGCCGACCGGGCTGATAATTGGTTCGCCTCCACCAAAATAATCGACACGCTTGCGAATGACCTCGACCGCCTGGTCGAGCATCGCCTTCGTGACTTCTTTATCGCCACCTTTCAGCCGGATGAGAAAGGAGGTGCCGCCCTGAATATCGAGGCCAAGCGCGATCTTTTTCTGCGGCGGCCAGATGGTTACAATGCTGGAGACGACAAGCACCAGCATGAGCGTCATTGCCAGCAGCCGTTTCCGCTGCCCTTGATCGGTGGCGAAATACCACCCGAAGAGAACAAGCATTGCGAGCCCGATACAGAATGTAAGCCCAGGGGTCATTGGATTGCGGATTTGCTAATCTCTTTAACGCTTCACTGATTTAACAATTTTAGCTTTCTTTCAACACCGTCGCGATGGCCGATTTCTCCATCTCGATTTTCACGTTGTCGGCTACTTTCACCAGCACGGTATTTTCCTTCACATTCGAGATCAGGCCGTGAATGCCGGCATTGGTCACAACCCGGTCGCCGGTTTTCAAACTCGAAGTTAACTGCTGTTGCTGTTGCTGTCGCTTCTTCTGCGGTCGGATCATCACAAAGTACATGATGATGAAAATAAAAATTAGCGGCACGAAAAATGAACCAATGCCGCCACCTGGCATCTGTTGAGGAGCCGCGCTTTGCGCCTGAGCAAGAAACATCTGGAGCATATTAAAGAATCGGAGAGCGCACCTTAAACGCGAAAGCGTTGGCTGCAATCGTTCTTTCGCGCCACTCGTATTATTGAGACCGACACAGGCGCAGGGCGCTATTTACCACGAGGACCAACCGGCTTAGCCCCGGAAAAACTGGAGGTAAGGGGATTCGAACCCCTGGCCTTCTCATTGCGAACGAGACGCTCCACGAACTGAGCTGCCCCCACGCTGGCCACCAAGCCAGCACGACGAAACAATTCTTTCAGCAAGGGAACACACTTCCAAACCCATTCTGCCAACGCGAGGGTCCACGCAGGAGCGCTTGGCGTCTTGCCCATTTGGCGGGAAGATCAGAACGCAAAATTTTGTCCTTGACATTTCGGTTTGCTTTTTGGCTTCCTTAGAAAAAACCCCAAGTCCACGTGGGGTGCGACCGGTACCTCATGTAGGACGCAACCTAACCAAAGGAGAAACTCATGACTAGAACCGCACTTTGCAAGTCCGGATTCTACCGCATGGCTCTTGCAGCTTGCGTTGGAATCTCTCTCATTATCGCGTCGAACGCATTTGCCCAGAATCCCCCGCCGCCACCACCACCGGGAGCTGCCCCGGCACCGCCGGCTGCGGAAGCCCAGCGCGTGATCGTAACAGGTTCGAACATTCCGACGGCAGAAGAAGTCGGACCGAACCCGGTTTTGGACTACAGCCGCGCGGACATAAACAAATCAGGTGAATTCACCACCGAGCAATTTCTCCTGAGCCTTCCCATCGCCAACGCGAACATAATTCCGACTTCGAATAATGAAAACGGCTCCAACACCGCAGTGGGTGCTGCGACTATTGCGCTACGCGGTTTCGACGCAAGAGCGACTCTCATCCTTCTGGATGGGCGTCGGGTCGCTGTCTATCCAACGGGCAACAATCCCGGCCTGGTGAATGTGATGTTCGTGGATTTGAATTCGATTCCCCAAGCCGCTATCGAGAGCATCGAAATTCTTAAAGACGGCGCCTCCACCACTTACGGTGCGGACGCGGTGGCTGGTGTCGTGAACCTCAAGATGCGACACAATTACGATGGCGCGGAGGCGAGGATCCAATACGGCAATACCCTCGATAAAGACTCCGGCGAATTCGACTCATCGGCGATCTTCGGTGTTGGCAAGGGAGATACCAACATTACTGGCGTTTTGAATTACTATCATCGCAACTCCATCGCCAACCGTGATCGCGGTTTCTCGCTCACGCCGCCGTTCCTAAGCTCGAACGCAAGTCCTTATAATCTTCAGCTTAGCAGCGATGTGGTGGGGGCTGCTGGTGGCCGTAACTTAAATCCCGGTGGGACTGAATTTGCGAGTGCGCCAGATTTTACGAACGGGTTGGCCCCCGCAAACAGGTATCTTTACGATGCCAATAACCGCGTCAGGGCGGCCGGCGGTTTACGCCCTGGCTTCAACTTCAATCAGTTCTCGCTCTCCTTGCCGGAGTCAGAGCGCTACGGTGCTTATGTCAGCGCAGAGCACAAGATCTTTGGTGATCAGATGGTCGCCTATGCGGACGGCTTTTATCAGAACGTGAAAACGCACAACGAATTGGCGCCGCCAGCAACGGGATCTTTCGAAACAAAGGGTCAGACCATATTGGCTATTCCGCCGCATTCGCCGATAGCGCCAGGCTCGGAACCACCCAACACACCAACCCACGCGGAAACCGGTGTTCCGGCGGACGCGTTCAATCCCTTCAACCCATTCGAGCAAATTATCTCGGGCGGCACTCGTGCGCGGCTCGCTGAGTTTGGGAACCGTTTATTCGACAACGAAACCGACGCGTGGCTGAGCACCATCGGCATCAAGGGGGACAAGCTCTTCAACGGAAGCTGGGGGTACGACGCCGGGTTCCGTTACAGCCAACTCAAGAATACGGTTACCGGGACGCAAGTGTCCGCCTCGCGTTTCAACCGCATCTTGAACCAGGCCGATCCAATCTTTGACCCTACCTCTCCGCAATTCATCGGCACGACCGTCGCCTTTAATCCTTTCGGTGATTATCGCGCTCCAATCGAGTCCAATTCGGCCACGGTCGAGTTCGCCAGAGTGCACCCCAAGGACGAGGACACCTCAAAGTTGGCCACGTTAGATGCCACCATCTACACAACCGACCTCTTTCACCTGCCGGCTGGCGGCGTTGGCTTAGCCGTCGGTGCTCAATGGCGGCGGGAGCAACTGAAGGAGAATCCCGATATGCTCAATTTAGAGGGAGACATCGTCGGCAACTCGCCAGTTCCAGGTGCTCAGGGCAGCCGAAATTCTTATGCGATTTACGCAGAGACCAGAATTCCTATCTTCAGCCCCGTGACGAGTACCTACTCCAGAGGCGACGGCAAAAATCCGCAACTCGTGAGCGAGACCCATGCAGCAATTCCCGGCTTTTATTCCTTGGAGTTTACCGCGGGGGGGCGATTTGAAGAGTTTCTGAACAACGATAGCAATGTCTTGGTGCCAAAGGTTGGCATGCGCTGGCAACCGTTTGACGAGCAGCTGACCCTGCGCGCGACTTGGGGCGAAGGCTTTCGTGAACCGTCACTTGAAGAATTATTTGGATCTCCGGTGTCAACGTTAGAGGTTACTCACGATCCGCTCAAAGGTGGCCTGCTCGAATCTGAAACGAACACCCTTATAACTAGCAACCCGAATCTTCAACCTGAAGATTCGCGCTCGTTCAGTGGCGGCTTTGTTTACTCGCCAAAATACGCGCCTGGGCTGAATCTCTCGGTTGACTTTTGGGACATCGAGCGCACCGGAGTTGTGACCGCTCCGTTGGCTCAGCAAGTGCTGGATGGCACCGCTCCAGGCATTGTCGAGCGCGATCCTGGCGGATTCATCACCCGTATCATAGTTGCAAATCAAAACCTCGGTTCTCAAGAGGCTCGCGGATTTGACTTCGGCCTTTACTACCAGAGGCCAACGCCGTGGGGTACCTTCACTTCGCAGACTCAAGTAACTTACCTGGATGAATTCCTCTTCCCTCAATTCATCTTCACGGAGTTCGGACCAACAGCAGGCAATCTGGCCGGCAGAACTACGGACCCAGGCGCTTCGAATGAGGGTTGGTATAAATGGAAAGGTAATTCCAGCCTCGAGTGGACATGGAAGGGCTTCGACCTCGTTACCATCGTACGCTTCATCGACGGATTCCACGAATTTACGCCAAACCTTCACCAACACTGGGTTCATCAGACCTTTTTCTTCGACGCCCAGCTTTCCTATGATTTCACTTCCCTTCTTCCGGTTGAGGCCAATCCTGTGCCTGGCTATTCCAAGGGCGAAAAGGAGGTCGTTCGCGGCAAGGACGGTGCCCCTCTAGAAACGGCCTCCGCACAGACCAGTAAATACAACCGGAGCATCTTGGACCATTTGCTGCGAGGCACGATCATTACGATTGGATGCAATGACATTTTCGGTCAGGATCCGCCTAAGGCCTACGGGGAAGGCGGAAATGCGGTCGGTTATCCCGGATTCACTTACGATGCTACCGGTCGTTTCGTTTACGGGCGCCTAACGAAGAAATTCTGACCCTGAAACTTTGGTTTGGTTCCGCGGAGAGGTAGTGGCAACAGCCATTGCCTCTCTTGCTTTTGTGGAAGGGGACGATCGTCATCGTTTCGGTAATTTGCGCGCCGCACCTTCCCGGGTGTAGGTTAATTTGTGAAGACGCTGATAACTTACAGCGCTACAATTTTCATCGTGGCCAGCATGTTTGCTGGAACGGTGTTTGCTGAGCCCAGGGTTAAGCAAGCTCCGAGACGTAAGCAGACAGTTGAAGAGCGGACGGTTTTCGTCACCGGTTCGCTTATCCCACAGCGCATTAAACTGCAGCCGATCGGCACTACCACCGTTTCGCCGATTCGAATCATTGACCGTCGTGAGATCGACTGGACCGGGCGATTTACGACGCCGGGCGCTTTCGTCAATGAGCCTGCGCTGCGCGTAATCGGGCACTAATTTCCGAGCGCCAAGCACATCTCCCACCGGTGTTCCGAAACCGTTAAGGACACCGCCGAACGAAGTTCACTAAAAAATGTTGGATGGCGATTGAGCCTGTCCTCAAGCAGCCCAGCCATCCCTAATCCCAGAACTTATATTATTTGGCCGTCGCTTGCCTGTAGATAGTCATCGGGCTGGCGGTGGTCGGAATCGGTCTGAGCCTCTCACAAGGTACAGGAATACCGGATGTTGAAGTGAACGTGTAGCACATTTTCTTTGCGGTCCTCATGACGCGCTGTGGCTGTGCCGGGAGCACTACGTTCTTGCTCGGATCAGTAGCAAATGCCGATGCACAAAATGAGAGCGTGAGGGCGACACTTGCGCATCGAACCGACGAACCGCACAGGCGACTAAACCTCTTTTCTGTCTTCACGCACTGAGCATGATTGCGTCTCGAATTTTGCGCAAGCTTATTTCGAGGCTATTCAAGACAAAGAAACGATACTTTCAGCACTGGCCAATCAATCCGTCCAAAAATACACCGAGTACTGGCGGAGGCCGCCTGTCTCACTAGGTCCATGTACATACATGGGGCCCCTGTCATTCTCAAACGCTGCACGCGCGTTTGCCTCAATCGAAGCGGTTGACAACGCATGGCCTCCGCCAAAGCGACAGCCTTCACTCTCCCCTACGATGCGAGTGAAGATTGGAGGTAAGGGGATTCGAACCCCTGACCTTCTCATTGCGAACGAGACGCTCTACCAACTGAGCTATACCCCCAGGATGGCATCCAAGCTAGCACGACGAAAAAAATCGTCCAGCGAGCCATAAGATCAGCGCCATTAGCTCAACGACTTAGTAGGAAATGCGAAAATCGGCGGGAAGAGAAGGGCTTGTGCCACTCGTGCTGCCTCCGGAACCACGTTTGACATCTGTCGCGCCAACACTCGATGACGGCGGTAGAATTGGCTCCTTTCCCTTGCCTTTGAGGGATTCATTTAAAGTGGACAGGTCCTTGGCAAGCAGTTCGTCGAACTGTTTTGTCACATCACTCAATTCCCGCTTAAGCGCATCGATGTACGCAATCTGGTATCCACCAGGTTTTCCTTCGTAGCTTAGAATCGCTCCGTAAAGCTGATCAGTGTGCTCTCGCAACCGCTCCTCGCCGGTGATCGCTCCTCCTTCGGTCGTTGCGACGATCTTTTTACGGACACCATCAACTTTCCCATCGAAATCGGAGATGTTCTTGCGAAGCGGATCGGCTTCAGGCAACGCTCCTCCGCTCTGCGACAATGCCCTACGCAAGGAAACAATGCGGTCCATTAGTGCGCTTTCCTCGTCAAAGAGCGCATGGACCTTCATCGCAGCATCGAATTGCGCCTTGCGATCCGCAGCGCTGAATTTGGCCCGATGGTCGAGGCCAACCATCAGTTTCGTCTCCGAAACTTTGCCAGCCTTTGTCAGGCGCACAGTGTACACGCCCGGCACAAGCCGTGGGCCTCGCACTCCCGCAAAGGCAATCTGCGCGGCCGGTGGCACCCGTGGCGGTTTCACACGCATCGGCCAGGTCACGCGATTCAGGCCGGGGCGTTTGCTTGCTGGCAATTCATCAATAACGCGCCCCGAGGAATCCAAAATTTCCAGCTTCAATTTTCCAAATAGATGACGCTCGCGCTGATAATAATTGATCACGGCGGCGTCAGGCGGATTATCGCCAATGAAAACGGCGTCGCCATTGGCCCATCCGCCGGAGCCCTCGATCCGCTGTTGCACAGGACGCGCTGAAACGAACGCAACTTCCTGCTTCAACAAATCCGGCGCCAGGGCGCGCAATGGAGTGATATCGTCAATGATCCAGATCCCCCGGCCATGCGTTGCAAGAACCAGATCGTTATCGCGCGGCTGAATTGCCAGGTCTCGAACCGCGACTGCGGGAAAATGGTTGCCTTTAAATTGCGCCCAATTTTTTCCTCCATCAATCGAGACCCAAAGTCCAAATTCGGTCCCGAGAAAGAGCAGATCCGGCTTGATCAAGTCTTCCTTGATTACATGTGCATATCCACGAACGCCTTTGGCGTCCTGAGAGCTCACGAGCGGCGCCCAAGTCTTACCATAATCGGTTGTTTTGAAAACATACGGCGTCATTTCGCCTAAGGTGTGTCGATCAAACGCGGCGTAAGCCGTGCCGGCGTTGAAGTTGCTTGCTTGCACCCAGGACACCCAGGAATTTTTTGGCAAACCGGGAACGTTGCCCACGACATTGGTCCATGTCCTACCGCCGTTACGAGTAAGTTGAAGATTGCCGTCGTCCGTGCCGACCCAGATCAGCGATTTGTCCTTGGGCGATTCACTGATCGAGTAAATCGTGGTGTGCATTTCCGCCGAGGAATTGTCTACCGTGACGCCGCCCGATTGCTCCTGTTTCTGTTTTTCCGGATCGTTGGTTGTCAGATCGGGCGAAATGCGTTCCCACGTTTGGCCGTGATCCCGCGAGCGAAATAGAAACTGAGCGCCGATATAAATCGTCCCCTTTTCGTTAGGCGAGAGCGCGATTGGCGTATTCCAGTTGAACCTGAGCTTTTCCTTGTAATTCGGCCGTGGCTTGATGTTGCGAGCTTCGTGCGTGTTGCGATTTACTCTCCCGATCTCGCCACCTTGATATTCGGCATAAATGTAATCGGGATCAGCGGGATCCGGGAACATCCAGAAACCATCGCCGTTGTACATATTTTCCCACTGCGCATTGGTAACGCCGCCGGGATACTGTGACTCGCCCACAAAAGAGCTGTTGTCCTGCAAACCGCCGTAAACGCGGTAGGGATCTTTGTCATCCACGCTGACGTGATAGAACTGCGAGACCGGCAAGTTTTCAGCTTTCCACCATTTCGCACCGCCGTTGTAGGAATACCACATCCCGCCATCGTCGCCGGAGAACACGACTTGTGTGTTGGTTGGATCGATCCACACGTCGTGCACGTCGCCATGCATCCCGCCGAAGCCGCCAACCACGGCGAAGCTTTTGCCCGCGTCCTCGCTAACAATCAGCGAGCCATCTGTCTTGAATATGCGGTTGGGATTCTTTGGATCGACAATCAGGTTCGCAAAATAAAACGGCCGCCACACCATCCATTGGCTCTTGTCTCGCTTCTCCCACGTCACGCCGCCATCGTCGGAAATAAACAGGGCGCTATCAGGAGATTCCACAAAAGTGTAAATCCGCTTGGCATTCGAAGGCGCGATCGCCACTGCAAGACGGCCGTACGGTTTCATCGGGAAACCTTTATTGGCCTCCGGCGTAATCTCCGTCCAAGTGTTGCCGCCGTCTGTAGACCGAAATAACCCACTGCCGGATGGCGCCGTAGGACTTTCGCCACCTGAACGGTACTCCCACCCTTTGCGCCGGAAATCCCACATCGCCGCGAACATGATGTCCGGATTTTCCGGATCAATGGCGACATCAGTGCAGCCGGTCGAAAGATTTTGTCCTTTGAGAATTTGGCTCCACGTTTTGCCGCCGTCGGTCGTTTTGTAAAGCCCGCGATCCGGCGAATCGCTCCAGAGCGCACCCGGCACCGCGGCAAAGATCGTGTCGCGGTTCTTTGGGCTGACTGCAATCTTTGCAATGCGCTCTGCCTTTTCCAGACCGGAATGCGTCCATGTTTCACCGCCGTCGGTTGATTTGTAGATCCCGTCGCCAATTGAAACGCTGTTGCGCGTCCACGATTCACCGGTCCCAACCCAGACGTTCTTCGAATTCTTTGGATCGAGCGCGATTGCGCCGATCGATTGCGCAGATTGTTCGTCGAATACGGGCCGGTATCGCGTCCCACTGTCGTCGGATTTCCAGACGCCGCCACTGGCTGCGCCGACAAACATGGTGATCTTTCCCGATGGCTCGCGTGTTCCCGCGATAGCTGAGATCCGTCCGCTCATCGTTGCGGACCCTATATTGCGTGCGCCGAGGCCGGAGATGGTTGCTGACCTGAATGGCGCTTCCTCTGCAGGACAAAGCATTCCGCAAAGAAGGAGTAATGAAAGCGACACGAGGACGCGTCGCACTCCAAAAGCGCTATGCGCAAAATCTGTAAAAACGCATGTTCCGTTTCGCGAAAGCTTACGGACTGCGCACCACCTGCCCGTCTGCGTACGGACGTCTTCGCGTCGCCTTTGGTGATCCAATCTTCTCATCTATTGATCAGCGCTGTGGTTGCGGGAGACCTATCTGGCCGGGAAAGTGAAATATTGTGTCGTCCAGCGGTACGTTTGCTTCGACTTTATCGATGATAATCCTCTGCTTATCGGGTGCTCCCTTGCCACCAACCTCAATTGACGTTGGAACGAATACGCCGCCCGCTTTTTCATAATCGCCCAGGTCGGTCTCTACTTCTTCATACGCGCCGTGTCTCGTCCGTTGCGTTACCACGCGAATCTCCAGAAAATGCTCGGGATCCAGATAGACAAAACTTACGTCTCCGTTCTTTCGCGTCACTTTTAACTTGTGCGCCGGAGTTCCATCGACGTCTTCCGTTCCGAGATATTCGACCGTGTTTCCTTTTGCCTGCCAATCGGCCAATGGGCCATCCATCTCCGCGTCTTCCAGGAGCGCTTTGACATCATCAGCCGACATTCGTTCGGGATCTCTGCGTCCAAAGAATGGCGAGACTTTCCATCCTTCCTTGCCGTCACACGCCTCGATTTGCGTCATTCCCTGAAGAGATGCTTCAGTGCGCACTTCATCGGGCCGCTTCTTGACCTGCAAGAAGGCCAATTGAATTTGCCCTTCTTGCACAAGCAGTTTGCCGGTGAGCCGCAGGGTTCCCAATTCGCGCAGGGCGCTCGCGCCGCCCTTCGCCTCGATGTTTTTCGCCACCAATTCATCGACCGTCGGTTGATTCTTTTCTTGCGCGAAACCGTCTGACAGAACGAGCGCGCAGATGACAGCGATTAGAAGTCGCAAAAGCATATTAAGATTAAGGACGAATAGGAGACACCGCAGCAGCACCAATGTTCAAAGCAGATCGAAAAGCAAGCCGTTCTCAAAAAAAATATCGTGAAGGCTATGAGCCAATTTTCGTGTCCGGAATTGCGGAAGCCGATTAAAGTTCACACCGAAATAAATCGTGTCTTCAATCAAAAAAAACAAAATCAGATCTGCGCCGGATGCAACCGCGCCTTCTCGGCGTTCTGCCGCAGAGAAACGGCAACAAAAACCCGGCAGAAGAAAATCGGACCCTCCGTACGTCTCGATCCTGCCCGGCTCGTGGAAACTCAACGGTGGCATTGTCCTTCTGTGTATCGTTGCTACCGCCCTGCTTTATGCGGGCGATCTTCATCTGGGCTTTTTCAGAGTCGATGACCAGCAATATGTCGTCAGCAATCCGTGGATACAGGGAATAACTCGGAAGCATCTCACGCAGATTTTATTTAATCCTTACTACCTCAACTATTCCCCTCTTCATTTGCTATCCTACGCGCTTGATTACGCGGTTGGCGGTTTAAACGGCTACGCATTCCATCTATCAAACAATCTCTGGGCCGGAGTTGTTGGCGGTTTTGTATATCTCGTCGCACTTGCCATAACACAGGAACGCAGAACTGCTATGGTCGCTGCCTTGTTATTTGTTGTTCATCCAGTGCACGTGGAAGCGATCGCCTGGATTTCAAGCCGCAAGGATTTGGTGGCTGCTGCATTTGTGCTGCCTTGTGTTCTTGCATACCTAAAATACAGACAGCGAGGCGCAATAGCCTGGTACATTGCTTCACTTTTACTGTTTCTCTTCGCATTGGTGGGAAAGCTCTCCGTTGCCGCTTTCCCCGCGGTGCTGGTGATTCTCGACCTGGTGCTTGAAAAGCGGTCATTACGCCAATCAATCATCAATAAGATTCCATTCCTTGTTTTGGCAGCTTTGGTAGCACTCGCAGTGCAGCACGCGCAACCCAGCACCGGATTGCAGTTCGACCTGGCCATGCACGCAAAGGCTTTTGTCCAAAGTTGGTGGCTGCTTACCGGGTTGGGAAATTATGTTATTTATCGTGTACCTCCTACACCGGGAGGTACTTTGTCCCAACTGGTCGGACTAGCCATCCTACTTGGTTTGTTCGTGTTGCCGTTGCTCCTACGCAAACGTTATCCGGTAGCGACTGTTTCGATCTACTGGATCTTATTTACTTATCTCCCAACACAGGTTCTGCCATTCAGCTATCCGGTAACTGATCGCTACCTTCTTTTGCCCTCAGTAGGCGCGGTTATTCTCATCGCTTGGCTGTTGATCAAAGCAGCAGATCAATTGCCCAGGTGGAAGGTAGCCACTGCCACAACGCTGGTTGTAGCAGTTAATTTCATTTGGCTCACGCAGACCCTTGGTTATTTATCCGAATGGCGAGATCCGCGATCAGTTTGGTTTGCTGCAACACGCAAATCAGGTGACGTTCATCTGTATTACGAGCTGGGATGGGAATACCGTGAGAAAGCAGCAAGCTTTGGAATGCACCGACGAAATGCTCCGCTTCTTCCAAAAGAAGCTAGACGTTACGGTTCCGTGGTTTGGAAAGAGGATCCCCGCCTTCCGCAATTGCTGACTGAATTGGCAGGCAACCAGCATGGCGGACCAGTTGAGAAAGAGTTTAAAGAATACTTACTGGCCAAAGCAGGAGAAAATTTTGACGAAGCCGTCACAAGAAAGGGAGCGCACATTATGCCCGACCTTTTTCTTAGCCGCGGAGTCTGTTTTCTCGATAAAGGTGATATGCAGTCTGCAAAAAAAGAATTCCTGGCGGGAGTCGATGAAGCCTCCGAGTTGCCATATTCTGAAGGCCAGCAGGAGTCTTTAATCGCGTGTCATTACAACCTCGCAGTTGCAGAAGAGAGGCTCGGATATTTAAAAGAGGCCTTATCCTGGATCAGGCTTGCGGAAGAAGAGCAGAATGAACTTGGTAGAACGGTGATTTCTGGACTCAGTGACAGTCGCCGACAACTTGAGTCAAAGATGGCAACTCTCCGTCACGAATAACGTGCTTCCCGGCGATTTGCACAGCCTTCCCAGAACGAACTCGAGGTTCGCTCATATCCTTCAGTGAGCAATCACTCATAGCGCAGTGCCTCCATGGGATGGACTTTGGTCGCGCGACGCGCCGGGATGAGGCAGGCAACCAATGACACCGCGGTCATGACGAGCGCAGTGCCGAAAAGAGTGGCGACATGGAGCGTCGGCACGTCGAAGAGAATGCTCTGCATTGCTCTTCCGGCCAGCCACGCGCCGATCAAACCGAGAATGGTTCCGGCGGCGAGCAGGCGCAGGCCTAAGGAAAGGAATTGCGCGCCAATCTGTTCCCGTTGCGCGCCAAGTGCCATGCGAATGCCGATCTCACGCGTGCGTTGTGCGACCGCGTAACTGAGAACTCCGTACGTTCCGATGGCCGCGAGCAGCAAAGCGACGCCGGCGAAAATTCCAGCGAGTAATGCTGGCGAGCGTCGCGTGATCAAGCTGTCCGCGATGCGCGTGTCCATCGAACGAATGTTATCCACCGCGAGTGCGGGATGCGCTGCGCGCACGAGCTTGCGCAGCGTCTCGGCGAACGCTTCCGGGCGCTGGCTTGTACGGGTGACGATGAAAATACTCTCGTTGTCGCGATAAGCGTAAGGCAGGTAAACCGCGCCTTGCCCCTGCGCTTCGGTGAGCG
>Ga0209239_1000577_pt1 | contig 21149 bp, 19 predicted proteins | sample GraSoi013_2_20cm_FD_185824 | JGI IMG/M metagenome (GOLD analysis project Ga0209239, IMG submission 185824) | Grasslands soil microbial communities from the Angelo Coastal Reserve, California, USA - Sample 10_02_2013_2_20cm (SPAdes) (version 2) | ecosystem: Environmental > Terrestrial > Soil >...
AGGTCGTTCATCCCAGCATCGACAATCGCAAACTTCTTCGCACCCGATTTTTTAATGAAACGCACGCGTGTGAGCAACACACCGGCGTTGCCAACAAGAAAACGACCAGGCTCCACCAGAACGCGAAGATGTAACTGGCACAGTTCTGGCACAATCGCATCCGCATAATCGCGGACGCTGAACGCAAACGATTCGCCACCGTGATCGCGCCACCATTTGCCTGATCCGCTCTCGAGTGCGCGCCGGTAAACAATTCCCATGCCGCCACCAATGCTAAGGAACTTGATTCCGTATTTTGATTTCAGCTCTCGCACGATGGGCGCCACTTTTCCGATCGCGCTCGCGAAGGGCTTCGCCTCTGCAATTTGCGAGCCGATATGCATTTGGATGCCAACCATCTCGACGTTGCGCATTTTGGCGGCTTGCTCGTAAACCGCAGCGACGCGATCCAGCGCGATGCCGAACTTATTTTCGCGCGAACCGGTCGAGATATACTCGTGCGTATGCGGATCGACATCGGGATTCACGCGCAATGCAATCGGCGCGCGCGTTTCTTTTACGCCCGCGATGCGATCGATCTGTTCCAGTTCCGCTTCACTCTCGACATTGAAGCTGTAAACCCCCTGCTCTAGCGCGTACTCGATCTCCTCTCGCGATTTGCCCACGCCTGCGAACGTGCATTTGGCGGGATCGCCACCAGCAGCGAGCACACGATAAAGTTCGCCGCCCGAAACGATGTCGAAACCTGCGCCCGCATCGGCGAGCAACTTCAGGATCGCGCGATTTGAATTTGCTTTGACTGCGTAACAGATCAGGTGATCGAGAGACTGAAGCGCAGTATCCAGTCGCGCGTAGTGATCGAGAATTGTCCCCGCGCTGTAAACATAAGTCGGCGTGCCGAGCTCCTCCGCGACACGGGCAAGATCGACGTCTTCGCAGTAGAGATGCCCGTCGCGGTAACGAAACGAATGCACTAATCAAAGCTAGCCACGAATGAAGAGCGTGGCTACACCACGTGCGCGGACTCCTGCGCACATAAGCTATCGGGGCCGCCACATTCCAGTTGAATGGTCATATGCCCGATGCCGAAGCGATCGTGCAGTTGATCTTGGATCCGAGCCAAAAGCGGATCGTCGATCTTTCCATCTGGCTTTACGAGATGCGCTGTAAGCGCGATCTCCGTCGTGCTCATGGCCCAAATGTGGAGATCGTGGACTTTGGCAACCCCGGGCAGTTTGGAGAGATAATTTTCCACGGCGGCGGAATCAATACCCGTGGGTACGGCAGCCAGCGAGAGATTAAGTGACTCGCGGAGCAATCCCCAAGTGCCGACCGCGATGACGACACCGATCAGCAAACTAATGAGCGGATCAAGCCAGAGCCATTGCGTGAAGTAAATCGCGATGCCCGCGACCACGACGCCGAACGTGACCGCGGCGTCGGCCGCCATGTGCATGAAGGCGCCCTGCAAATTCAGGTCCCGTTTGCGGCCTGACATAAACATCAGAGCGGTTACGCTATTGATAACGACACCAACCGCAGCGACCCAGATCATGGTCGTTCCCATGACGGGCTCGGGATGGATCAGCCGCCGAATTGCCTCCCACGAAAGCGCCCCCGTAACAACCAGCAGGATAATCGCGTTGCCGAGCGCAGCGAGAATTGAAGACGCACGGAATCCGTAAGTGTGGCGGCGAGTCGGCGCACGCCTAACGAGATAGCTGGCCGTCCAGGCCATCACCAGCCCCAACACGTCGCCGAAGTTGTGACCCGCGTCGGCGAGCAATGCGAGCGAGTGGGCGAAGAAACCAAAGACCGCTTCGATCGCGACGAACCCGGAGTTCAGTAGAATTCCGATGATGAATGCGCGATCGAAATTCGCGAGCGAATGTGAATGTCCGCGAGACATGATGTGGCATTAAGTTTTCATGGATTCAGTCACAACAATACTTAATCAGGCTCCAAAGCTTTTGTCGCAATAATGGAATGAGTGCATGACGCAAAATGCAATCGCTAGGGCGCGAGCATCCTCAAGCAAATGTTAAGAATCCCAATCAAGGCCAACCCAGCAGAAAAGCTCGTCAGCACAAGTGCCTTTCCATGCTTGATCAGTTCTCCCAATACCGCGTGTACGGCCAGATAGAAAAATCCACCGCCGACATGCGCCATGATTAATCCGAGCCAAAACGTGGAAACCTTCGCCAGGAAGAAATAGCCAATCACGCCACCGAGGAGAGTCGTTGCTTCGACTGCGGCAACCCAGCCGAGCGCACCGCTGCGTTGCAAACCAGCGCCAATCAAAAGACTCCCCAGTGCGAGGCCTTCCGGAACTTTGTGAATGCAAAGCGCAGCGAACAGCGACCACTTCGTCGCGTCCGTTGCAGGAGCCTCCTGTTGAATTCCCAACGCCAAACCGTCGGTCGTGCTGTGAATCGCCAGTGCCACAATCAGCGCAGTCGCGATTTCACTAAAATGTCGCGTCGCGTCTGCGTCGAAGTGGCTGGCCGCACAGGCGGGGCAGACATGGTGGACGTATTTGCTGATGAAGAAAAACAGGGCGTATCCAGTTGCCGCCGCCAAAGCTACAGCCCACCAAGCACTGTCGCCCAAGCTTTCGGGCAAAATGGCAAAGAGCGTTACGCCCAGAAGGGTTCCGGCTGCGAAACTAATCAGCGCGCAAAGCGGCTTGTGCGCTAAGTGCAGTGATGTGCTGATGGATCCACCGGCAAGGGCGAAAACATAGGCCGCGACGACCTGCCAGAGAGTGATTTGACCATCCATTATTTTGCTGTCGCCAAAGGCTGCCAGCGCCATCGCAGATCAATGTTCGGCGCAGGCTAGAGTTTGGTTCTCGCAGTAGAACGTAGCCCAGCCGTCAAGAAGGTCTGGGTGGTTGTTGGCGGAATAGCCGGGCGGAATTGAGAATGAAAGCCAATTCCGAGCCGACGTGAATGAGCGCCGCTATGATCGGCGCAAGCAGACCGAAAAACGCCAATATAATGCCGACGGTATCCACGCCGATTGTTCCCCAAAAGTTAAACATAATTACGCGATAGCAGCGCTTGCTGATCGCGAGCACTTCCACGAGACGCGAGAGATCACTGGTCATAAGCGTAACGTCGGCGGTTTCCAGCGCGACATCGCTGCCCTGTCCCATCGCGACACCCACCGTGGCTTCAGCCAGTGCGGGCGCATCGTTCACGCCATCGCCGACCATTGCCACTTTGCGGCCCGTACGCAGCAGCTCGCGAATTTTTTCCACTTTCTGCTCGGGCAAAAGATCGCCGATCGCTTTATCGACGCCCAGTTCGCGCCCGATGGCACGTGCGGTATCGGAGCTGTCACCAGTCAACAGAATGACGCGATAACCCTGCGCTTTGAGATCGTTCACTGCCTGCCTCGCTTCGGCACGAAGCTGATCGGCCAGGGTCACGGCGCCAAGAATCTTTTGGTCGCGCCCGACCAGCACAACAGTTTTGCCAGCGCCGTTACCACCCTCAACTTCGAAAAGTACGTCTGCCGGAACCGGCACGCCATTCTCTTCAAAAAGAGCGCGGGTTCCGACGAAGATGCGTGTGCTCGATTCCTCACAAACGATCCCTTTTCCCGGCGAGTAACGCAGTTGCGAATACTCGTGCAGCGGCAAATTGCGCTCGTGGGCACAACGTACGATCGCTTCTCCGAGCGGGTGCTCGGAATGTTGCTCGGCGATGGCAGCGGTCTGGAGCACGTCATTCTCTGTCGCGTTATTGATTGCTCGCACGGCGGTCACTTCGGGAATTCCAAGCGTGAGCGTGCCGGTTTTGTCCAGAACGATAGTGTCGATGCGGCTGAGCTGCTCAAGGTAAAGCCCACCCTTCGTGATGATGCCGCGACGCGCAGCGCTTCCGATTCCGGCGAGAATGGCCAGTGGCGTGCCCGCCGCCACTCCACACGCGCCAGCGACGATGATCACCGCGATGGTCGAAGTGAAATTGCGCGTGACAATAAGTGTGAACGCCGCCGCTCCGAACGCGAAGTAGACCAGTCCCGCTGCGAGCCGGTCGGCGATCCGCTGCACGGGCGCGCGAGACTTTTCCGCCTGCTCGACGATTTCGATGATTTTGCCAAAGGTGGTGTCACGCCCGATTTTCTCGACGCGCACTTCGAGCACGCCATCTACTTCGAGCACGCCATCTGTGTTGATCGTGCCGGCGAATACCTTGGTCTGTTCGACTTTCTCAACCGGCAACGACTCGCCGGTGATCGAGGATTGATCCACGAAACTGTGGCCCTTGATCACCACGCCATCGGCCGGAATGCGTTCGCCAGGCCGAATGATGATGGTCTCGCCGGCGACAACTTCGTTTGTACCCAACTCTACTTCTTCGCAGCCACGCCGCACTCTCACCTGACGCGGCAGGGCGTCGATCAAGGTTTGGATCGCACGCCGCCCACTGCCAACTGTGTAGCCTTCGACCATCTCGGCGAAGAGCACGAAGAACGCGATGACGAGCGCGGTGAGAAACTGCCCGATGCAAAGCGCGGCGACGAGCGCCAGCGTCATGGACAGCTCCATCGTCATGCGCCGCTTGCGCAGATTCTCCCACGCCTCTTTGAAAATGGGGAATCCACCGACAAGTGTGGCCGTACATGCAAGCCAGTCGCGCAACATCCAATGCCGCCGCCAGCCGGTCAGGCTGGCCACGATGACGAGCGCCATCAGCCCGAGGCGGACATATTCACCCGCGGTAACTGAGTGCTCGCGACCCTGATCATGGTCATCGTCGCGGTCATTATGATCGTCGGTAATGTGGCCGCCAGCTGCTTTCCGTTCGAGTGCTGCCTCGATGTTCATGGTTTCAAGCGTCCTGTTATTTGAGATAGCTCCGCACCACGGCGATCAGCTCCCGCGCGGCGCCAGCCTGTTTCGATTTCGGCTTTCCGTCAGGATTGACGATGTGAAAACGAATATGGCCTTCGAGGATCTCGGCCATCAGGCTGTTGAGCGCGCCGCGGGCAGCCGCGATGAGCTGCAGTACCTTTCCGCAATCCTGTTCCTCGTGGATGGCTTTTTCGACAGCATCAATCTGCCCCTGGAGCCTTCGCACCCGGTTGATGAGCTTCTTCTTGCCTCCAATGGTATGAGCCACGAGTGAAAATATAATATACCCGGGAGGGTATGCGCAATCGGTCTTTGGCGACTCTTTTGCGAGATTTTTGACAGCGACTATAGCCAGACCGCAAGCAACGCATCCCAAAACAGCTGCCGCTTTGTACAAGATCGCGCGCATGCCGCAAACGACCATGACCTGCGCGATGCATTCGAACAATGTACGCGATCATGAAATCGCCAGATGAAAAATCATATGCGCTGCGATTAGCAAATAGCACCGAAATTGCGCGGCGCGTTTTCACACTGTGGTGGGCCGAACGCGCAAGATTCTATTTGTTAATGGGGCGACGTAGCCGTAGCCGGCGATTGCGCAGGCTGAACTTCTGGAACAGTCGCCGATGGCGGGACGACATGACCTCGCGGGCTGAGCCGCGCCTGAGGTGTCTTCGCGACTTCCGGCCGCTCGCCGCCTTTATCCATGGCGAGCAGCTCGGAGACAGTCACAAATTTGAATCCTTTTGCGAGAAGCGCATCAAAAACTTGGGACATCGCCGCAATCGTCGGCGGGTGGATGTCATGTGACAAAATGATCGAGCCGGGACGTGTGCCCGCGATAATGCGGCGTGCGACGACACTTGGTCCTGGGCGCTTCCAATCCAGAGGATCAACGTCCCACAAGATGACTTTGTAGCCGAAGTCGCGATTCACCCATATGCGCTGCCGTTTCGTCAGCTCGCCATAGGGAGGACGCATCAGCTTCGGTTTTACGCCGGCCGTCTTGACGATGATGTCTTCGGTTCTTTGCAACTGACTGCGGACGGCCTCGTCCGAGAGCTTCGCGAGATTAGGATGCGACCAGGAGTGATTGCCGATTTCGTGTCCTTCTGCGACCTCGCGTTGGAGAACCGTCGGGTTCTGCTCAACGCATTCACCGAGGACAAAGAATGTAAGCTTGATGTGTCTCTTCGCGGCCATCTCAAGCAGCTTCGGGGTGTTGGTCCCATGCGGGCCGTCATCGAAGGTCATCGCGATGTATGGTCCATCGACGTTTACGTCCGTGAAGGTGATTTTCTCTGTAGCACCCGCGGTGGACAATGGCGCGGGCGGTGTAGCGGCTGTGTTTTGCGCGCTAGCAACTGTCGGCAGAATAAGAAGCAGCGTTACTGCCAAAAGAGAAAGGCCTATCATCTTACGTGGCTGCGTGTGCATGGCAGATTTTGTTGGATTAAATCATCTCACCCGCGGGGACCAAGGCGGTACCATGCGTCTCAAAAATCGTACGCCACCGTGCCATAAAAACCGCGACGCTGGCCAAATTGCGGCGCTCCGACTCCGATGCCGCTGCCGTCGCGCAATTCGTAGATAGTGTCGAGAATGTTGACGACATCGAAACGGATTTTGACAGCAGTCTTTGCCGTGATCTGGATCCGGCGCGACAGGCTGACGTTGAATGTCTCGTATGGATGGTTCTTTTGGGTGTTGGCAAAACCTCGGCGCAACCCGTTTCCATAAAGTCCGTCGATGGCTAGTCTCCAATCGTTCCAAGTGTAGGAGGCGCCAGCGGAGCCGGTGAAACGCTGATCGTGGTCGAGGAAGACCCAGTTCTTTCGGATGAAAGCGAATTCATCCGGATCGAAAAGAAATTGCGCCGAACTGACGTTCGTTCCGCGCGCCCATTCATAGGCCAAATTAAAATAGGCGGAGAACGGGCCGTGATCGTAGCTTGAGGTGAATTCGCCGCCATAAATCTCGCCGCGCTTGTAGTTGAACGATGAAAGAATGAGCGCCTGCCCGAATTGGCCTTCATCGAGAACCGAGTGCGAGCTTTTGTAGAAACCATCGATGCCTACATTGAAACCTTCGGCAATTTTCTGCGTCACGCCCACGTCGAAATAATGTGCGCGCTCCGATTTCGTGACGGAGTCCTGGTGAATGGCGGATTCGTTGGTTGTGCCGTCGAACTTTGAGACCGTGCCTTGTTCGACATTCTCCAGCGGCGGCGGTGTGAAATACCGCGCATAACCGGCGTGCAACGTCGTGCCTTTCAACGGCTCCCAAACAATATTGATTCGAGGACTGAGCTGATTCTCATGCGCGAACGCGTCCACGATGTCGAAGCGGCCGCCGAAATTGATTGTGAGTTGTTCGAAAGGTTTCCATTCATCCTGCAAATAGAATCCGTAGAAGTAGCCGTACTTGCCGGAGTTATCGACAATGCGCAGAGGAATGTCGCTGGTCTGGTTGCCGTTGGCATCGACCGGGAAAACCAGTGTGGACGTTCCGACGGTGGCATGCTGCGCGTTTATAAGGAATCCGCCGCGGAGCGTGTGTTCATCGTTGAGTTTGTAGCTCGCGTCTAACGCGATTCCATTCGAGAAAATGTCGCGATCGACGCGTGAGGCAACGCCGTTGAAAATGAGATCGCCGACATTATCTGGCCGAAAGAGGACCGAACTATACAGGGTGAAAACCGACGCCTGCATATTGAAATCGTCGATCTTTTTTTGATAGGCGAGAATGGCATATGCATCTTGCTCGACCTGGGTCTCATCGAGCTTGGCTGAGTTGAATGTCGATCTTCCCATGTCGATGAACTGCGGCGTTTGCCCGGGATTATTCGGAATGTCAAAATCACCGTGGTACCCGCTGGTCAGCAACACGAATCGGCTGGTGTCGTCGACAATGTACGAGGAGTAACCAAACATTCTATATTGATCGGTGTCGTCATGGATCGGGTTGGCGGTGCGCGTTGGATTCTCGATCCCGATGCCATCGTGCAGGTAACTCCCGGTGACGTAATAATTCGCCTTCCCCGCCACGCCGCCGTACTCAAGACTCGGCATAATGGTGTCGAAGCTTCCGCCATACACCGATGCGTCGCCCTGTTGGAAAACAGCGCCGTTCTTCGTATGGATATCGATTACGCCGGTATTACGAAAGCCGAACTGCGCGGGCAGCGCGCCAGTTATGAGCGAAATATTGTCCGCAAAGCGAGTCTCCAGTACCTGGCCAAAACCCGGAATACTTTCCGGGATCAGGACGTCGTCGATGCGGTATTGTAAATTTGCATGTTCGCCGCGGACATGAAGCTGCCCGAACGAATCCTGCGTGACCCCGGGGAAGCGCAACATCGTTTGGTTAAACGGCGCGTCCTCGCCTTGCGACTGGGAATCGAGACGGTCGGGGCCGACCGTGTAACGCGTCGCACCGAGACTCGGCACGATTTGCTCACGCGAGATGTCGAACTCCTGACTTTGGACGACCACGCGTTCCGCTTCTGTGCCGGCGGGCGAAGGGCTTGGACTGGCCGATGCCGGAGCGGCGTCTTGACCCAAAGCAATGTTGCGCATAAGCGACACTGCGACTGATACGATTAGAAATTTTTTCATTGAGATGTTCTTCAAATAGGTTTTTCAGAGTTGTGATTGGTTGCGGCGGTCACGATTTGCGTGAAGCCAGGTAAAAAGCGGCGGCTCTTGCACAAAGCCGTGCCGACACTCAAGCGAAGTAATTGACTTCTAACGCTCCGCGAGAACGCGGCCCAGCTGCGTGCTAACCGCGAGCGGGTGGCGCATGCTCGAGAATGCACGCGCCAAGAAAAGGCGATTGAACCCAGCATGGGCTCAACGCCGGAATTTTGGAAAATTGAAGCGCCGGAACCGGTGCGCTGACTAACGGCACCTGTGCAGCATGATCGTAGCTGCCCGATGTGATCATCGTCACCGCACAGTTGTGCTCAACACGATTCGCATCTTTGTGGACGCGCTGATGCAATTGCGGTGAAGCACTCAGCGCGAGCGCCCAAAGAAACCCTACTGAAACGAGCGCAGAGACAAGAGCGCGAGCGAAATTATTCGAACGCGCAAAGGTGCTCATTGCACCGCGAGTTTGGAATCGAGCGTCGCCTCGCGCAAGAAATTTCTGGTGGTGTTGAGACGGCTGCCTTGACTGTCATGTCGAGCGGAGTCTCCCGCTGTTGCGGGATTGCAATCAACAACTAGAGATTCCTCGACTTCGCTCGGAATGACAAGGAGTGCAGGAGACAATTCGCTCAGCGCCTCGACTCAGCGCGCAGCGAAAACACGCTGAAGAGATTTCAGTAATTGCCGGTTTTTTCGCTAGCTAGAACTCTCTTCTGAAACGCAACGCCATGATTAGCCCCGGAAGCTTTGCGGGCTGCCGATCTGTCCAAGACAAGGCGCGCGTACGCGCTATTCTCCGCGTATTGCTCATAATCGCTGGCAACTAGACCGAAGTAGAGATGTCCTAAATGCCGCCAGCACTCCAACATGATCCCGCGCTCGAATGGCTGGCCTTTGGCGGTCACAACGATGCAATTGTTCTCGCGCCACGTGCCCGGGTCGTATTCGCCCCAGTGCAGTTCGAGGCTCGTTAGCTTCAATTTGTCGAGGGCGAGGAGCAGGTCCTCCGACCATTGGTAGCAGTAACCGCGTTTCCTCAGGCCGTGATAAATGAGGAAGTTATTGAAGATCGGCGTCCCAAACATGCGGTATTCTCGCCTGAGCTTGCTTACAGTGGCGAACGCGCAGTCTGCCAGCAGCTTTGCTTCTTCACGATTCACTCTTGGCGAAAGTGACGCGAGGTCGCCCGCCAGTTTCCCGGCCTTCGCCACATCAGCCTTTTGCACCTGGAATGAAGAGGCCTGCTGCTGTTGATCCCCAAGAGCTGGCTTGGCCCACGCCCCGAAAATTACAAGCACAGCACCAAAGTAAGTCAGCGATTGAATTTGCAATTTCATAGCGGGTGCTCGGAAGAGTCTTGCTCTACGATCTTCATTTAAAGTGACTGCAATAAAGTCACAAACTCTCTTCGTCGAAAACCCATTATCTGTATGTATCGTAATTGAAGCAGTACCAGACGGTGCTAATGCCCCAATGTGTACACGCGCCAGAGAAGATTTGCCTGCTCCTGATTTCAGCGTAATTCTGAAAACTTTTATATGCCCGACCGCGCCTATCATTATCCAATCGATCCGGAGTTAGTTCCCGGCGCGCGCAATGCGATCAATGTCTGTCTTCGATTAAAACCAGAGGAGCGGATCACAATCATTACAGACACCGCAACGCGCGAGATCGCGGCGGCGCTCCAAACGGAAGTGGAGCGAGTGGGTTCGGATTACAGCTTGTTTGTCTTGGAGCATCATGCGCGGCGTCCGCTGAAATTTATGCCAGAGATCATCCTGGACGATCTGGCACGCTCACAGGTATCGATCTTCGCAGCCCAGACGCAGCCAGGCGAGCTCACTGCCCGGACGCAAATGACCGGTGTCGTGAACAACCACCGAATCCGACACGCTCATATGGTGAACATTAACCGACAAATCATGCTCGAAGGCATGCGGGCCGACTTTTTGAAAGTGGATGACTTGAGTGAGCGCCTGGTCGAACGCGCCCGCAAAGCTGAACGGATCACCTGCAAAACGCCGCATGGCACTGAGTTTGAGGCTGAGCTTTCTCCGAAGTTGAGGTGGCTCAAAACGAGCGGGATCATCACGCGCGACAAATGGGGCAACTTGCCCGGGGGCGAAATTTTCACTGCGCCTATGAACACTAACGGAGTGTTCGTCGTTGATGGCGTTGTGGGCGATTATCTCTGCGAACGCTTCGGCGATCTCGAATCCAACCCGCTTACCATCGAAGTGGAAAATAATCGGATCCGCTCGTTGAAGTCTGAGAACAAGGATTTGCGCGACGAATTTCGCGCCTACACCAACACCGACGAGAACAGCAATCGCGTGGGGGAATTCGCCATCGGCACGAACACGGCGTGCACGCATGTTATTGGCCACATTTTACAGGACGAAAAAATCCCAGGTGTCCACATCGCTTTTGGCCATCCCTACGCCGAGCACACCGGGGCCAAATGGGTTTCCACGACGCACATCGATTGCGTCGGCCGTGATTTCGACATTTGGTTCGATGGCGAACAAGTGATGCAAGGAGGGAAGTTTTTGGTATAATTTGCTGTATGATTGCTGATGTGCGCGAGCGCCTCTTAGTCGCTCCCTTCGTGCCGTTTGTCATCCGTACTTCGGACGGGCGCGAATATTCAGTGCCTACAGCTGATCACGCCTTCAACACGCCGCGTGGTAATCGCGTTGTGGTCGTCGCTGACAACGGTGCGGCCAACGTTCTCGGTCCGCTGCATGTTAACAGTATTGTTGACCAGCCGAACGGCGAGTAGCTAGGGGCGGATCTGACAAAATGGATCCGCAATTGCGCGCGCAATTCAACGACGGCTTCACGCCAGAGAAATACGCGGGGCTCGTGCGCTGCGTAAACGAAACCGAAAAATGGCCGGCAGATTTTCGGATCTCAGAAACGCCGATCTTTTTGACGCGCGATTTCACCGATGAAGTGACGAGCGCAGCAAACGCGATCGTTGCTCTCACGCGTACGCCGGAATTCGCGCGGCACGCGGCTCTTGCGGTTCCGAACGGACTAAAAGTTCCAAATGAATCGGCACATCCAAATTTTCTCGTTGTGGATTTCGCGATTTGCGAAGAAGGAAACCGCCTCGTCCCACGGTTGATTGAATTGCAAGCGTTCCCGAGCTTGTTCGGATTTCAGTTACTGTTGCTGAGCTGCATTCGCAAGGCGTATCCGGCGATTCCGCGCAACTGGACATCCTCGTTCGGCGGAATCAAAGACGAGGCGTATCTTGGCTTGTTACGACGCACCATCATCGCCGATTCAGCTCCAGAAAATATCGTCCTACTTGAGATCGAGCCGGAAAAGCAAAAAACACGGATCGATTTCGCTGCTACGGAAACCCTTCTCGGTATCTGCCCGGTTTGCGTGACGAAAATCAAGAAGCGCGGTCGCCAATTATTTTACGATCGCGATGAACGTGAAGTGCGGATTGAGCGGATTTACAACCGGGTAATTTTCGATGAGCTAACTCAGAGACCCGATTTGAATCTGCCATTCCGGTTTCAAGATGATCTCGACGTCACATGGGTCGGTCATCCGAATTGGTACTTCCGGATCAGCAAACATTCACTGCCGTTCCTAAAGACTGAACACACATCGCCAGCGTTTTTTGCCGACGAATTCCCAGTCAGCGAAAAGATCGATAATTACGTTTTGAAACCGCTCTACTCGTTTGCCGGTCACGGCGTGGAGATGGAGCCAACACGCGAAAAAACCGCTGCTCTAAAGAATCCGCACGAATGGATTTTGCAGAGGAAAGTCGACTACGCTGCGTTTGTGCCAACGGTTGATGGCCAGAAATCAAAGGCCGAAATCCGCATGATGTTTGTTTGGCCGGAGAGCGACCGCGATCCAACATTGGTCAACAATCTTGTCCGAATGAGTCAGAGCAAGATGATGGGTGTCGATTTCAACATCGACAAAACCTGGGTGGGCGCCAGTATCGCCCTGCACGAGGGTTAGCGCGCAGGTTTCGGATGTAGTTCCGACGGGAAACCGACGGCTTCCTCTACAGTTGTTTTTCCATTATTTCTCGCACTTCGGCTGATGTACGAACGGGAACGATTTCGAAATCCACCAAGTCTTTCCAATTGTCGATCCAGCGCTGGAAGAGCGACTCGTCTTCGGTGCGCATCAGTTGCCAGCAAATGTTCCGATCGACAGCAATCCAGCTCGAAACGTACTCGAGTCCTTCGGGCATCATCCGGCCTTTTTCGCGCAGACGCCGATAAATCGCAGGCGGGTCTTTGAAGCGTTCGATGATCATATAAAGCATGCGTTCCTCGTGCGATTACGTCGGTTCAGTTGAAACTGTCGTTTCGCCGGCGCCCTGCTCAAACGCCTGTTCCACTGCTCGCCACGGGAGCATTGCGCATTTGACCCGTTGCGGAAAATGTTGCACGCCTTTCATAACACGGAGATCACCCAGCGCTTTGGGCGCTTCCCCTGCGTCATTTGTGACGAGATCGTGGAAGGCGCGAAGCATTTCCATCGCTTCCGAGCGACTTTTTCCCTTGAGTTTCATCGTCATCAAAGACGCTGATGCCTGGCTGATCGCGCATCCGCTCCCAGTAAACTTGATGTCCTCCAAGCCACCGCCGGCATCAAATTTAACAGCGAGATGAATTTCATCGCCGCAAGCCGGGTTGTCACCATGTACTAGCACCGCGGCATCAGGCAGCTCACCGAAATTCCGCGGCCGGCGCGAATGATCGAGAATGACTTCCTGATATAGCTCTTCGATTTCCATGAATTACCTGTTTAGCGTTTTGGGTCGCACAGCATCGCGTACGCTATTTGTCATGTTGAGCGAAGCGAAACATCTCTGGCTGGTCCTTGGCGCCCTGGCCGACCGACTGATCCGAGATTCTTCGCTCCGCTCAGAATGACAGGAAACGACGCACATCATTTAAAGAAACGCGCAGCCTTGTGCAGGATTTCAATCATCCGATCTATTTCCTCTTTCGTGTTGTAGAAATAGAAACTGGCGCGCGTCGTCCCCGACACACCAAATCGCCGCATTAACGGCTGGTTGCAATGATGCCCGCCTCTTAACGCCAGTCCGTATTGGTCGGCGAACGTGGTGAGATCATGCGGATGCGCCGCATCCATCACAAATCCAACCAGGGCGCCACGCTCCTCGGCTGGTCCAAAAACGCGCGTCCGTGGCAATTCGGTCAGGCGATCGCATGCATAACGCGCCAGTTGCAAGTCATGTTGGAAAATTGCTGCGCGCCCGATTCCATCAAGATAATCAATCGCCGCAGCGAGACCGATGGCCCCCGCGATATTTGGCGTGCCAGCTTCGAATCGATGCGGCGCTTTCTTAAACGTGCTCTTTTCCAAGGCGACGCTTACAATCATTTCACCACCGCCGTGCCAGGGCGGTATGGAATCTAAAATCTCCTTTCGCGCATAAAGAGCGCCGATCCCGGTCGGTCCACACATCTTGTGGCCGGAGAACGCCATGAAGTCGCAGCCCAACTCGCCCACGTTGAGCGTTAAGTGTCCCACGCTCTGCGCCGCATCCACCAGCGCAAGGGCGCCTACGGCGTGCGCTTTCTCACACAACTCGGCGACAGGATTAATTGTGCCCAGGGAATTCGAAATGTGTGTAAAGGCAAACAGTTTCACCTCCTGCGTAAGTAATTTGGGAAGGTGTGCGAGATCCAAAGTCCCATCATCGAGAACCGGCACGAAGCGCAGCCGCGCTCCTGTTCGTTCCGCTAACAATTGCCACGGCACAAGATTGCTGTGGTGCTCCATTTCTGTCAGGAGAATGACATCTCCTTCGCGGATAAATTTTCCGCCCCATGCCTGGGCTACCAGATTGATGCTCTCAGTGGTCCCACGTGTGAAGATGATTTCATCTGCACTCGGGGCACCGATATATTCCGCTACACGTTTCCGCGCCTTTTCGTAAGCTTCTGTCGCGCGTGAACTCAGGGTATGGAGTCCACGATGGACATTTGCGTTCTCATGTTCATAAAAATTCCGAAGCGCCTCGATCACCGCGCGCGGCTTCTGTGAGGTCGCCGCGCTATCAAAATAGATCAGAGGATGGCCATGCGCCTGTTCGCGGAGGATCGGGAAATCCTCGCGAAGGCTCTTCCAATCCACGGTGGTGTCGGCAACCTTATGCACCCCATAATCTGCTCCGCGCATGGCAACGCGCTACTTTATTCGAAGACGATTGGAATTTCGCTAGCAGTGCGCAAAGGTGGAACGCGTTGTCCTCAACGCGTTGGCAAATATCCGCGGCTCTGCCGCCTAACTTCTATTTGCGCGATTCCGCGGACTTTATACTGCGCCTTCGGCGACTGCTTTCACCATCGTCTTCGGAGAAGCCGATCCGCCTTTGTAGGCATGCCCCTTTACCGCTATTTCAATTCTTCGTTCACTTCGGCAAAGGCGTTCACCGCGAATTCCAAATCTTCGCGCGAATGCGCTGCTGACACTTGTGTGCGGATCCGCGCTGTGCCATGCGGAACGACCGGGTAAAAAAAGCCGATGACATAAACGCCTTTCTCAAGCATTCGACTGGCGAACTTTTGTGATTTGGCTGCGTCGCCAATCATGATCGGAACAATAGGGTGAACGCCAGGCTTGATCGTCAGGCCGCGTTCCGTCAACGCGGCGCGGAAATATTTCGTGTTTTCTTCAAGCTTGTCGCGCAGTTCAGTGGATGCGCTGAGAAGCTCGAGCGCCTTCAGTGACGCGGCGACCACCGGCGGTGCGATCGTGTTTGAAAACAAATAGGGACGCGAGCGTTGCCTTAACAGGCCGACAATTTCTTTGCGACCGCTGGTAAAACCGCCGCTCGCGCCACCGAGCGCCTTGCCAAGAGTGCCAGTGATCATGTCCATTTTGCCCATCACACCGCGATATTCGTGTGTACCTCGTCCTGTCTTGCCGAGAAATCCGGTCGCGTGCGCGTCGTCCATCATCGTGAGTGCGTCGCATTTCTCCGCGAGCTCAACAATTGACTTGAGATCGGCAATGGTTCCGTCCATCGAGAAACAGCCGTCCGTGGCGATGAGTCGAAAACGCGCATCCTTTGCGGCGCGGAGTTGGGCTTCTAGATCGGCCATGTCGTTGTGCTTGTACCGAAAGCGTTGCGCTTTGCAGAGCCGGATACCATCGATGATGCTGGCGTGATTCAATTCATCGCTGATCACGGCGTCCTTGTCGGTGAGCAGTGTCTCGAACAAGCCGCCGTTTGCATCGAAACAGGATGGGTAAAGAATCGTATCTTCAGTGCCCAGGAATTTGGTAAGCGCTGCTTCGAGTTCCTTATGAATGTCCTGCGTGCCACAAATAAAACGCACACTCGCCATCCCAAATCCGTGCGTTTCGAGAGCCTCTTTGGCGGCAGCGATCAGCGCGGGATGATCTGCCAGCCCTAGATAATTGTTGGCGCACATGTTGAGCACGCGATTGCCGCCCATGATCGCAATGTGCGCGTCCTGCGGACTCGTGATGACACGCTCGGTTTTGAAAAGACCTTGCGATTTAATTTCTTCGAGAGTTTGAACGACCTGATTTTCGAATTCGGAAACCATAGAGTCCACAGATTACACAGATTTCGAATGGGCGGAAAACAAACACAAAGCCGCAGAATAGAGCCGCTGGGACGCGAACGACATGGACGGCAGCCCAGAGGGCGAGCCAAAGGGAATTCGCAAGTCATTAAATAGCGAAGCAGGAATGTCGAATGACAAGGAAATTGCAGCTTCGACTTATCCCCATTGTCGGTGCCAGGTTTTGAGGCGCAGTCGTAACCTCCCAGCAAAAACATCTTAAATAGGGACTTGCGCGCCTTGTGAATAACTGTTAATAAGTTTCCCGGTGTTTCGCCTTGACCTACGCTGAATGTCGAAATCTTGCCTGGGCCATTCTTGCGGCTTTTATCGCCATCATTCTGCTCAGTGGTTGCGGGACAAGTCACCATGCGCTGCCTCCTTACGAGTCGCCGCTGGCGAAAACGGATTTTCAACATGTCCGCACGACAGCGTACACGCACACTGAGTCAGACCACCGCGAGTACGGCAATCACAATGCTCTGGGCGGGGAATTGCAGGCAGCTGGCCCACCTATCCACCGAGCCGAAGTAACGCGGCGCGCGATTCCCGTTGATGGTGTGCCCCGCGCTATGCCCGTGGACGAGACCGATTCGTTTTCACCACAGCTCCAACCATTCTCGATTGAAGAAAAGCGAACAGTCACGCGCACAACAAAACGCGGGGCGAAAACAACGCGCAGCGTAAAGCGCGCCGTTGTGGTCGCCAAACCGCGTATCGGCAGCGCTGCAGCTGATTGGTCACGCTGGCCGGCGGGCACGGCCTTCCGACTGGTCTCCACTGGACAAATTTATCGCGTTGACGATTACGGCTGGGCTCTCGCTGGCCGCAACACGATTGATCTATACATGCCGAATCAACATGAAATGAATTCTTGGGGCGCTCGCCAGGAAACCATCCAGATTCTACAATGGGGCGATCCGCAAGAAAGTTTGCAATTCCTGAGTCGCCACCAGGACTACAGGCACATTAAGCGAATGGTGCTTGAACTGGAAGGTCGCCATGAACAAGCGGCCGCGTTGCGGTAGCAAATTTGGGTAGCGCACTCGTCTCGCGTGTTGGTTTCGGCGTCGCGCCGAAACAAGCTTTTCTTAAAATGACATCGGGATCATCGGAGAACGCTAGAAAGGTTCGCGATGGCGAGACGCCATCGCCAACACGCGAGACGCGTGCGCTACCCGGAAATATCCGCGATATCCGCGTAATCCGTGGACAGGGATTCAGCGTTCGTCCCAATTGAGTACGATCTTGCCGGAGTTGCCTGATTTCATCAGCTCGATGGCTTCCTTGAATTCTGTGTAGGGGAAGCGGTGGGTAATCACCGGTGAGATGTCGAGACCGGATTGGATCATCGCGGTCATTTTGTACCAGGTCTCGTACATTTCGCGGCCATAAATCCCTTTAATAGTGAGCTGATTGAAGACCACCAGGTTCCAATCAATCGCGGCGCTACCGGGCATGATGCCTAGCAGCGCGATCTTCCCGCCGTGAAATATGTTCGGCAAAATGTCGGCGAACGCTTTTGGATTGCCGGACATCTCCAGCGCCACATCGAATCCTTCTTTCATCCCCAGCTTTTGCATCGCATCGGCGACCTTTTCCGTACGCACATCCAACGCCAGATCCGCTCCCATTTTGCGCGCGAGATCCAGACGATACGGATTGACGTCTGTAATCACGATGTGACGCGCGCCGGCTCGTTTGCAAACAGGGATCGCCATGCAGCCGATTGGTCCCGCGCCGGTGATGAGCACATCTTCACCGACCAGATCGAACGAGAGCGCCGTGTGGACGGCGTTGCCCATCGGATCGAAGCAAGAAAGCACATCGAGTGAGATCGAGGGATCTGCGTGCCAGCAGTTGTCCTGTGGGATCGCTACAAATTCCGCCCATGCGCCGGGGCGATTCACGCCCACGCCCTGTGTGTTGGGGCAAAGGTGACGCCGTCCCGCGAGGCAATTGCGACAATGTCCACACGTGATGTGTCCCTCCCCTACCACGAGATCGCCCTTTGCGAATCCTTTCACATGATCGCCTACATCGTCGACAACGCCGACGAACTCATGGCCGATCGTCATGGGAACAGGGATCGTTTTCTGCGCCCACGCGTCCCAGTTGTAAATGTGAACATCAGTTCCGCAGATCGAGGTTTTCAAGACTCGAATAAGCACGTCATCGCCACGCACTTCAGGGACGGGCACTTCCTCGATCCACAGCCCCGGCTCGGCTTTCGCCTTCACGACGGCCTGCATCGTTTTCTGCATGACAGAAGATTAGGCGAATCAGGAACGCATGAAACAAAATTTATAGGGCGACAGCGTGTCAGGCAGCGGATGCGTCAATTGTTCAGCGACTGCATGGGTAGCTAGTCGTTACAGGGGCTGCAACGAAGCGTTCTCCCCTCGAAGGTTTTCCTACACCATCGGCTTCCTGCCGCATTTTCTAGTTTTTCCTTGACACCTCGTCGGGATTTCTGACACAACGCCTGCGAAGGAAATGATTAAACGGCCAGAAATGAGACGCGATGGTACCAGCTTCGTCCCGCGGGTGCGGGGTTCCTCCGAAACTATTTCGCGAGCAGGCGGCGCGGCAGGGATAATTCAGGAAAGGCCAAAAACAATGAAGGAAAATTAAATTATGAAAATTCGGAAAATTATATTTGGGACGGTCCTGTCTGCGCTTGTGTGCTTTGGGCTTTGCCAACAGGTGCAAAGCGCCACAGACACACCAGATCCAGGTTCTGTCCCCACAAGCAACACAGCGGACGGGCAAGGCGCCCTCGGGAGCCTCACCACCGGTCTATACAATTCGGCCTTTGGCTTCTTGTCAGTCTTATCCTTAAGCGACGCCAACTTTGACACTGGCGTAGGCGCGGCAGCGCTGCTTGTCGACAATGGCGGCACTAATACCGCCGTCGGCGCGGGCGCGCTATTAAATAATAGCGATGGAGCGGATAACAACGCAGTCGGTGCATTCGCGCTGTTTAACAATGTCAGCGGATTCTTCAATAACGCGCATGGGCGCAACGCGCTCCTGAACAGTACCGGCAGCCAAAATAATGCGATGGGCGATGACGCCATGTTCTTCAACACGACAGGGTCCTTTAACACAGCGATCGGTGATGACGCACTCGATGCCAACGTAGACGGTAATAATAACGTCGCTGTCGGTGACGAGGCCGGCACCGGTTTGGGGGCAAGCGTCAATAACTGCATCGCGATCAACGTACCTGGTGCAGGTCCTTTTGCTACCCTCGATAACACCTGCTTCATCGGCAGCATCTTCGATCAACCGGTTAGCGACGTTGGCACCCAAGAAGCAGTATTTGTCGATCAATTTAACGTCGTGGGCATCTCCGCGTCGTCCCGGCGCTTCAAACACGACATTCAACCGATGGACAAGGCCAGCGAAGCCATTCTGGCGCTCAAGCCGGTGACCTTCAAATACAACGCCGATAAGAACGGCAGGACCCAATACGGTTTGATTGCCGAGGAGGTGGCCACAGTGAATCCCGACCTCGTGGTGCAGCACAAGGATGGTGAAATCTCGACCGTGCGTTACGAGCAGGTCAACGCGATGTTGCTCAACGAATTCCTCAAAGAGCACAAAAAAGTGCAGAACTTGGAAGTCACTGTCGCGCAGCAACAGCAAGGGATGGAGGTTCTGACGGCCCAACTCAAAGAACAGGCCGCGCAAATCCAAAAAGTGAGCGCGCAGCTCGAAGTGAGCAAGCCTGCACCGCAAGTAGTTGCCACCAAACCGTAAGACTCCGAATAGAGTGGCCTTGTGTGCCAGGCACCGAGGTGAATTGGAAAGGCGTTCGCCCCTGCGGCGAACGCCTTCACCTTTTCCGTTCCTCGATAGCATCGGCTTGGTCGCGTGGAAGCAGGTCTTCAAACGGTCGGAAAAATTGGCGTGAAAAGCATAACGACGCTTCGCCTTTGCGAGCAGGTTTCATTTGACTGGCTCTTGGCCTTCCATTTTCCTTGCCGAATTAGCTAACATCCCAGTTTACGTCTTGATATGAAAAAAATTTTTATCCTTCCGATGGTCATCTCTCTCGCGATGATTTGTTCTTGCCAAAAACAAGATGCAGTCGCCGAACAACAACTTGCCCAGCGGAAAGTGGAACTGGATACACGCGAGGACGCGTTAATTGAAAGACTGAATGCGTTGGATGAAAAAGTTAATGCGTTGGATGAAAGAGTGAGAGCGCTGGCCGAAAACGAAAAATCCAGAGCCAACGTCCAGACGATTCCTCCCGATGCCCTGTCGCAGGACGTCGTTCGCGACGCAGCGGAGGCCAAAGCTGAAAGAGACAGGAGAATGCAAGAGTTTCGCGCCCAGATTCAGGCCCGAATTACCGACCCCTCGCAGCTAAACGCTGCAAAAGCTGAAAAAGACAGGATGACGCGAGAGCGACTTCAGAGACAGGGTGCGCAGCAGCAATCGCAGAGCCAAAAACAGTATAAGTTCCAACAAGCACAGAAAGCATGGATGGCGGGAGCGGCGGTGTCTCCTGCAGTCCAGGATGCGGCGCCAACTTCACCAACCACACCTTCTGCGCTAGACGCTGCCTCGCCAGCTTCGTCTCCTCCGGTAGGGGCTAGTTCGCCAACTGCATCTCCTGCGGCTACGTTGCAAACTCCATCGCCCACGCCGGAATAAGTCCGAGGCGCTCGTTACGCGCTTAGCCAAAACTGGCTGGGGAATTTGCGCGTGCTCCGGCAAGGTTGCGCGTATTGGAGCGTGCCCAAGGAATCGACGTTCGCTGCGGCGACACTACCCAGGCCGAGGGAAACGCGTTCCACCGGTCGCGGTTGAGTCGTATTGCGCTGATACGCGGCACGTCTGCGCTTGCGCCTGATTCGTTCCTCCGAGATGATGCAAGTGCATGTCTTCAACGCTGGAGCAAACCGAGTCGAACATAATCACGCCGCGCTCCACTTTCATTCTGCGGTTCATCAGCACGATCGCGCTTTGGACAATCGCTCTGCTGATCATGTTCTCCGGTTACGAGAT
>Ga0209239_1000583_pt1 | contig 21066 bp, 19 predicted proteins | sample GraSoi013_2_20cm_FD_185824 | JGI IMG/M metagenome (GOLD analysis project Ga0209239, IMG submission 185824) | Grasslands soil microbial communities from the Angelo Coastal Reserve, California, USA - Sample 10_02_2013_2_20cm (SPAdes) (version 2) | ecosystem: Environmental > Terrestrial > Soil >...
ACGCAACGCTGAGAGCAAGTTGCAGCCAGGGGTTGCCGAAACCGGTGGGTCGATTTTGCATCCGCTTTTTTAGCGCGCCATCATCTTCTCGCAAGCGGATTGATTCACTGTAGCCGGCTCCCTGTGTCGAGGCATCAGCGTGTTTTATCACCTTCACGGCGGCACAGCGCCGTGGCTACAACGCCTCAGCAGAGCCGATCAGCATTAGGAAACCGCTGCAAAACAGGATCGTGACGCGTCGGACCGAGATATTTGATGAGATGGCGAAAGATCGGATTAACCAGCGAATTTGTGTGCATGACGTACAGATCGAGCGGCGCAAGCTCGCAATCCAGATGCAGTTTGGGTTCGTAGTTGAGCGGATTGCTGTAGTAGTAATTCAAACCCTGTTCCAGCGCCCAGGAGATGATGTCGCGCAATGTGTAAAAATAAAGATGGAGGTCGAGCGCGACGCTGTAGTCCAGTCCAATGCATTCGTCATAAATTTTGTCCTCGCAGACGAGGCAAAAGCTGAATGCGACGATCTTACCCAGTTGACGCCAAACGAAGAAACGCGCCCGGTCAGGCATCCGCTGGCCGATCGTGCGAAAATAATCTTTCGTCAGGGTCTCAAATTTTAATAGCGAACGCTCGTGGACAGCGAGATACAGGGGATGGATTTCGTCAACCAGAGGCGCGATATCGCTGACGACCTCCATCTCAATCTTGGGGGCACGCTCTGTTTTGCGGAATTTTCGGCGCAGATCTTTTCGAGTGGCTTTGCTTAACGTGCGAAAATATTCGTCCCAGTTGTTGTAAGGGAGTGGAAGGCGCGTCATTGGCATGCTGGGAATCCGCGCATAACCATTTGCGGGAAACATTTCGAGTTTCGAGCGATAGGTCGCAGGAAAATCCTTCAACACGACCAGCGAAGCCTTGTTTTGTCTTGCATAACAGGAAAGGCTCGCCTGCAAAGAGCTTGCCACCCACGCTTCGTCTTTCTCGTCGCATGCTGCCAAGTCGCCGGTACCTGCTGCGCAGCCAACCATTAAGGCGCGCATCGTTAGAAAGCGTGGGAAAATTTTGCGAACACGATCCACAATTGAACCGATCTTACCCGGTACGCCTTCGACAAGATTTTGTCGCACAAAGAATACAGGCTGGATTGCCCGCGCATTGCCGGAATCATCCTCGAGCGCCAGGTGGTGGTATTCGAAGCTATCCTGCAAGGTTTCTTGGACGATCTCGTAGTAGCGATGATCTTTGCACTTATTTTGGAGTGCCCGTTTCCATGCCTCGCAGTTCTGCAGCTCAGCTAGCGTAACAACTTTCAGTACGCCCTGAGGAAATTGAATTGTATGGCCATGCTGCATGAAGAACGGAGCCGAGGCGTTCAGATAACGAAAAGCCGCGAAGCGCTTATTTCTCCGCTCGCCCGACGCCTTCGCGATCTACCATTGTTTTTACTTTGATGACCCCGTCGCGGATGTGCAGGTCGCGTTGCGGATTTGGAATCTCGATCCCGACTGCGGTCAGGTGTTTGTAGATGAGGTAATTCAGGTCACTTTTGAAGCGGCGGGGCTTGTAGCTCATCTCCTGGGTCCAGGCGATAAGCTCGAAATCGATGGTGCTATTGCCAAATTTCTCCAGATAAGCCGTTGGCTCCGGGTCGCTTAATGTGGCTGAATGTTCGCGGGCTGCGGCGATGAGCGCCTCACGCACTTTGTTCACGTCGCTTCCATAAGCCACGCCTACCGGAAGACGAAACCGCACCCGCGGATCGCCGTAATGCCAGTTAGTCACCGGTGAGTCGATAAATTTCGAGTTCGGCACGATCATGGCAATATTATCGCTGGTCATGATAACCGTGCTGCGCGCCCGAATTTGCTGTACCCTGCCGACAATGCCCGCTACTTCGACGCGGTCCCCGATCGTGATTGGTCGCTCCGCTAGAATAACCAGACCGCTGATGAAATTGCTGGCGATGTTCTGAAGACCGAAACCAACACCGACTCCAACTGCGCCCGCGAATACGGTCAGCGCGGCCAGATGAATTCCCGTGTTTTCCAGGACAATGAAGATGCCAACGACCAGGACGATATTACTGATGACTTGGGAAATCGCGTACTGAAGGGAACGATCCAGTCCACTCTGGGCAAGCAGCCGGTTAAAAAGAAAACGCTTCGTCCTCGAAGAAATCCAGAAGACGGCAATCAGGAGGGCGACGAGCAGAAAAATCTGAAGAAGACTTAGCTTGATCGCTGGGAGTGGCGCGTTCCAGCCAAGCGGAATCCCCGCCGCGTTGATTGCGCTCATGATGAAAAAGATCAGCGCGGCGAGGCTTAAGGTTGTGGTAACGATCGCGACGAAGTTCGTGTCGATCTTGAATCGGCTAAAAAACCGGCGCACCGCATCGCTTTGCAAGATTCTGGCGGTGAGAAGACCGGCTGCGAAAAGGCCGGTGAATGCAATCAGGCCGAGGAATGTTACGTAATGGTCGCCGACGTAAAAGAGCGGCCGCTCCAGAAGCGTTATCTCCACGTTTCCTAGTGTGAACGCGTTATGGGGCTTGGCAACCGCGAAGCGGCAAGGCGTTGGCTGTAGCCGCTTCCCGGTGGGAAGTGAGGCATTGATTGGATGGGACGCGCGTCGCGCGTCTCACCCGCCTTCGCAGCGTGACGGCGCGGCAGGCAGAGACGCGGCCATAGCAAGCGCTACTACTGCTGCTTGGCGCGTTCTTCGATATACTTAATTACGTCGCCGACAGTCTGTAGCTTTTCGGCGTCTTCGTCCGGGACTTCGACGGAAAATTCCTCTTCAAATGCCATCACCAGTTCTACGATATCCAGCGAGTCCGCGCCCAAATCTTCAATGAAAGAGGCCTGTGGTGTGACCTGTTCCGGATTGACGCCGAGTTGCTCGACAATGATGTCCTTAACTTTCTCTTCGATCGATTTTTCCGCCATAAAATTTGTTCGGTTTGTGTTAGTAGTGTGTGGAAAAGCCTAAAGCTTTCCCGAGCACAGCATGGCAAGTAAATGAATTAAAGAGGTTGTCAATCATTTTCGGGAACGTGCCGATTGTGCGCTGGATGCGGTTCTTGTCATTCCGAGCGAAGCCGAGGAATCTCCCGCTCTTGTAGTGATTGCTTTAGTCCAACCCCCTTAACATTTAGGGATGCCCCGACTCTGCTTGACATGATAAAATGCCGTAGCCGTTTCTGGTAACGTAATAGTGGGTTCGGCACTTCCACCTTCACGTTTGCTTCCGTTTGTCATTCGAGTAGATGAAGCCGATGACATCTTCCCCTGTCGAGGCTGCTGACCTGCTCGATCTAAAGCTGCTGCCTGCCTGGGTAAAAGAACCAGTCGAGGCGAAACGTTACGCGGATGTGGAAGGCGAGCACGGTCTTGAGCGCCCGTCGCGCCATCATCGGGGTGCGCCGACGCACCGGGGAAGACGACCAACGCGAGACTCCGGTAGATCGCAAGCGGGCGTCCAACGGCCAATTACGAAAGCAGGCAAGCACGAGGCAAGGCGTCGCCGGTTTGAGCCGGATCGGCATTCGGCACGGCGCGGAAGCGCGGAAGATCGCCCGAGGGCAGACGAGCATCCTCCTGTAACGCGAACGCCACTGCAGATCACAATTCGTTTTCTGCCATACTCTCCGGCGTTCGAAAGTGTCGTTGCCCAAATCAAATCCGGCTCAGTGGCATATTCGTTGTATGCTCTGGCGCGTTTATTCCTTGAAAAGCCTGAACGGTACGAAGTGCGGCTCACGGCGAAAGCGGAATCGCCGCTTTATCGCCTTGGAGATAATGGCGCCTTGTCTCTAAATCGAGAATTCCTCGAGCAAAATGCGTTCCGGCTGGCTCAATCCGATTTCTATAGAATCGACGTTATCGAATCCGAACCGATCAAGGGAAATTTCTCAAATATCGCGCGATGCCGATTGAGTGGGGCACTTCTTGGCCCGACGAATCACCACAATTATCAGTTGCAGCTGCGTAGCCTTTACGAGCAACGCTTTAGCCGCCGGATGAGCTTCGCGGATTACCAGCGACAGATCGAGATTGTGAATGATGCGGAGTTGATTGAGCGCTGGAAAGGAGAGGCTCGGAAGGTGACTACCTACACGACGAGCCGCGAAGAAGTTCCTTTAACATTCTCTTCTCCGACCGAAGCAGAGCGGCATTTTCGATCGCATTACTTGGAGGCTCTAGTCAAGGGAGTGGAGGAAGCCACCATCGGCGGAGTCCTGAGTCGGCGTTTGCCGGACAGGACAATCAATCGCGCGATCGAGGATGCTTGGGTGGGGGAAACCCGCTCGCCCTCAGGAATGATGCAGGAATTGGCTGGACGGTTTCGACAGCATGGGCTGCACGTTTTTCGTCATCGCCGCGGAATGTTGTTTGTCTCGCCAATCCGAACACGCGCCTTTGTTCACGAACAAGCTGGCGTATCTCGATCTGTGAATGCGATTCTCGAAGCGCTGGCAGGGGCAACGGTGATCAATCGCAAACAGCTTTTTGAGAAGTTGATTGGCAATGTTGCAACCGAAGATGTAGAGCCGCGCAAGCTCGCGCTTGTATCCGATTTGCGCTGGCTGATCAACGAAGGTTATGTGATCGAGTTCAATGATGGCTCGCTCGACCTTCCACGAGGAAAAGCCAAACCGCGGGAAGCTTTAGCGCCGGATGTGGCCGCAGAGGCAGTCGAACACGGATTCGCTGAACCAGCCGAGCAGACGCTCGCGCTGGCGATTTGGCGTGGACCCTACTCGTTAACAATTCTTAGCGAAGGCGCCGAGTCGCCCCCTTCGTGACGAACGACTTCATTTTTTTCGTTCAAAACCGCAATAAGCGGTGCATGTAATTCCGCTTCTTCGAGCGTGTAGCGCGCAAAACTCATGATGGTGAGACGATCACCGATTTTGCCGAGATGCGCCGTGGCACCGTTTAGTTCGATGATTCCACGCCGAGCTTCGCCGAAAATGGCATAGGTCTCGAATCGTTTGCCATTATTCAAATTGCTTACGAGAATTTTCTCGTATGGAATCAGTCCAACGAGTTCAGCCAGATCGGCGGAAACCGTCAGGCTACCTTCGTAATCCAGGCTTGCTCCGGTGACGGCGGCGCGGTGAATCTTTGATTTGAGGAGTGTGAGTTGCATCGACTCGATTTGCAGGACGCCTGTATCAGCCCCAAAAGGGCTTCGGTCTCAGATACGGCTGACAATTTCAGATCGCGCCGGCTTTTCTGAGCGCTTTATAGGCACCATGCTTGTTGATTGTCTTTAGACCACGCGCCGTAACGCGAACACGTACAAACTTCTTTAGCTCAGGCACCCAAATACGCTGCCATTGCAGGTTCGGCGCGAAAATGCGCGGCACGTTTTTCGTGACATGCCGGCCTACACCGCCCTTCTTCTTAGCCAATCCGCGCCGGTGAATGACGCTGCCGCGCATGGCTTTTGATCCCGTAATACTGCAAATTCTCGACATGATATAACCTCAAAAACAGGCGCGTAAGCTGCCGCGCATTGGTCTAACGGTCAAGTGGATGTTAGCTAAAATGACGAAACCCAAGCGACGGGCGTGATTCGTTGAATCGTTACAGCGTTACATGGGTTCGCGATTCAACGGTTTGACCCTTTAACGACGTAACGAGTCGAGGCCGTCTTTATTCATGGTTGAACGCGCAACTGGCGGAGGCGGTCAAATTTAGCTCGCACAATAGCCAGTCGAGTTTGCAAGATCGACATCTCACATAGCCAATGCACAAGAATAATCACAAACTGCGGATTGGGATTGTTGGAGCGGGCAATATCGTTCGCACTCGCCATTTGCCAGCTCTTAAGAAACATCCGGAGGTCGAGATTGTTGCCATCTCCAATTCAACATACGAAAGCTCGGAAAAATTTTGCCAGGAATATTGCCCATCGGCTACGCCGATGAGGAATTGGCCCGAGCTACTTGCCCTGCCGGACATCGACATTATATGGATCGGCACGCCGCCGGTAATGCATTCGGCCGTCACGGTCTCGGCGCTTGAGGCTGGCAAACACGTTTTTTGTCAGGCGCGTATGTCGATGGACCTGGCGGAAGCCGAGGAAATGCTCGGGGCATCAAAGCGTTATCCCGAATTAGTGACCATGCTTTGTCCGCCGCCGATGGGAATGCGGGCCGATCTGCTCGTGAAAAAACTTCTGGCTGAAGGTTACATCGGCCGTCCACATCATGTGCGATTGCAAAGTTTTACCGGTAATTATTTGGATCCGGCCACTTCTCCACATTGGCGGCAGAGGATCGAAATCAGCGGGCTCCACGTGCTCACACTCGGGATTTACGTCGAAGTGTTGCAACGCTGGCTTGGCGATATCAACGGTGTCTTCGCGCGCGGAAAAGTTATTCACTCAATCCGCGAGGGATATGAAGTCATCGTTCCCGATTTGCTGACCGTCCTTTGCGCTTTCGATAACGGCGCCGAAGGAGTGCTGGAGTTTAGCGGGATCGATGCGCTGGCGCCCAGTGATCGAGTTGAAATTTACGGTAACAGCGGCACGCTCACTTACGATTTCGGTTCCGATGTGGTGCAAGTGGGAAAGGTCGGCGATCGCGGGCTGCATGTTGTCGATCTCCCTTCAGAATTGGAAACGGAATGGCGTGTAGAGGAAGATTTTCTCGCCGCGGTGAAATCCAAAGGCCGCGTGCGCCCCCATCCGACTTTCGACGATGGCCTTGGCTACATGCGCGTCGTGCAAGCCGTCGCCGATTCTCGAGCGCGCAATGAATGGGTGGCGATCAAACGTTGAGCACAACGCGCTTTGCCGCTAGGGAGTCATCGCGTCGCCCACAAGAAATCGTCGAACCACGAGCGCCCAGACCAACAGGGTGATTAGTTGGTACCACGCGAAGAACCGGTCGTAACCTCGCCGATGGGCAATCAGCCCACCGGCCGCCAGCACCGCGTAGTGACCGACAAATGGAACATACCAGATCGGATGGAAGAGATCGCCGTGAACCGCGGTCTGGGTGATGTCGAGCAAACACATCGCGATGAAGGTGGAGTAATAGCCCGAGCGGTTCCGTTCGAAACGCCCCTGGTGCTCTTCCGCTTCCGATAAATCGGGCGGATAAAGGAAAACGGTCAGCATATAGAGAGTGATGGTCCAAACGATCAGCAACAGGAACTTGTCGAAGCTCCAGTTTACCTCAGTGTTCCACTTAAATGTGACCCACCACTGCAAGGCCAGCAGCAATAGCGTGGCGAGGGTGAGGACAATATGGACTTCGTCGAGCGGATTCTCATTGCGGCGGTAGAACGCGCGACCGGCGCCGGCGATCAGATTGGTTACGCCCAGACCGATGATGATGGACATCAGCGCGGCGATGAACTCGAAGCTGCTCATGAGATTCTGGGCGTTCTGCATGGCGCGCCGAGCTTAATGGGGATCGAGCCAGAAAATCGAGTGGCAAATGGCTGGATCTACAATAGCGCTCGTGTCATTCCCGCGCGTGAGGGGAGCTCGCCTTTGCCAACAGCCAATCCACTGCGTTATTCAAATTGGCGAGCGCTGCGCTTTCGATCGGATCGTTATGGTAGGCGCCAGGCAGTTGAATGACGCGCTTTTCTCCAGTGTAGGCGTCAACTACAAGCTTGTGATAGTGGGGAGGAACGACTTCGTCTTTTTCCGCGAGTAGGAAGATTGCCGGAGCGCGAATCGCCTTCGCGTTTCTGATGCTGTCCAGGTCTTTCGGAATCTGTAATGCAACAGGACCAGCTAGCAGCCACAGATTCCACCAGCCAAACCGGCGCAGAATCATTTCGCGTAATGGCGGGGGATTCTGCAAAATCAATCCCACCACCGGACGCCGCGCAGCGATGTGTAGTGTCGCAGTTGCGCCGATGCTTGTTCCAAAAAGGACGATTGGTCGATCCGCTGCGTGACGTTTTAATTCATCAAATGCCGCCAGCGCAGCCGGCCCAATCTTGGAAAGCCGAGCTGGCCCTGTGCTGCCGCCGAATCCCGGATAATTCATTCCCCAGATTTCGACTGCACGGTCGCTCCACATCTCAGCCTCAGCAGCAGGCCACCGCTCAGCGCGGTCTGCGTTGCCATAAAAGCGCAAAACATACACTTCCGGATTGCCTTTGGTTCGTGCCAGGCGGGATTGCGCGATCCATACTTCCAATTGTCCGTTTTGGAACGGAATCGTTTTCCGAACCGCGCCGCCTGCATTGATCGGTGTTCTTGTCGGAAACAAAATCAGATGGTCCGGCAAATGACCGAGAAACATCACAGCGAAGTATACAATCCCGATTGCGAGCAACCGCCAGAGCGGTGGCAGAACTCTTAGCTTCACATTTGTTTAGCCCACGAGACACACGAATGACACAAAAGAAGGGGAGTAAGATTGATCAGGGGATGGGGGGATCCGGAAATTTTTATCATAAGAATCTCGTGTCTTTTCGTGTGTTTGGTGGGACAACTATGATTTGAGCGTCTTCCGCCATTCGTTAGGCAACAATGGCAGCAGTAACACTAGGGAGCGGATGTAAGCGTGGCTTTGGTTCCGTTGGCGTTCTCCGCGGCGCCGAGGAATCGCTGATACAGGAATGATGCGACCATCGCGATGATGGCGACCACCACGAACGCGCTGATACGATAAAGTTGATCGAGTTGCGAAAGATCGTGAAAGAAAAGTTTCACGACGGTGAGACCAAGCAAACCGAGACTCGCGTAACGCACAGGCGCAATTTGCTTGCGGATGCCAACGATAAGCATCAATAGCGCGAACAACGCCCAGGCGATGCTATAACTCATGTCACGCGCGAAATTTCCTGAGAATTGAAACGTCAATGCGGCCGCCCCCGGCGAACTGAAGTAATCGGCGATCTCGATGTTCACGATTAAAAAGGCGAGCACCGTGCCTAGTGTGTAAAGCAACGGCAGCACATTCGACCCGAGCACGACTTGGCGCGGCGGCGCGAGGAACCGCCCGGCTGCGAACAGGCACACGGTCGCGAGGCCGTAGGTGTAAAGATACCAATTTAGAATTGGGAACGCACCGTGCCGATGGTAATTCAGCACGGCCGGATTGAGGGCAAGTCGCGCAAAGACAGTCACGAGCAGAACGAGACCTGTCAGGCGCAGTCCCGGATGCGGGACGCGATGAAAGAGCCAGCAAAGCGTTGCACCCTCCAGGGCCCACCCCACCGTGATCCATTGTCGGTCAAACTGGATTGGGAAAATCAGTGTAATGAAGAACAGCGCTGCGCCTCCAAAGAGTGCGAGTTGTGCACTTCGGGCTGGGCTGGTGAGGGATGTGCGTTTAAGCACGACAAGAAGTCCGAGTAGCGAAGGCAGAGCAAATGCCAGGGGTACGAGACCAGGGATATGGCTCGGATAAGCACTGCGGAGAACCTGATACACCAGGTAAAATTGTAACGGTCCAGCTAGCGCGGCCACAGCCCATGGCGCAGTTTTGTCCGCAAACTTCCGATGGAAAATGAAAGGAAAGATCGTGAACAACGCGTAAAATCCGAGGTACCAAGTCAGCGGTAGCGTGGCACGCACAGGATCGAAATGTTGGAAATGCCACGCGTGCTCCAATGCGAGCACGCAAACGAGGCCCATCGCCGGAAGTATGTCCAGCAAGAGGATTTCGCTCATGCCGAGCAGCAAGATGACCAGCAACAGTGCGAGCCCAAACACCGCAGATGGATTCACAAGTGGCAACTGCAGCGTTACCATGGTTAACAGCAGAAACGGCATCGCGGCCGACAACGCTGGAAGCTGAACTGAAAGATTCCCGGGATCGGTGATGTTACCGAAGAGTTTTGGCGCGCGTGTTCCCTCCTTCACGAAATGCCGACAGGTCCAACTTGCGGCGACCAGAAAGAAAATCCCAAAGCCGCCAAGGATGCACAGTGCTGTCGGCAAGCCAGTGAGCTCGCTTGGAATCCGCAGCAGCCACCCGCCTACTGCTATCAGAGTGAGCAGGAGCATGGCGAGAATCGGCACCAGCCTGCCCGTTGCCAGGGCGAGACCGAACGCGAGGAGGTCGACAATCAACACGAACGGCCAAACGACAATTGAAAGCTCGGTGATTTGAAAAATCGGCATCAACATTAGCAGGAGCGACGCAGCGGGAAATGCCTGACTCCACCACGGGACACGAATTTTGCGCAGGCGTTGCAGCACAAGCGGGGTCGCGGAATGAAACAGCGCGAAAATAAAATAGAACGTCAGCGTAGTAGAAAGATACGCAGTGGTGAGATACGAGTTCGTCCATGCGGCGAGAAGAATGAATACCGCTAGCCCAGCGAGGGCATTGACAATCGCCAATCTGCTTTCGAGCAACGTGAGCGCGAGAAGGCCAAGATCGACAATGAAAACATAGCTGAACAAGAGCGTTGGCCTGTGCGCGATCGTTGGGAATGAGAGCAGGTAAAACGCCGCGAGGATCGCTGCGCCTGCGAGCCCGAGCGCGCAGGCAAGAAGCTCATGGTTCATTTTCCCGGTTTGCTTTGCCCATGCTACCGCTGCAAGAAACAGCCCTTGAAATCCCACAAGCACTGCCATGACAACAAGGACTTTGTTGCCGGCGAAATATTTTTCCGGAATAAAGAACGTGGTGATCCAGGCGAACTGCATCAACGCTGTTCCTAGTGCGCCTAGAATCGCGAGCGCATTCCATCGTTGTCGTTGCGCAACCGAGAGGAGACCGACATCGAGCAACGCGATATAGACGAAGAGGCCGAGAGGATAATCTTCGCCTGTCGAAAGCAATACAGGCGTGAGAAAGCCGCCGGCGATCCCCAGCACAGCGACGACCATCGCATTCAACCGGACGGCGAGCAGAAACGCCATCGCCGTGATCACCGTCATCAATAAAAACGTTGGAATGAGACCGAAGAATGCGAAGTGATAATAACCTCGACAGGCAAACGTCACGGCATAGAGCACCAGGATTCCTGTCGCGCAGAGCGTCTGCGCAGTGACGGCGTTTTCCTTCCGTTTTAAAAGCAGACCGCCGATCACAAGGCTGGTGCCAACGACAAACCCGATGGCAACTCGCAGCTCCGGCGAAATGAGATTGTGCTCGAAGGAGTATTTCACGAAAAACGCCACGCCGAGGAAAAGCGCGAGCCCGCCGATCCACGCGAAGAGTTTCGCGCCCATGAATTGCTCCCAATTAATCGGTGGTCTGGCGGGCGTTGTGATTTGAGGAACGGCTTCTTTGATGAATCTTTCGGGAATTGGCGGCGGCACCGGTACTTTCTCTTGCCCGATTGGAGCGGCTGTTGTGATTGGAACCGGTAACAGGATAGCTTCCATCGCAGCCACAGCGACTTCAGGTTGCAGGGCGGGGACGACCTCCGGCCGCAAATTGCGCACTTCGTTTTCGAGTGAAGACAATCGCGTAACTAAGTCGTCAACGCCGCGCTTTGCGCTGTTTGCTTTGGCGAGCGCGACGAACGGCAGGACGGCGATCGCAATTAACAGACCGATGATGAACAGGACTAGGAGTTCCATATGTTTGTCAGGTTTGACCGAATATCCGGCCTTGCTGCAGATGATAACTGGTTTGCGCCACGAATGTTAATTGATAAAAATGGCGGATTTCATCGACGCTTTCGATCATGAACATTCATCACCTCGAACTGTTTTATTTCGTCGCAAAACACGGCGGCATCGCAGCCGCGGTGCGCAATATCCCTTACGGCATCCAACAGCCTGCGGTGAGCGGGCAGATTGCGAAGCTGGAAGAGTCGTTAGGCACCAAGCTGTTTCAGCGACGACCATTCGCGCTTTCGCCTTCGGGGCTGGAACTATTCGAGTTTATCAAGCCGTTTTTCGACAACATCGAGATCGTGGGTGAAAAGCTGCGTCAGAACAGGTCGCCACAATTACGCATTGCTGCACCGTCGATCGTGCTCCACGACTACATTCCGGAGCTGCTGCAGAAGCTTCGGACTAAATTTCCCGAGTTTCGGCTTTGTCTGCACGAAGCGGCGCGCGCCGAAGCAGAGAGATTACTTTTGGCCCGCGAGGTCGATCTTGCGATTACCCTGGTTGAGAAAAAATCGCGCGCAGGGATTCAGGTTCGACCCTTACTCGAGCTACCGTTGATTCTGCTCGTTCACAGAAATTCGGGGCTGGCTCGCGCCGGGGAGTTGTGGAAGCGCGACAAGATCGAAGAAACGCTGATCAGTTTTCCGCGAACGGATCCCATCCACGCTTCCTTTCAGCGTGGTCTTGAATGCCTTGGCGTGGAATGGTTTTGCGGCATCGAGGTCAATTCGGCTCGCTTGATCGAGCGTTACGTCGCGAGCGGTTATGGAATCGGTTTGGCAGTGGCAGTCCCAGGCTTTAAGCCGTCCGCAGGCGTTCGAGTTTTAGAGTTGCCGAATTTTCCCGTGGTTCTTGTGGGCGCGTCGTGGTCAGGCAAGCTTTCGAATATTTCAAAGCAACTGCTCGCCGAGTTGGAATCCGAAGCCCAAGTGCAAATGCGCCGAATGAAAAGCCGAGGCCGGCATTAACGGGACGTTGATCTGGTTGCCGCTCGCTGCGCGCTAATTCGGCTCGTCTTTGAGCATCGATTTGATCTGCTCGCGCAATTCCGGCGTCTCTTCGTGGCCGTGTGCCGATACCGCGTGCTGCACCGCAGCATTCATCACTTCCTCTTCCGTGCCAGAGATTTTCAGCGAGCAGTTCTTCTCACTCGGATAATCTCTGCAATCGATCGATTTTCTTTTAGCTGCCATTGTTAGCTGTGGATTAATTAACTCTTCTTCAATTCCGCCAGATCCTTGAGTACCTGCTCGCTATGGTCGGCGGGCTTCACCCCGGTGTATACCTTGGCGACTTCGCCTTTCGGATTAATAATAAAGGTGTTTCGCGCGGCAAGTTTGCTCCCTTTGTAATCCATTACCGAGCCGTACTCGGTCGAGACCTTCCCGTCAGGGTCGGCGAGCAATTTGAAGTTGAGTCCTTCCTTCGTGCAAAAATCTTTGTGCGATTGGGCCGTGTCAACGCTTACGCCGAGAATCACCGCTCCGGAGTCTTCATATTTTGCCAGGTCGCGCTGGAAATTGCGCGCCTCCATGGTGCAGCCGCTGGTAAAATCTTTCGGGTAAAAATAGAGCACGATCCATTTGCCGCGATAATCCTTCAGGCTTACCTGCGAACCGTCACCAGTCGTTAGGCTAAAATCCGGCGCGGGTTTTCCGGCCTCCGGTTGCTGTTGAATTTCCGCCGCTGCCATCACGCCCAAGGTGCCAAGCCCGATGATTACTGACAAGATCATGTTTCTCATTTTCATGCCCCAGTCTTGGAGCGTATAGCCAGCTAGTCAAGGAATGCCGCCCGAGAGCTTCGGGCGAACTAAGAATGGGACGGCTGACAAGTCATTACTCTTGAAAGGAAAGGCTTGCGTGAGATTGTGCGTTTGAGGCAAAACTGAGCTGAATGGCTCAAATGGTCGCATCGTCACACGCCGAAGTGAAACCCGCGGGGCTGATTCTTGGCTTGATCGCCTGTGTCGGAATTGTCTTCACGCTCATCACACTGTTGTTCGGTTTCACCTCAATCCCGGCAAACTCCGTAGGGGTGAAGACTCGCTTTGGCGCTTACCACAATATCGTCGATCCCGGACTCGCTTATGCGATTCCATATATCGACGAGGTACACATCGTGCCAACCCAGCGCCTGCTAAAATTGGAGTTTGGTTTTTCTACGCCGAACGCCACCAATGCTTACCAGGGCGACGTGGAACCGGAGGAAACCGAGACCATGATCACAGGCGATCTAAACACCGCCCTCGTCCCATGGGTTGTGCAGTATCGGATTACCGATCCAAAAACGTATCTGTTCGGGGCACGCGAACCAGAGAAGACGTTGCGGGATCTTTCCGAGAGCGTGATGCGCGAGGTGATTGGTGATCGCACGGTGGATGAAGTACTCACAATTGGACGACATGACATTGAATCATCGACGTTGAAACGTTTGGCCGACCTTTCTTCGCAGTACGACCTGGGACTTCAGATTCAGCAAGTGCAACTCGCTACAGTGCGCCCTCCGCCAGCCGTGCAGGGTTCCTTTAACGAGGTCAACCAGGCGCAACAGGAAAAGCAGACTGCGATTAATCAAGCCTGGGCAGTGTATAACGATGCGGTGCCGAACGCTCGGGGCCAGGCTAAGGAGCGCGAGAAACAGGCCGAAGCGTATGCCTTTCGCCGGGTTAACGAGGCAAAGGGCGAAGCGCAAAAATTTTCATTGCTGTTGGCAGAGTATCGGAAAGCGCCGGAAATAACGCGCCGCCGTCTTTACCTGGAAGCGATGCAAGCGATCTTTCCCAATTTGCAAAAGAAAATCATCGTCGACGACAGCTTGAAGAACATTCTCCAGACGTTGCCGTTGTTGCCGGCCGATCAAACCAAGGCATCCCAATGAACGTGATCGATGTCACTCCACGACCCGCGGCTGTTTCGGCCATTGTGCGCTTTTTGCAGAGCCGATTGATGTCGATTCTGGGGATTCTCTTCATTCTCACAGCGCTCAAATGGGGAACGCTGCTTTTCGTTGTCCATCAATATGAAACTGTGATCATCACGCGTTTCGGCAAAATCGTTCGCACGGTCACAAACCCCGGATTGAAGATCAAACTGCCCGTGCTCGATAAAGTGCACCGTTTTGACAAGCGTATCCTCGCCTGGGACGGACCGCCGACTGAATGCCCGACCAAAGACAAGCTCTACATTATTCTCGATTGTTTTGCCCGATGGCGTATCAGCGATCCGTTCCTCTACTATAATCGGCTCAACGACGAACGCAGTGCCCTGTCGCGCCTGGATGACATTCTCGGAAGCGAAACGCGAACCGCTGTTGCCACGCACGACCTTGTAGAGATCATCCGTGTTACCAAGGGGCGAAAACCGGTGCGCGACGAGGAGTTGGAGAAAAGCGGCACGGTTTTACCCACGACGATTCCTGACATTGAATTCGGGCGTGGCGAAATCGAAAAACAAATTACCGAACGCACTCGACAGAAGATTTCCGATTTCGGAATTGAACTGCTCGACGAACGATTCAAGCGCAGCAAGTACAATCCGGCCGTCGCGGAGAAAATTATTGAGCGGATGTCGAGTGAACGGCACCAGATCGCTGCCCGATTCCGCTCCGAAGGGCGCGGTGAGGCGGCAAATATCAGCGGCCAAAAGGAAAGCGACGTCGCCTCAATCAGTTCTACCGCAACGAAGAATGCCCTTGAAACGGAAGGGAAGGCCGACGCCGAGGCAGCTTCCATCTATGCCGCTGCATTCAACCCGCCTGATGCACAAGAGCTTTACTCGTTTCTTCGCAGCCTCGACGTGATGCGCGCCGCGTTTGAAAAAGATACCACCGCAGTCATCTCGACGAACAGCGATCTCGGGCGATTGCTGAAATCGATGGCCGAGGCAGTGGCTGCACCAAAGCCGGGGCATTAAGGAACCAAACTGGGGGCAGGTAGCAACTCGCTGTCTCTTAAATGGTTTCGGACGAAGTCCTTTTGGAGTGCGATGCGTCCTCGCATCGCTTTTTCACTAGCGCTGCCACACCAAAGCGACACGGGGACGCGCACGCACTCCCAAAGCTTGCGCGAAAAGACATGACGGTACTAGGTAAATCGAATTGCAACGAACGAAAATAACTCTTCGTTTTTTAGATGAGAATCTGGACGATTGGTCATTCGACACGGATGATCGAGAAATTCATTTCGCTCCTGGAAGAGCACGGAATCAAGTTGCTTGCTGACGTGCGATTGCTGCCGGGATCGAAGCGCTACCCGCAGTTTAATAAGGAGACGCTGGCAGACTCGTTAGCCAAAGTCGCAATCTGCTACGAACATTTTCCCGAGCTTGGTGGCCGAAGAAAGCCAAGGGAGGATTCCCCCAATACAGCCTGGCGCAATGAATCATTTCGCGGGTACGCCGATTATATGGAGACAGAAGAGTTCAACAAAGGTGTTAAGCGCCTTCTTGATCTTGCCGCCGACGCCGGCCCTGCTGCGATCATGTGCGCAGAAGCGGTCTGGTGGCGCTGTCACCGCGCGCTGATTTCTGATTATCTTAAGGCGCGCGACATTGAGGTGATGCACATCATGGATGCAAACAAAACCGAGCCGCATCCATATACATCTGCCGCGCGGATCGTGGATGGGAAGCTAAGTTACGGAGCAGACAGCACACTACTGTAGCGGCGGTCGAGTCTAGGAGCGGTGGTTTCCTAACCACCGGGACCGAGTAGGAAATCACCCTTCCGTGTTTTTTCGGCGCTCGCTACAGTTATTTCCAATCGAGATGCGCAATATGTGCTGGCACAGGCGGCGACAATTTCTCACAATTTCTCCCGTTCCATCATTCGCTCCGCTAGCCATTGTACCCATTCGAAATATGTCTCTCGTTGAGCATCTCTGCGTAGTTCTGAGATGTAGCGGGATAGCTTTCGCCATGTGACAACAATGGGGCCACTGAAAAAGTCATCGATAAGATCAATGGTAACCTCCTTTCGATATAGAAGAATGCCGAGAGCTTCCCAGCTCGTTAGAAGGGCATAAACATGATCCTCGCCATCTGGACCGAGCAACGCTGGAATCTGCTCGCGTGCAACGTTATCTGGCAAAGAGCTAACGCGGCGCAACGAATGCGCGAAAGATGGAGTTTGAAATGATCTGACGAGAGCAGACATCGAATCGCGGTGTCGCTGTCCGCGATAATCCCTAATTTGCACTGCCGCAAAAATGACGCCGGCCGTTACCGCGATCGCGTTGATTAGATTTGCAAGGGTCGACAGGTCCACTTCAACGGGGATCGGTTACGCGCCCTAGAAAAAGACAGACGCCACTCGGGGCATGCTGAATCGCATAAACGAACGGGCGATCGACTTTCATTTCAATTGGCGGTGGCGGAGGCGATCTCAGAGCTGTCCCTGCCATCATTGCCACAGCGGTTGCTGCAGCCGCCTCGGTTCCTTTTTCATCGACAGCGATAAAAGTTTTGTGAAAAATTTGCGAGATATAGAGGTAATCCTTCGGTGTTCGCGGCGCCATCTTGTCAAAATTTGCGCTGCCCTGTGGCTTATCGAACGCCGTCTTCATCCCGAGCGCTTCGAACTTTTCTGCCAAGGTCATGGTGGGTGGCTGGAGTTTGAATTTCGGCAAATGAAGATCGACGTCGCGCGTCTGAAGCTTTGCGCATGCAGCCAGCATGTCGCCCGACAGCGTTGATTCGAGCGCGTGCAGACCGTTTACGTCATCGGGAAGAAGAACGAGGAATTGGAGATCGTTTCCCGAGTAAGGCAAGCTTACGGCCGTATATCCCTCGCGCTTGGCGTAACCGAAATGCTCACTCCTTTTCTGCATCGTGGAAACATCGATTCCACTCCCGCCGCGGACGTGGAATGGTGCCGGCTGGGTTGCGTTCTCCGAAAATTCGTGTGCCCACGGCGCCTTTAAATAGAGCGCGTTTGCCAGTACCAGGCGGGTCGTGTCATCAAGCGCGCCTCCTGGGATGAGATCGCGAATCTTGTCATGTGTTTGGTCCGCTACCCATTTGTTGATGTGTTGGGTAGCTGCGGACGCATTGGTGACGAAATCGAGAGTCTCAAAGGCCGCACCGAAATTTTGTTTCACCAATGATAAGAAAACCGGACGAAACGCGTAGCCCTTTTGCGCAAAGAGCTTGTTTGCAATGCTTAGTGTAATCGGCTCGCTCGGGCCGCCGAATTCCTTGGATTTCTCCACCAGTTCGGCTGTCTTCACGGTCATTTCTTCCAGCGAATGCTGAAGCGAGGCGAACGAGGCGGCCACCGCACTCGCGTCGCTTGGAAAATGCAGCACGCGCGCCATCTCCGTGCGCGTGTCCCCATCAGCGCCAGCGAACGTCATGGCGAGGGCGCTTTCGACGGAAAACGGTGAAACGCAAAGATTCTCGTTACCTGTGGCGAGTTGACGATGAAGATCGACCGCGAGTTCGTTTGTCGCCTTGGCCGCCAAATCGAAGTTTGTCGTGGCGTCCGCCATTGTAACGACTAACGCGCCGACTAACTGCAAGATCAAAAGCCGTTTCATGCCAGCTATGAAACACTGAAGTTCTCAAGGTTGCGACGCCAATCTGAGGCATCCACTCCGGCCCGATAACAGCGCTCCCAGGCTTCGCATCCAAAAGCGATGGAGGCGGAAATCTCGCGTGGCAAAAGCCGCTTTTTCCACTCGTTGAAGAGAACGCGTTCCGTGTGACAATTTCCGTATGGACGAACTGAAAACTCCGACTCGCGCTGACATTTCAGACTCCGACAAGTGGAACCTGACACATCTTTTTGCCGATGTCGGCAAATGGCAGGAGGATTTTGCCTGGCTGCAACAGACGTATCCAAAGCTTCAGGGCTGGAAGGGCAGAGTGGGGGAGTCGGCGCAGACGCTGGCCGAAGTGCTTGAATTCGAAAAGTCGCTCGATTTGAAAATCGAGCGCATCTATCACTACGCATCCCTGCAACTGGCCGAGGACAGCACTAACAACGAATTTCTTGCGCGGATCGGGCAGGTGCAAAATCTGCTGACGAAAATCGGCGAAACCGCGGCGTTTGTGGTGCCTGAAATTCTGGCGATTGACGACGAAACGTTTGCTAAATTCATTGCCGATCCGGTGCTGGCCGAGTGGCGAACTAAGTTGCGCAAGATTCGCCGAATGAAACCGCATGTGCTCTCGGTGCCCGAGGAACGCCTTCTCGCGCTGGGGAGTGTCGCGCTGAGCGGTTACGACGACACCTTTTCACAATTGACCGATGTGGACATGAAGTTCGGCGTCTTGATCGATCAGGCAGGTCGCGAGAGACCGCTCACCCAGAGCTCGTTCAGCTCATTTTTAGTCAAGCGCGATCATGACCTCCGCAAACGTGCTTTCCATCAATTCTACGCAGAATTTCGCGACCATCAGTACACGCTTGCCGCATCCCTTGCTTATTCGGTCAAGGCAGATGTTTTTTATGCACAGGCAAGACATTATTCATCTGCGCTCGAGGCTGCGCTGTTTCCAGACGATGTGCCGATTGCAGTTTACGACGGATTGATTCAATCGGTTCGCGCGAATTTGAAGTCGCTTTTTCGTTATTTCGATTTGCGCCGGCGTGCGCTTGGCTTGCGCGAGCTGCATCATTACGACACCTACGTCCCGCTCGTTCCGGAAATCGAGACTCGTTTCAGGTTTGATCAGGCTGTGGAAATGGTCTTAGGCGCGCTTGAGCCGCTAGGGAAGGAATATGTTGATGTACTGTCGGAAGGTTTGCGAGCCGGTCGCTGGTGCGACCGCTACGAAACGAAAGGCAAACGCAGTGGCGCGTTTTCATCGGGAAGTTACGAGGCGCCGCCCTACATCCTTATGAATTATAAGGAGGATGTCTTCGCCGACGTTTACACGCTTGCACACGAAGCTGGTCACTCCATGCACAGCTGGTTCGCGCAAAATTCGCAGCGGTTTCAGGATTACGAGTACCCGATTTTCCTGGCCGAGGTCGCCTCAACATTTAACGAGGAACTGCTCACTCATTACCTGCTCAAAACAACGAACGACCCGAAGATGCGCGCCTACATTATCAACCGGCAAATCGACGATCTGCGGGGTACACTTTTCCGGCAGACCATGTTTGCTGAGTTCGAGAAAATTATTCACGCCGTTGAGGAAAGGGGCGACGCGCTAACGCTTGACGTTTTCAGGTCGCAATATCACACGCTGCTCAAAGCTTATTTTGCTGAAAACTTCGTGCTCGATGCGGAGCTGGATCTGGAATGCCTGCGCATTCCGCATTTCTACCACGCGTTTTATGTCTACAAGTATGCAACTGGTATTTCCGCTGCCGTGACGCTTTCCCAACGCGTGCTCTCCGGCGAGCCGGGAAGCGTGGAAACGTACCTTGATTTTCTGCGGTCGGGTGGTTCGAAGTTCCCACTGGAGACGTTAAAAGCGGCGGGTGTGGACATGACCACATCCGCTCCCATCGAAGCCACGTTGCGTTTGTTTGAACAGCGCCTCGATGAATTGGAAGAGCTGCTGCTGTAGTCCAAGGAGCGCGTCGGCGTATCAAGGAGCGGCGTCTTTCCAAAGCGCCGCTTTTTACTTATTCTGGGCGGCTAGAAAACCACCGTTACTTAATGGGTGATCTGCGCTTCTTTAATCCTTACGCCAACATTCGTTTCACCGCGAATCGCCTGCCACATTGGCAACAAGAAGGCGCGGTTTATTTCGTCACGTTTCGACTTGCCGATGCTGTGCCTCATCGGTTGCGCACTGAATGGGAATCCGAACGTGAAGCGTGGCTGCGCGTGCACCCGGAGCCATGGAGCGCTAAGACTGAGCGTGAGTATCACGTGCGTTTCTCGAGCGCGATGGAACGCTGGCTCGATGCTGGCCATGGTTCATGTCTCTTGCGACGGCAGGATTGCGCAGCCTTTATCGCGGAGGCGCTGCGCCATTTTGATGGCGAACGCGTCGTACAGCTCGCCTGGGTGGTGATGCCAAACCATGTCCATGCCATGTTTGTGCAGAACGTGGCGTGGCCGTTGGAGAAGATTATTTTGAGTTGGAAGGGCTTTACTGCGCGCCGAATCAACGCATTGCTTGGCCGCACCGGCGGCTTCTGGCAGCGCGATTACTTTGATCGTCTCGTTCGCGATGGCAAACATTTCGCGAACTGCATTCGCTACATCCGGCGGAATCCGGTTAAGGCAGGTTTGCACGATGGGGACTTCATCCTGTATGAGAGTGAGGTTGCCAGAACGATTGAGTAGCTATCAAGACACGGCGGATTTCTTGCCGCCGAATCATAGGTAGAAGACGGCGCTTTGGAAAGACGCCGCTCCTTGGTTACGCTTCCGCAATGGCCTTGGACGCCGAAGAACTAAAACAGCGGATCATTCCGCCGTTCCGGGAGAATTTTGAAAGGTTCGGAGAGCTCGGAGCCGCTGTTTCCATTTGGCAAAATGGAAAACCGATCGTCGATCTTTACGACGGATTTTGCGATGCCCACCACGAAAAACCCTGGAGCGCT
>Ga0209239_1000584_pt1 | contig 21064 bp, 19 predicted proteins | sample GraSoi013_2_20cm_FD_185824 | JGI IMG/M metagenome (GOLD analysis project Ga0209239, IMG submission 185824) | Grasslands soil microbial communities from the Angelo Coastal Reserve, California, USA - Sample 10_02_2013_2_20cm (SPAdes) (version 2) | ecosystem: Environmental > Terrestrial > Soil >...
TCTAGAAGACACGATTTGAGAATGCCGATCATAATTTCTTCTCGCGACCTGCGCAAGACAGAGCTTTGATGCATATTGGTCGCGATTAAAGATGAATCTACCTTCTTTCCGACATAAGGTAGGTTCCCAAGAATTATGGCTCAGACCTGAGGATTCTGGCAACTTATTACTCCAGAAAGACGGGCTCTGGAACGCAATGTCTGAGACTCTGGATATGCACCGGCTGAAGGCCGAGCATTTGCTGCGCAGAGCGAGACTGGCTGCGCTGGGAGAGTCCTTCGTCATCCTAACACTCCTAGTCTGGCTGAGCCTAGAGTACCAGAACAACAGGTACATGCAACTATGGTTCGCGCGCAACTTCTGGCCGGCTCAGTGGCTGTTGAACGGGACCCTGGTGGGCGTGATGACGGGATTAATGGCGGGCTGGATGCTGGCAACTTGGCAAGGAAAACGATCCAGGGAACAGAAGATCCTGGACGATCTAAGGAAGATAGTGTGAAACGAAAACAGGCAGAACTGAAACCGTCGTTTCTATGGGAGGGTACGACTATTCTCATATGGCATGGCTCAGGCGAGCTGGACTTACGGGCGAGGGCCGTCGTTCCCTCAGCATGGATGATCCCACTGGTAGACGATAGGTTGGAGAGAACTCCTTGAGCGTACTCATTACTGGGGGTGCAGGATTTATTGGCAGTCACTTAGCTGAGAGGCTAGTCTCAGGTGGTGTAGAGACGGTAGTTTTCGATGACTTTTCAACGGGCAGCGAACACAATTTCTCGGATTTTGTCGGAAAGCATTCGTTGAGGCTCGTTCGAGGTGACGTAAGGAATCCAAGAGCTCTCAAAGACTGTCTTAACGGGATCGATACCGTTGTTCACCTTGCAGGGATTACCAGCGTTTCAAGATCGATTCAGAATCCGCAGGAATGTGCCGATATCAATGTAGGTGGAACGTCAAACATTCTGAGAGTGAGCGCCGCTAGTGGCGTGAGTCGGTTTGTGTACGCCTCTTCTAGCGCAGTTTATGGCAATACGAATACGATTCCCATAAGTGAAGATCATCCCCTGGAAGCGGTGTCCCCATACGCTGCGAGCAAAATCTCAGGAGAAGATCTCTGCAGAGCATATGATGGAACGAACGACATGGAGACAGTCTGTTTGCGATTGTTCAATGTTTACGGTCCCAAGCAAAGCAATAATGGATATGCAAACGTGATCGGCAATTTTCTCGAAAGAATCAACCTGTCAAGTCCTCCATTGATCTATGGAGATGGCGAACAAACTAGGGACTTTATTCATGTGAGAGATGTTATCGACGCATTGACTTCTGTTATCCAGGGTCATGAGGCAAGGGGAACTTTCAACGTTGGCACTGGTAGGAGGGTGACTGTCAACCATTTGGCGGAAACTATCCTAAAGCTCTCTCATAATCGTCACCAGGGACTTTTGCATGGACCACCTCGACCCGGGGAAGTGAGACATAGTGAAGCCAATATTGACAGACTGAAAGATCGATTCGGCTTTGTACCTAAGATACAACTGGAACAGGGATTGCTCGAAATGTTGGAAGATGCCCGTCTATTTCGATACTATACTAGCCACGACGTCTAAGCAATATTGCCGCAATTCTCGAAACGGGTCGAAGCCTTTCTCCTTAGGCTTCGCGCTATGTTTTGGAAGGTCCGGATCGGTCTAGCAATAGCCCTGATCCCATTCATTATCAGGATTATTCCGGAGTTAATCGCCAGACCATACCCAATTGGATACGACACAATTGGATCCTATGTACCATTCATGCTTGATTGGTCAGCTGGTAACTTCAAGTCGTTCAATCCGCTTATCGGAGGATGGATACTTTATGCCGTTCTTGGAACGACCTACACGTATACTCACATTGACCCGGTAGCACTAACCAAACTCACTTCGGGTCTGCTGTACGCGGGTTTAGGCTTCTCGGAATATGGCTTTGCCAGACGTACTCTGAGATGGGGGCAAAAGAAATCAGGATTCTTGATTGTTATCTCTTCGCTCTACTTTGTTTCACTGAGAATATCTTGGGATCTCTTCCGAAACACTCTAGGTCTCATAGTCTTATTTCCCGCATTGATTCTGAACCAAGGATTGCTCACTAGACGCCGAACTGTGCTTCTTGCTGCCATTTCATGGCTAATAGTTGCAACTCATCTCCTCGTTGGGACTTTGTTCTTGGGAATTTCCTTGCTTGGACTTATCCAGGCAAAAGAAGGAAAGATTCCGAGAACCTTGGCTATACTCCCTGGGATAGCAGAATTCGTTTCCTCTCTTGTGAGCTTTCAATTTCAAGGGACAAGCATACTCTCGGTTGGCGCCTCGACAGTTCAACCCTTGTCTTCCTATGCATTCGTAGGTTACACTCTCTTACCTCTGTTGCCAATGGCCTGGATAGGCTTCGCCAAGACTGCGAACCCAGCCATTCGTTATTGGTGCGGAATATGCCTCCTTGGAATAATACTAGGAACTACCCCCCTCTCAACCAACTCTGAACTCATAACCCCAGACAGATGGACGCTGATGCTGAGCGTTCCAACGGTTATCTTCGCAGTAGAAGGCTACTCACGCTTCGACTCGAAGTCATTGCGAAAACTGTTCCCACTTTCTAAGATTCTCAAACTGAGCTGGCTCAGTTTAATAGTACTTCTAGGAATCACGTTCTTAGCCTTGCCTGCGAGAGAGGCGTTTCCATACTTCACTTACTTTGCTTCTACTTCCCCCACTTCAATGCTTCAAAGCACCGTGCCTTTGGAGGATAGCCAATCGTTGGTTACAGCAATTTCTTGGCTCTCGACAAATGCTTCCCCGGGCGCGGTCATCATGGCCGATCACGCAATGTATGGATGGCTAAGAGAATACTACCGGGGAAACCACACGATAATCGGGTTCCAATCAGGCTTCACGCTCCAGCAGGAGCTTACATCGACTCTTAACAAGGGATACCACACGATATACACTATATGGTGGGTCGATAATTTCGGCTGGTACGGCGAGCCTTCCGTACCTTCTGGTTTCCTGCTTGTCCACCAGGATGCACACATCGGGGTGTTTCTATATGTTCCATAGACACATGGGGGAGTACTGCAGGCATACCAATTGAAGCAAGTTCTAGCGAGGACGGCTGCATTGGCCTTAGCGAGTGACCTCGCAGGCGTACAACATTGAGAATTCTGCAAATTAGCCCATACTTCCCGCCTTACGTCGGCGGATCGGAAGGATACTGCCATCAGCTGTCGAAAAGACTTGCAAAGGAAGGCCATGAGGTAACTGTTCTCACTTCAAGATTCCATGGCGACCGACGACATGATGACAGCATGGACGGTTTTCAGGTAATTCGGACCCTTTGTCTCGGAGAAACCTGGGGCGTGAACCCGGCTACGCCTATCCTTCACAAGTTACTACGAGAGAGATTTGATGTGATTCACGCGCATTCCTATATCTTCTTCACGTCAAATCAGGCGGCACTTGCAAGAAAGCTCAGTCGCACGCCGCTTGTTCTCCATTTGCACGGTGGAATTGACGCCTTCCCGCCGATAGACGACTTTTCGACGAAACTAAGGTTCCATATGAAAAACAAATTCTATGATCCAACCATTGGCAGATGGACTGTTCGCGCGGCTGACGCAGTTGCATCCGTTTCAAAGCGTGACATCGAACTCGGCAAGAAACGCTGGGGACTGAATGGGGCCAATATGTATTGGGTCCCGAACGCGATTGATCCTTCTGACTTCGACGGGTATCATGCCGACGGCGGACCAAACGTGATTTTCATCGGCCGCCTAGAGCCTTGGAAAGGAGTCCGCACACTCATTGATGTTGCAAGATCGGTAAGATCTAAGAGAGATGACGTGGTCTTCACAATCGTTGGTGACGGAAGTTTAAGAGAACTGGTTAGGAATTCACTCCCAGAAGATTACGTGAAGGTGATCGGTCTAGTGCCTCATCAAAGAATCCCGGAATTTCTTGCCAACAGCACCGTGCTGGTTCTCCCGTCGTTTATGGAAGGGATGCCAACTGTCTGTCTCGAGGCTTCCGCGATGAAGGTCCCTGTGGTAGCTTCGGATGTCGGAGGCACTTCTGAGATCGTCATACACGGTGAAAACGGCTACCTGTTTGAGCCAGGAAATGTTCGAGCCTGTACGGAGAGGATTCTGGAGCTACTATCGGACGCTGATCTTGCGAGGAACTTCGGAGAGAAAGGGAGGGAGCTTGCGGAGAAGGATTACAGTTGGAGCGGTGTTGTGAAGAAGGTAGAAGAAATATATGAAAGGATAACGTAGGGACAACGATAGTCGGTCGCGTCACTAACGTAAAGATTCCCTGCCGATGATAATGGCGATCCCCGAAAGCAGTGGTATGTTCTTTCACTACAGCAAATTGCTCTATAAATGCAGCAATCCCCTCAGTATGGTACCTATCAAAATCGGTCCATCAAAGCAACAAAGAACCTCACCAACCAATCTTTCCTGGAGATAGTGGTTCTATGCCTTTGAACAGATCGGGGCACGGACCTTGAAGAATCTCGATTCGAGGCATCCTGAACCCGAGCCTCTTTCCTGGGCAGAATCTGGACGCTTTTGGGAATTCGCCCTTCTCGGGATGATGCTACTGACTTCATTTATCGGATCGGATTTCTCGCCGATCACTCCATGGACAGACATTAATCCTCTTTCATGGATTAGAGGAATCGTTTGGGTCTCGGGGTTGACGATACTTCCAGGGTATTACATCCTGAGGTTTACCGGATTCTGGGCGAAAATAGAGAAAACTACCAAAGTTGTGTTCGCGATTCATCTTTCTCTGTTGGTAGTCGGACTTTCGATACTTGGCCTCTATACATTGCACGCAAGTTTGAACATTTTTCCATGGCTCATGATTTTTGGATGCTTCAGTTTAGGTGCTTTGTGCTGGAGCAGGCCGAGGGTTCAACGAGAGTTCAAGAATCGGCCAATATCATTGCTAGACTGGGCGCTTATAGCAATTGTCGCAACTGTGGTTCTCATAGCTCTGCTAGTCCAAGTGGCACAGAGATACCTTGTCCCAGGCGACGTGTGGGTGAGTACGCAACCTGCAATTCAGATCCTGTCGGGAAGAGACGTGTATGAGGCGTTCCGGCCCGCGCAATACCCCATAATGTTCGGCTTCATACTGGCGGGTTTGTCGGTTGGGTCCGGGCTTCCTCCAGTAAACACGTATGTGTTGTTATTCTCGCTGGGTGCACTTAACCCGCTTGCCCGCTTGCCTTCTTCCTCCTCGCGAAAACTCTTCTCGGATCGAACAACAGAATCGCCATCCTATCGACCTTCGTATACAGCTTAGGAGGCGGCTTGGCATTTCTGATACAGACCCTTGTCTACCATGGGACGCTTGATTTCTGGAACCTCAGTCTGGTAACTCAGGATATCTACTTCTTTCCATTCTTCTGGAATGATGTTCAATTTTTCTACAAATCTTTGTCACTAACACTATGCTTCGTCTCACTAGTTGCGTTCAGACTCAGTTTCGATATAAGACAGCGCACATCTCTATTGTTGGCAGCCCTAAGTGCTCTCTTCATGCTGTTTTCTTTCTTAATCCATATGATTGATGTGATTATCTTTCTGCCCTTGATTGTTGTAATTACGATCTTGTATGGTCGGCCTCGAAAGTCATACACAAACCTGTGGGTCTTCCTGCTGACCTTCGGTTTCTGCTTTTCTGTACTAGATTCAATGATGTTAGGATATTACGTATGGCTTACCACAGCGAAGGTGGGAGGGGTCCTTGTTGGAACAGTGGACCTTGGATTACTTGTCAGGTATCCAGAATTCATAGTGCCATTTTGTCTTGCATTCATGGGAATTCTGGTAGTTCTAAAACGTAGGACGTTTGCTCAACCTCGAGTCCCTTCGATGATTAAGTTTCTCTGCGTCGGGGTTCTTGGGTTAATTTACAGTTTGGGTCTTCTATATTGGCAGAACACTCCTCAGTGGAGTCCCTCCCTTGAGCTTTCGACGCCATTTCCATGGGTTTCCTATGTGACTCGCTACGGATTCGTCGGTGCCTTAGCTCTACTCGGGGTCGGTGCATCGAGATGGACAAGGTCACTTACTCTGTCCTCTGTTTGGGCGATTCTCTCAATTTTTGCGGGAAGCGTTTGGTGGGGGACTCGAATGAACGCCTATCTGTTTCCCGTGCTTGCAATCTGGGCGGGAGTCGGGATAACTTCCATTCTGAACAAAAGCAACTCTGCTTTAGCAAATCATTCAATCAGTTCAACACGAAGATTTTGGAAGCTCTACCAGCTGCGACCGAAACGTGCGCTAGTTGTCGGTGGGTCGGTTTGTCTTATACTCCTCTCCTTCACCTCAGCGATTTACGGCGCTCTCTATTACGTTTCGTCCGGCACTCCGACGAGCGATGATATGGCTAAAGTCATAGCTTGGATACACCAAGCCACTCCAGAGAACTCGACTATTCTGGTTCCACCTGTTTATTCAATCAGCAAGGGAATACTCACACTCGCCGACAGAACGATTTACTTGACGAGCAATCTGCCGCAGGTATTGGATACGGACTCCTTTGTGAATGTAACTACAACGCTTCTCACGCACGATATCAGATATGTTGTTAACGTACGCGGGTTCGATGAACCATCAGAGGCAGTGAGAGTACTACTTCTCTATTCGACTGCCGTCTTCTCTTCTGGAAACATAGAGGTGTTGAAACTTCCAGCTCTCGCCCCTCCCTCGGGATCATCGATGTCGACGGTCGCAGTAGTTGATGAAAACGGGCTAGGTTTGCTGGGAGTCCCCGCTAACTTTGGATGGTTCGATGATGGATTCACCTCGGACTGGCACTATGTCAATGCCAATGCTACATCAGATGGACAAGTCCTGACATACGGGTGGACATTTCGCAGCGGAATCACTCAAGAACCTGCAGCCTACAGACAAATCACTCCAACGAGTACGGATTTCTACCCATATCTAATAATCAGGTACCGTAATACCTTGGACACTAGTTCGACCGCAGAAAATAACGTGGGGCAGATCGTCACACTCGCAAACAGTTCTGGACTGCCCCTCGGTTATATTTCCAACATATACCTCCCCTTGTCAATCGAGGGATACAGGGTCTTTGCGGTGAGACTCCCTCCTGACCAGACTGTCGGATATCTGAATATTTGGATGAGAAATTACAAACAACTAAGTGGAGCAATCGGATTGCAAATCGACTACATTGCATTATCGTCTTCAACCGATGTGTTGCCGGAAGATCTTAGGTTCATTTCAATGGCAATTCCTGCTCTCTGGCCGACGCGATACTCTATTAGCGACAATCTTTCGAACATGGTTTCTGCCAATCTGATTGTCACAACATACAATCAAAGTTTTCCAAACTACGTCGGGCAACTCAGTCCCCACGATTACCTGTTAATTAACGCCACAGCAAGCGTCCCGTCATGGGGAAGTTCGTGGACGCAAATTAATGACAGCATCGTTGTTGGGCAAATTGAGGGGAGGCAAGTTGTGATTTTTGGCCTCACGGATTCGAACCTGAGCAAGGGAGGAAGCCTCGAAACGCTAGCATATTATCTGTTTGAGCTAGTCATGCAAGGTGCCTTCTGATGCGAGAACCTCTGTCACCAAGAGGAACAGCACCTCTGGTAAGCATCATTATAGTCAATTATAACGGCAATGAGGTTCTGGAAAAGTGCATAGCTTCGGTTATGGATTCGGATTACGCCAATAAAGAGATAATAGTAGTTGATAACTTCTCAAGAGACCGAATTCTGGACATCGTTGCTGAAAAATTCCCGATCAAAGTAATTAGATGCGATAGTAATATTGGGACGGCGGCCGCGAACAACCTGGGAATGACTAATGCACATGGAAAGTATTTTTTGCTCCTTAACAACGATGCATTCGTTCAGAAGAAGTGCATTCGGATTCTAGTCGATACTGCTCTAAAGCTCGGATCAGGCTTCTACCAGCCAAAGATACTCTTCGCCCGGAATACCAACTTGATAAATTCGGCGGGCAATATGATTACAATCGCAGGCTTCGGTTACTGCCGACAATGGGGATGCCTCGACGACGCACCCGACGCAAAAGATGAAGAGGTAGCATACGCATCCGGGGCTTGCTTACTTGCTTCCAGGGAGTGCGTTGGCATAATTGGAATGCTCGAACCTGTTTTGTTTGCGTACCATGAAGATCTAGATTGGGGCTGGCGAGGCTGGATAGCCGGACAAAAAAGCGTGTATGTGCCTTCGGCGGTCGCTTACCACATGTATAAGCACTCGTGGAAAAACTATCCAGACACTGTTCGATATCTCGTCGAGCGTAACAGATTGTTCGTGATATTGAAGAACTATTCCTCAAAGTCTCTACTGCTTCTTGCCCCAATAATTCTATCTACAGAATTCGGTGTCCTTGTAACTGCATTCGTAAATGGTTGGATTACCCAAAAAATCCGTGGCTATTTCTGGTTGGCCCAAATGTTTGCGTACTTGCGCCGACAAAGGGAGACAATAAGGAGAATCAGGACAGTTCCAGACGCCGTAGTTTGCTCCGTCTTTACTCCCAACGCCGCACATTCGACGCTTCCCTCCTTCGTTAATGTCGCCGATTCCTTTCATAGACGATTTTGGGAACTCATAAGAAACTCTCTCTGAAAAGAAGAGGCTAACATTCCGATCTCGGTTTCAGCAATCTCCCGTCACTAACAGAATATGAACCAGTAATGAAGGAAGATATGACCTACATGGTCACGATTTCTAAGAATACGACAAACGGGATCCTTTCCCGTCACCATGCCTTTCCAGGGCCCAGAAACTTGAGCTCCATACGGCGGCAAGGAAAATTGTATTTTGCGATGAACGGTTAGACCTCGATGATATTTACTACCACCAAGCCCAATTCAATTATATTCCGAAATAAAGCTGTGGCTGCTCGAATAAATAATCATCCCTCGCGATAAGTCGATATCCATACGAAGTCATAATCAAAGACACATCGCTAACAGATATGTGTCTCTTAAGGTGGACCTCTATTATGATCAATCCTACGCGATGGTCTTTGAGCATCTGCGGCATACCATCGAGAACAAATGTCTCGTGACCCTGCACATCGACCTTCATCAAATCAATCTTCTCAATCCCTTGCTTTAGAACGATTTCGTCTAATGTCTCGCCTCTAGCACTTTGACCGTTGGTCGACGATACAACATGTAGATCCGAACTGTTTCCATCGAGGACGACCTGTTCGCACGAGTTATGTGCGGCCGCCTTTATTGGCACCACATTGCCTAGGGAATTTATCCTGACGTTCGTACATAACCCTCCGAAATTTTCCGTTCCCGGTTCGATCGCAATCACCTTCTCACATTTCTTGGCAATTGCCAGTGTGAAATCTCCAACGCAGGCTCCAACGTCCACAACTGTGTGGAAGTAAAGTGGTCTGGGCACTAGCTTGTGCAATTTCCGTAAATACCAAAACTGCGTCTTAAAAAAGCCGTAAACGAAGCCACGCAAAGATTCGTTGGTGGTGATTCTCACTTTGCCGACAGGAGTAGTCAATTCGCCTCTAAATCGAAGAACATACATCAGGGGAGCAATGAAAATCATGAACAAAGAACCGAGGTTCTGATAGGCGCCCGCAGAGCGTCGAATCGCATGTACTGATATTGCAATCATAGTCTTCATCAAATAAGTTCGCGATGGACTATGAGTGGTTGTCATCTTCAGCTTCGGCTTGCCGTGGCAAGAGCCTAGCACAGTCGCTCGCCGTCGGCTAGAGCTGACTGTCTGCAATCACATATGTGAATTTCACGTAACCCATTCGACGAGTCAAAGGAAACGCTTTGGTGGCGATCTGTCATGGGTGCAAAAGTATTGATGCTCCAAGAGTTTTGCTTACGACGAATCAGCTTGAATGTCAGAGTAAGTATCATTGACCATATTATCTTGATGAAAGACAGTGTTTCTCCAATGACTCTTCTAGGACGGCGTCTATGAGTCGGATATGGTGGCTCATCGTTTTCGGAGCCGCGTGCTATGGTTTCGGAGCACTCTCAGTCACAGCAGACGAGCTTTTCGGCATCGCCCAATTTTACGGACCCAGCGGTCTCTATTACTTCCCCATCATAGGCCCAAGAGGACTCTGGGACGCATGGGTCTACGTATTCACGGGCCTAGCAGTCTGCCTCTTCCTCTCACTCGTCTCGATCCTCCAGCTCAAGCGGTAGCATCCATAATGGGACGATGAAATTCGAATACAAGTTCAAACCTTTTCTAATCTGTCTCCACTAGGTGTCATGAGTGATGAACAGGCCGCTTTGTCATGCGTATGGAAAACTCAATCTTATAGATCTCAGGAACGGTGGATCGTGGAATTGTGTCATTTCAGGGCCCTTTGACTCCATTAAGGACTAGTGTACAAGCGGCCAGATGATCGCGGCAGACACTCTACCCGTTTAGTGAATGATCATAGAATGGTGGCCAGGGCCGGTGGTAGGGAGGTTGATCCTCCCAGACTAGTCCACCCCTGCCATGGGACCCTACGAGCATGTTGTACCAGAACCCTCCGGTAGTGCCGCTCACAATGATGGCAATGTTTAGCCCTTGCGCGGCTATTGCGACTGGGTTGCTTGTTGTGCCTCCGGTATTATCTCAGCCCGTTGACCGACTCCCGACGGGCTGGAGACTCGTCTTAGATCTAATAGTCCTGCCCTAGCAACAAATAGATGAATGGAGCCTGGCGAGTCCCTTGCAAGGCAGGGCAGATCTAGTTATCTCGTTGAGACTCGGTTACTAGGCAGTGATGTTGACGGTTATTGTGATGGAATGTGAGAGTGGACCGCTTGTTCCTGTTATTGTGATTGTATATCCGCCGATCGGCGTCTTATGTAATGCTCTGACGGTTAGTGTCGAAGTGCCCTGTCCTCCTGGAGTCAGCGTGACTGATGAGCTACTGAGCGATGTTTTTGGACCGGAAGTGGGGGAAATTACTGTTGAGAGGCTGATGGTTCCAGCGAACCCATTCAGACTCGTCAGAGTGATCAGACCTGTTCCGGATGTTCCACGCGGCAAACTCAGCGAGGACGGGTTGATGGAGATTGAGAAGTCAGACACGATGACGAGAACGGCGATGGAGTGAGTGAGTGATCCACTCGTTCCGGTAACTGTTACTGTGTAGTTGCCGATGGCCCCCGAGTTGACTGTCAGTGTTGATGTGGCGGTTGCACCGGAGTTGAGAACCAGACTCGTTGGATTCACCGTGGCCGCCAATCCCGTTCCAGCGGAAACTGATAGAGAGACTGTGCCCGAGAACCCGCCGAGACTCGCTGTTGTGATGGTTGACGTTCCTGAAGAGCCTGCTACTATATTGACTGTCGAGGAGCTCGAGGCGAGACTAAAGTCGGTCTGTTGCGCAACCGTCAGACTAACGGAGACAGAGTGTGAGAGACTACCACTCGTTCCCGTTACGACGATTACATAGGAACCGGGAGTTGTAGATGACGTTGTGGTTATTGACAGAGTCGATCCAGCTGAGCCTCCCGAAGACAAGGTGAGGCTGTTACTGCTGAGCGAGATAGCCGGGGGGTTGCTCGTCACCGGAGAAATACTGTCTGTCAAGGTTACAGTTCCGCTAAAACTGTTCAGACTCGATACTGTGATGGAAGAGCTCGAGGTTCCTCCGGGCTGGAGAGTAATTGAAGTTGGATTCGCCGCGATCGAGAAATCCGGTGTAGTCCTGACGGAGACTAGGACGCTGGTCGAGTGGGATAGCGATCCGCTGGCCCCAGTCACCGTCACAGTATAGTCTCCATTGGGTGTTGAAGATTGTGTTGAGATGGTCAGAGTCGTGGTGCCAGTCCCGCCCGAAGAGAGGGTCACACTCGTGGAACTCAGTGAGAGTGTTGGACCCGGTGGCGAACTAGCCGTCGAAAGGGTGATGGTGCCAGCGAAGCCTCCGAGACTCTTCAGAGAGATTGTGGACGCGGTCGAGGAGCCTGGCGAGATAGTCACTGAGGATGGGCTGGCTGTCAGACTGAAATCAACGATGTTGACGGTGACAGTTGTCTGATGAGACATCGAGCCGGTCGTCCCTGTGATCGTGATCGTATAGCTGCCGGGGTTTGAGGAACTAACTGACAGTGTCGAACTACTGGTCCCTCCGGAAGTTAGGGAAACGCTTGCAGGGTTTAATGAGAGATTGAGCCCTGCCGGGGAGCCGGTTGAGGATAGGGTTACGGTTCCTGCAAAATTGTTCAGACTTGTCAGCGTGACTGTTGCAGTGGAAGTAGATCCGGCGTTGACGCTAAGCGAATTCGGACTTGAAGAGATGCTGAAATCTGGCGCAGGAGACGTTGGATTGAAGAACTCTGTCATGGCAGTTGCGCCGGCGTCATTGGATGTGAGTGCTGCAAGGTTCCAGTTGATCTCGATCGTCTTGGTGAGCGAGTAATGGTTGTAGAGGCGTGATGAGCTGAAGCTAGTTTTCGCTACTGGACCGGCCCAGACCGCGTAGAGACAGCTTTCTGAGCTGCCGTTCAACGGGCAGTAGCCAGTGCCCTCGTCGAAGACTATGAACAGAGATGACCGCTGGTTCTGGAACGCGTAACTGCTCAGGATGTTCGGTACTAGGCTCTTGAGGTAATTGTCGCCGCCCTTGATGCAACTACTACTTCCACCTGACGTGCACCCGTTGTATCCGTTGCCAGTAGTGCATACGTTGCTGGCGTGCATATTGTCACAGTCATTCGGTGTTAGCCACATGAAGTTAGGTGCAGAGACCGAGTTAAGATCATTGATGAGAGAACAATCGGTCACGGTCCCGCAGCCACTTGGATTTGCAAGCGCTATCTTGCTGCAACGAGCAGTGTTGGTGTAAATGTCCTGGAAAGCGACAAACCCGTTATGCTCATGCTCGTACGGCTCATGAGTTGTACCATCACAGCCCGCCGCAACATTCTGATTCTCCATGTAACCCTTCCACGATAGACCTGCAGCTTCAAACCGGTCAACAAGATTCGGCGCGTTGATCCCTCCTGCCGGCGGGTAGCAGTTCGAGGGACAACCAAAAATCGAAGCCCCGAGAACGCCGTAATAGTTGGGCTCGCTAGTATTGATGAGGGGAACGTATTGCTGCGATATGCCGTAGTTGTTCGCAAGGCCGGACATGTAGGGAGAATTTGTTCCACTGCATGGAGGCGGGTTACCATTGCAGATATCACTGATCCCTTCATTCTCCATCATGATAATCACAACATGGTCAAAGTAGGCCCCGCTCGATGCCGCAACTGTCGGCTGAGTGACGGATATAGAATTAGGAGAACTGGCTACCGAACCAGTCGCTGAATTCGCCACTTGTAAAATTGAAACAGCCATCAACGCGAAAATGAAAACTGTCAGAATCCGAATGTGATTTCGCATACGATTCCGCGAGCGGCCGCTGAATATTTATCCATAGGGTCACAAAAGATATCTGATCATAGCCCACGATACATTTGACGATCCTCGAAGAGTTTTCGCGACAGCTCAATCCCATTAGACCCTGTTGGCTCTCTGCCCTTTCAACCAACAGAAACTTGGTGTGAGAGTCTCATAGATGCTTGGGGGCGCGTCCGATGGCCACGGCGAGCAGAGAACTTCTGAGTAGTTCAGTCAAATCCTTCCTTCGGAAGTGGGTCGATGAGGAGCTTGACGACGACTTCAAGATCAAATACACGGTAGACGAAGTGAAACCCGCGCGAGTGCTCTGCAGGGGTTCTCAGATTACCCCATTCTCACTTTGGCTGTGGATCGACTCAGCCGTATTCAATCGTACATATGCATCAACTAAAGTACTACTGCAGTGACCAAGAATCAGGCAAAAATGTCAGAATTCGATGAGATCCACACGCGAAAACTCGGAAAGACCATTCAGCTTCTCTTGGGAACTGTAGTCATTCTGAGCCTAGGGTTCACGGCGATCTCGATTCAACCCGCTTCTGCTCTTCTAAGTTCTTGGTCATCCACTACAAACTATCCAACAGGAATTGAATTCCCAAGTTGTGTAGTGAGTTCAGGGTTTGTGTACTGTATCGCTGGAGACAACTCTAGTGGCTTGACTAACGCTGTATACTTTGCGCCGCTGCTTCCTGCTGGAGGAGCCGGTTCTTGGTCATCGTCAACGAGCTATCCACTTAGGCTTCAGTCACAAAGTTGTGTAACGAGTTCAGGGTACGTATACTGCATCGGCGGCGATACCCGTGGTGGTCTCGCGAATTCCACAAGTGCCGTCTATTTTGCAGCTTTGTCTTCGAGTGGAGTTGGTTCCTGGTCACCCAGTACAAGGTACCCGACAAACATTGCCGGCCAAAGTTGTGTGGTCGATTCAGGGTTCGTATACTGCATCGCCGGCGAGAACACTACAGCCTTACCCGGTGGAGGAGTACAGGGTACGATTAATAGTGCTGTCTATTTTGCCCCTTTGTCTTCGAGTGGAGTCGGTTCCTGGTCACCCACCACAAGCTACCCAACAGGCATTGTCTTTCAGAGTTGTGTGGCCGATTCAGGGTTCGTGTACTGTATAGGCGGCGATATGGCTAGTGGCTTCGGGACCCCCAATGGCTTCACGAACGTTGTCTATTTTGCATCTTTATCTTCGAGTGGAGTCGGTTCTTGGTCATCCGCCACAAGCTATCCATTGAACGTTATCAGCCCGGGTTGTGTTGTGGGTTCTGGGTTCGTATATTGTATCGGCGGCGATACCGCGACTCATGGTCCCTTTGGTGGTACCTTTACTGGGTTCACTAGTGCTGTCTATTTCGCGTCTTTGTCCTCGAGTGGGCTCGGCTCTTGGGCATCCACTACAAGCTATCCAACGGTCATTTACACACAAAGTTGTGCGTTGGATTCAGGGTTCGTATATTGTATCGGCGGGAATAACGGTAGTGGTGTCCCCAGCGGAACTTGGAGTAATGGTGTATTTTTCGCGTCCACGTCTCCCAATACCACCTCGACCAGCATAAGTTGTAGTCCTCCTTCCGTAGCCGTCAACCAGCCCACCCAGTGCACAGCAACGGTTACGGATACTTCACCCACTCCTGCTCCGATAATTGGCACGGTCACCTTTTCCAGCAGCAGCGCAGGCTCCTTCACTCCGTCCAACACATGCACACTCAAATCCACCGGTTCTTCAACAGCCAGTTGCACGGCCACCATAAGCTATGCACCGGCGTCTGGCACTGAAGGAACGCAGACCATAACAGGAACCTATGACGGCGATCATCAGGGCAGTTCGGGCACAACCAGCCTAACGGCGACAGAGCGCACAACATCAACGATGGTAACGTGTCCGAAGGTTAAGGGCAACACAGTCTGCACAGTCACCGTGACAGACACTTCACCCGGAACGGCGATAACACCGACCGGCACTGTGGCCCTGAGCGGCACGGGAAGTGGCACGTTCACCAGTTGCAACCTGTCAGGCACGGGCTCGTCAGCAACCTGCACCACCACCTATACGACGGGCAAGGGCAAAACAACCATCATAACAATTACGGCAACTTACAGTGGCGACAAAGACCACTTCGGAAGCTCCGGCAACACAACAATAAAGTCCATCTGATAGTAGCCCTGCAGACCATAGTCAACGCCCATCAGCTCCACTACTCAACAGTTGCGCCGTGTGCACATGCCACTGTTCTGGCGAAGTAATCGCCCAGAATAAGCTTAGATCAGAAGTCAGGGATCGGGTTTCAGATGACGCCCAGTTCACGCTTGCATTGGCCCAGAGAGGGCACATGTCGAAAATGGCTGACTAGCCTGTTCTGCGCGAAAAGCCGATAATCCTGCCCGAAACAGTTTCAGCCAGCGCGCGGAGCCTTCCTAGAAGTTAAAAAAAAATATTTCCCGTGACACAAAACCATTGTTTAGAGGAATTCTCTCTAAAAGTCGTTCCCTTCTACTAATTTTTCATTTTTGTTATCTTTTCTTTTTTCTGTTAACTATTCTTTTTCTGTTATCTTTTTCTCGACCCCCCCGGGCGGGTATGTCTGATCTTAAAGAAGTCCTTCACACTTTTCTACCCAACTCCTCCCACCAGACCCTCCGCAGACCCAACACACCAGCGAGGAACACCAGAACGTCCCCAAAACCCCCTCAACCCTAACCAACAAGGCCCGCCACTCCATGAAAGCCTATCTATCCTAAGCCCTCTCCGGCCTCTCTCCAGGAAAATGCTCTCACTCGACAGGCTCAGGCTTCACCCCGACATTGAACGATTCAACCTCCGCCTCAACCAAGCCTCGCCCATAATCCTCACCAGCCTCATCAGCCTCGTCATATTCCACGGCTACCTCCTAATCCAGCAGAGCAACGGCGGCACGGACCTCGTCAGCGCAGACATACCCAAAAGCCTCATGCTCCTAAACGGCCAGAACCCATACTCCTCACTCCCATGGGCCTCACCTTACCCACCTTTACTACTACTAACAGTCTCAGGAATCATCCGGCTCACCAGCCTCTTCGCCTCCCAAACCTCCTTCGACCTCATCAGCCAACAAGTCAGACTCGTAGGCCTCTTCGCAGACGCAGCAGTCGCACTAATCATCTACTTCGCAATCCGCATCAGAACCAACAACGCCTTCCAAGCACTCATCCCAGCCAGCTTCTTCCTCACCCTTCCCGCGATCAGCACGTCCCCTCTCTACTTCTTCCACAGCGACGCATTCGGCTACCCTATTCTGGGTCTGGGAGTACTCGCACTAGCCTGGCACCGATGCTTCATCGGAACAATCCTCCTAGCAACAGCCACCATATTCAAAATCCACCCCATCCTCACGCTTCCACTCATTATGATCTGGCTGTTTCGGACCCAAGGCCTACACAAGACCCTGCCAGCAATCGTAACAACAACAGCCATCAGCAGCTTCGGTCTAATCCTCCCCCTCGCAATCCCAGGCTACCAACAGTCCCTACTAGGATTCAACCTCGCCAACCAGGGAAACGGAACAACACTCACCCTCATGAGCCTAGTCAACACAATCCTACCCCCAACACTACAATTCACGCCCACGGAATTCTTCACCAACCAAGTCTGGATCACCACCACAGCCGCCCTCTACACCATAATCCTCGGAACAGTATGGACAAAAGCCCGGAGCCTCAACTCGATTGATGTCGTTCTACTCGGACTAGTCGTTTGGCTCGTCCCACTCAAGATAGTGTACACCCACTATATCGTCTGGGCGATCATTCCCTTACTCATGCGAGGCAGACTCAAACAGACGGTGATCATAGTCGGACTCCTACAACTCACGGACACGCTGACATACTGGTCATCCTCGCCGGCCAGCAGTCCCATGCCGGACATCGTGGCATCATACGGACCAGTTCTCACAAGTCTAGTCATACGGTTTATCGGAGCAGCTGCACTAGTCTTTGTTCTGTACTCGCTAAGGAAGAATCCTCTGGGCCGCCTTCCAAAGCCAGCCCTAACAAGTCAACTCTCTTCGCGACAAGCGCACCGTAGCATCATGGTCGTCCCGTTGCAAGATATGTGAAGCCTGCATCCTCACACTCTTTACGAGTTCGAAGATTCCTCGTGTCGAATAGAATAGGATCCGGATTCATCTTCGCTTTAACCTCGGAAAGATCGACCTCTCGGAACGCAGCATGATTCGTTGCGATCAGAACCGCATCCGCATCCTTAACCGAATCGAGAATCGAACTTGCAGACTTGTACTCAACGCTACCGGCTTTGATCGTCTCGACAAATGGATCGTACGTTACCACCTTGACTTTGGATCGTTGGAAGAGCTTCAACAAGTCCATACTTGGACTCCTACGCGTATCTTTGACTCCGCCCTTGTATGAAAGACCCCACAGGGCCACTTTCACTTTCCGCGGATTCTTCTTCAACTTCCGTATAGTCTTCAACAGCCTCTCGACAGTGTGCTGAGGCATTCCATTGTTCAATACTTCCGCGGCCGAGACCATCCGTAGTGAGAAGCCTGCTTTCTTTGCCTTGTAAACCAAATAGAACGGATCCTTAGGAATACAATGACCTCCAACCCCAGGCCCAGGATAGTGAGCCATGAACCCGAAAGGCTTAGTCGCCGCCGCGTCGATGGCCTCGATAAAATCGACGCCCAACGCTTCATGCAGAACCGCAAGCTCATTCACCAATGCGATGTTCACATATCGAAACACGTTCTCCAGCATCTTAGTCGCCTCCGCAACTGACGGACCGCTGACCGCCACAACCTTCGCCTGAAGAATCACGCTGTAGAACGAGAAACCAAGCCGCGTGGACTCCTCATCCAGACCGCCAACTACCTTCGGAATGCTCCTAACACCAAACGAAGCATTTCCATAATCGATCCTCTCCGGAGAATAGACCAGCGCAAAATCCTTACTCGCCATCTTCCCGCCACGCTCGAGGAGCGGCCGAAAGACCTCCTCGGTAGTGCCAGGGTAGCTCGTGCTCTCGACAATGATCAACTTGTAATCTGTCAGCTGGCCAGCCAAGCTCTTGGCAACCGATTTGAGAAACGAGAGATCGGGGTCACCATCCTTCTTCAACGGCGTAGGAACACAGATGATGGCGATGTCCGCCTGGGGAACTGCCTCCGACAATTTTGAGTATGCTTTGATCTTGCCAGATCTGACTAGATCTGGCAGGAGCTCTTCGCTGTACTTGTCTTCGACATAGCAGACTCCCAGGTTGATCTCTTCAACCTTGCTATGATCAACATCGACTCCTAGAACGTTGAATCCAGCTTGGGCCGACGCGACAGCGAGAGGCACTCCAACATATCCCAATCCGATAACGCAGACTGTTGCATTCTTCGAGGAGATCTTGTGTGCTAGGAGTGAAGCACTTCCTGCCAACCCTTCAGCAGGCCTCCCGGATCAGGTCTTGAGACTTGGCGACTCCGTCGAAATGTGTCTCCATGAAAGTACTATTCTAGTTCCGCGTATTTCTTGCTTCGCCATGCTTTTCGATAATTACCGTTGCGGGTTCTGAACTTACTGGGAGGCGGGCTTCTCTTCGGTGGTCTCTGCCGGATCTTTCTTCTTTTGGGCCGGCATAATTCCTGTTATGACAGTTGTCACATTTGTTGGGATCTTTGGGGTTGGTGTCTGAGAAGGCTGAAGAACGTTTGACCCGGCCGGTTCTTGCGGCCTAAGAACTGGCGGAGACCGTTGAACCATCAATGATCCTGGTTGCTCCCTCAGACCCGTTGGTGGTTGAGGCCTGAGATCGTGGAATGGCTGTTGGGGAAAAGGTGCTCCCATCTGTCCTGGTCTCGGACCTACAACAGGCGCTCGACGGTTGGGAGTTAGCTGGTCGAGGACGGAAGTCTTCTGGACTTCTACGCTAGGAGCGGGGCCTGTCGTTGGCTGCTGAGTCCCGGCACCAAGCGTTGGACCAAAGCTCATTCGTCTGTCAGCCATATCGGCCTTCAGGGCAGCTACCACCGGATGAAAGTCCAAGTTCGGCTTAGAGAAGGCTTCAGGCGTCTTCGTGCTCGCCTCGGCTGCTAGCTTGACCTTCGGACTAGAAGAAGTAACTTCTAGAGAGACTGCCCCGAACCTCTGCTCTCCATGCTTTCTCCTCACGAGTATTAGACTTGAGATGGATCCAAGGACAAGAAGCGTCCCCAGCATTCCGATTATCAGACCGTCCGCCTGGAAGACGCCGCTAATATATTCGCCGAGGTATTTGTTGTTCAGATACTCTTCCACCAACCACAACGATAGAGAGAGAATGACGACCGACTGGACCATGATAACGATCTTAGAAGCGGACCCGGCTCCAGCCGTAGATCCTGTACTCACACTCGAATCCAACCAGGGGCTCCCTCGCAACTACCTCAACCAAGAATGGATTCTCTGTTAAGATGAATGAAACCAGCGACAACAATCCTCAGTACCCGGTTTCAATATGGGGGCGAGAGCTGAGAAATAGAATCATGGATGACGCATCAGAGTATCAAGACTCTTTTTATCCCCGAGGTCATGAGGACTGAAAGAGGAGTGGAGCCGAATGCTCCGAGAAGCGTCTGGTTCCACCTCCGATACCGAACGATCCCTCGCTTGTAGCGATGGGAAACCCTAACTGAAACGAATAGGTTGGGAATTAAATGAGCATGAGTTGCCATCTTCACCGTAGAGGCTTTGCAGTGGTCCTTGTAGCTCTGTCAATAGCGAGTCTGGTATTTCTCTCGTCGGCTGGAAGGGCGTCTGCTGCCCCGACGGGAACCAATTTCGATCATATCGTGATTATTGCGATGGAGAATACTGCGTATGCTTCCGTGTTCGGATCCGGAACGGTCTCATCCTGTCCGACAGGTAGTGCTCCGTTTCTCTGCAGCATGCTTCCTCTCGGCTCAACCCTGCCCAATTACAATAGCTACGGCGCGACAGCCGCCGACACTAACGACTTTAACGGTTGTTCGGCTGCGTGCTATGTCGGGTTTATGCTCGGCTACACGTATGGTGTTAGTGATGGTTATTCTTTCAGCTCGGTCAGCGGCAATCCGCAGTTCGTAACAACTCTGGCGTCTGCAGGTCTTACTTGGCAGGCTTACTGTGAGTCAGGCTGCCCCAGGGGAGCGGACCATTTTCCATTCTCCGGCACGAACACATTCACCAGCTCCTCAGTCTCAACCAGCAGTTTCATTACTGCTGCTAATTCTGCTACGCCTCCCAACTTTCTCTGGTACACTCCAACCGACAGCCACAACATGCATGATGTCAGCGTCTCCACCGGAGACAGTTATGTCAAGTCGTTCCTCGTAGGATCTGGCAGCATAGCCAGTCCTGCCTCCGGCTCGCTTCTCGCTTCTAACGTGTTCACGAATCCGAGCTATCGTACACTACTATACCTCTGGTGGGACGAATGCGGCGGAAGCAACGGCTCCTGCGACAGCAACAATGCCTCACCCAACCTGCTCTATGGCACACCGGTGAAGAAAGGCTACGCTTCTCCAGACACGACAGGCATAGACGAGTATGCAGCGATCAGGACGATAGAGAACAACTGGGGATTCTCCCC